>Ga0209198_1002912_pt1 | contig 11469 bp, 8 predicted proteins | sample COGITO_mtgs_1105_2_FD_184804 | JGI IMG/M metagenome (GOLD analysis project Ga0209198, IMG submission 184804) | Pelagic marine microbial communities from North Sea - COGITO_mtgs_110519 (SPAdes) (version 2) | ecosystem: Environmental > Aquatic > Marine > Epipelagic ...
TATTTTTTATTATCAATATATATATATGACTTTACAAATTAAAGAACACAAAAATAATATGGAGATATATGATACTCCAAACAATTTAGACAAAGCACTTATAGATGACGACATAAGTCCTCTCCCTAATTATTCTGGCTTTAGTATGTTGATTGTAGGTCCGTCAGGTTCGGGAAAAACAACAGCACTCTATTCAATGATGAGTAAAAGAAAAATTCAAGGTAAGCGTGTCTCATATCGAAAAGTATTTGACAAAATATATATTATATCTCCAACAATGGCGAATGGTTCAATGAAACAAGACCCTTTCAAAGACATACCAAAGAATCAAGTATATAGAAAATTAACTATAGAAGGATTAGAAGAATTAGAAGAGAGAATTAAAAAAAACAGAGAAGATGATTTACATTCAGTGATTATTTTAGACGATGTAGGAAGTGAGATAAAACTATCAGCAGCAGTTCTTAAAAAACTTACAGCAATGCAACAAAACAGGCGACACGATTTCACCAGTTATTTCTGTTTATTACAAAAGTTTAAAGATGCACCAACAGGTATAAGAAATAATATATCTCACCTTATGCTCTTTAAACCGAAGAACGAAATTGAGAAGGAAACTATAGCCACAGAACTTTTCCCCTTTAACAAAAAAAAGTTTCAACAATTGTTCAATTATATTTTTGAAAACAAAAACAGGTTCAGTATGCTTTTTGTGGACATGTCTCTAAAATCCACAAATAAGTTTATTTTCCATAATGGGTTTAATCCTCTCGAGTTGTATGATGAGGAAACCAAGACCACTAATTAAATATTATCAATTTTATATATATATGCCGCCGAAGAAGAAAATGAAACAGAAACAAAAACAAAAGCAAAGTCAAAATGTGAGACAATCAGTGACTGTTAATATTCAACAGAAAACACAACGCAGACCAGTAAGACGATCAGGAACACGAACTGCTCCATTAGTCCATTACCAACAAGCACCAATCCCTTTAGCACCAGCGATTGATTATGGAAAATTAGAACACCAAATAGCGTCCATAAATAATACCATACTTCACAATCTAAAAAACGACCAACGAACAAATAATATAGCGACTGCTCCACCAATCAATCAACCTGCTGAAAATGTAAATTTAATGAGTGGTTTAGCAGCAGCAGAAAGACAAAGAGAAACAGAACAAACAAATAACGATGCACAATTCGCTGGTTTTGAACAACAAAGGGAAGTTGAGGTATCTGATGCAAAAAACAGACTTGCTAATATTCTAAAAAAACAATCACGTAGTGATGTTCCAGAAGCAGAAGTGACAAGAGCAGTTAGAGGAAGACCGAAAAAAGATACACAAATAGCACAACCTTTAAATAGAACAGTTGAAGGAAGTGTGTCAGGTGGTGGTTTCTCTACTCCTGTTGTTAAGGCAGTTGGAAAAAAACTTACACCTAAAGATTCACCTATTGCTGGAAGAACAAGGTCCGCAAACCAAACAGATGTGGCTGGGTTTTTTAGCCGTAATAAACCAAATACTCCAAGTAGATTTATGAAGAAGTAGTCTTTCTTATATAATAAAGGGTGGAGGGTGGAGGGTGGAGACTCCTTGAAAGTTAGATAAGAAAAAGAGGTAGTGCTACATTTATGTTATGTTTCTGCTTTATATAACTTAAGTTCTCAGAAGCCTCCACCCTCCACCCTCCACCCACTCAAATATTTTATCTTTAGTAATTATATATGGAAAATGTCTATGTTATAAATGGTGCAAATATATTCAGTGAAAATGCAATAATACTCGCAAACAAATTCAACATTAAACTTGTGACTGACTTCAAACCCAAAGCAAGAGATATATATATAGTATTCGGCGCTCATGATATAGCATTACAATTATTAGAAGCACAAAAAAATAGTGATTGTGTGTATATCATTATGAACTCTGAACAAATAGGGTCTGTGGTTTTTGAAAATAAGTTCTATATACAACTTATGAAAAATAATTTTGTTTTTGACTATAATCATTTAACCAGCAATTATTTAGAAGAAACCTTCGAAGTAAAAGTTCTGTCATATTTCTTCTTTGACTTTATGAAGTTAGAACCCAAAGAGAAGACAATTGATATATTGTTTATTGGAACTGAAAATGAAAACAGAAAAGAAATCCGAGACAAATTACAAAAAGAGTTTCCTGATAAGAAAATTGAATTCATAATGGACTGGTCGCTTACTGAACCTATAAAAGTAAAAGAAAAGTTATCAGAGGCGAAGTATGTTCTCAACATTCCATATTATACTCAAAACTCTCTTGAAACCCACAGAGTGAATAATGCATTAAGTTGTGGTGCGACTGTTGTTAGTCTGAATAGTAAAGATGCACAAGCAGATGCCTACTATAATGATTATATTTATTTCACTGATGATTTGATTGAGTTTTTTAAAAATGAAGACGAAGTATCTAAAAAATCTTATGAAGAATTGATCAAAGATTTAACAGGTAAAATATACCATCACAACCTTTTTATTATAAAACAATTAATTGATAAAGTTAAGAAATTTTAATATTTAGTATATATATATATGTTAAAAAGAAAAAGGGAGACAAATATTATTGAAAAGTTTATGGAATTGTTTGACCTATTTGATTTAAAAGTAAAAACACTTGCTCTATATTTTGATATTCCATATATGTATTTAGTAGATATAGACACAGATGAAGAACGAGTAAAATTTGTCTCACAGGTATTACAACACAGAACAGGTTTAAAAGTATCAAAAGACCAAAATGTAATAAACGCTAACGATTACTACGAAAAAATTGTAAATGGAAATTTATTATAATACCAGTATATATATGTCTTTAGACGGAAAAACAGGGTCAAATTTAGTAAATCTTGACGGAAAGAGTGATTCAAACAGCATAACCCTATTAAGTGGAATTAATATATCGGTAATTGAAAACCCTACTGATACATATACTATTAATGCTATCGCATCTGGAGCCGAGTATAGTAATACAGACAACAATCTTGTTATCGATAATGTTAGTGATATTATAAATTTATCAACGACTATAAATGTATCTAATATAAGTGCTGATTTAATAACCTCAAAAAATGTTCAAATCGGTTCATTTGCTTCAGGTAATAACGCTGTATTTTCTCATAAAAATTATTTTAATAATTTAAGTTATGCTTTTGCCCAGTCACCAACAGGTATTACCTTGATTAATTCGGCAACAGATAGGATATGGGTTCTTAAAAATATGAGTTTGTGGGGTGATTTAGATGCATCAGGAAATATTAACGCTTCAGCATTAAATACATCATCATTAATAATACCTGATGATACTATAAAAAAAAATAAAATAATAAATCTCAATACCTCGCTTGGTAGTCTTTCTAATTATATTGGTTCATTAAATACATCTGTTTCAGGTTTATCTGGTGATATAACTACTTTAAATTCAAATGTTTCAAATATGTCTAGTGATATAGCGACTTTAAATACATCTGTTTCAGGTTTATCTGGTGATATAACTACTTTAAATTCAAATGTTTCAAATATGTCTAGTGATATAGCGACTTTAAATACATCTGTTTCAGGTTTATCTGGTGATATAACGACTTTAAATACATCTGTTTCAGGTTTATCTGGTGATATAACGACTTTAAATTCAAATGTTTCAAATATGTCTAATGATATAGTGACTTTAAAATCAAATGTTTCAAATATGTCTAATGATATAGGAACTTTATTTGGTGCGGGTTCAAATTTATCGGGTGATATAGCGACTTTAAATACAAATGTTTCAAATTTATCTAATAATAAACAAGATAATATTACTCTTATAGCTGGTGCAAACATTTCAATAAGCAAACAAAATTCTTCTTGGACTATTGAATCATTAGCATCAGGAGGAAGTCAATATAGTAATATTGATAATAATCTTGTTATTGATAATGTAAGTGATACTATAAATTTATCAACGACTATAAATGTATCAAATATAAGTGCTGAAATAATTACTGCTGGAGTTACAAGAATTAAAACAGGAAATATCAGCGATGCTCTTTTTGGAAATTCAGAATTAGTAGATAATACAAATTTTTATGCTATAAGACAATTATCAAATGGAAAAACTTACATAAATAGTTATGATAAATCATTAACCTTTAGAAAAACAGTTGTAACCACAACAAATGGAAAATCGGTAAGGACGCTTGGTGATATGACTTGGGACGGAAACACTTTATTAGGTAATAAATTAAAATTTTCTGAAGTAAATGCTTCTACTTTAACTATACCTACTAATAGTATTACACAAGATAAAATATCAGGTCTCGACACTTCATTAGGCAATCTTTCTACTGCTATAGGGACTTTAAATACAAATGTTTCAAATTTATCTTCTAACATAGCAAATCTAAATACTTCTGTTAGTGATTTGGGAAATATTGAAACTATTGCTAGAAATTGGGCGCAATCTTCATCGCCTCCTGACCCTAATAATGCAAGTAGTAAGTCTTCAAAAACTTGGGCGAGCAGAAGTGAAGAATGGGCACAAGGTGCTGGACTCCCGGGTGGTGTGGGAACATTAAGTGCTATGGGGTGGTCAATAGCAGCGGGAACAGCATCAGGGACAGCAGTTGGGGCAGCAACGGCAGCAGGTTTATCGCAAACAGCAGCGTTTAATTCGGCAGAAGCCGCTGCACTATCTGCATTTGCAGCAGATGAATCAGAAAGCAATGCAGGAGGGTATAGTAATAAATCCAAAGACTGGGCTCAATCAGGATTATCGCCTGACCCTAATAATGCAGATGCAAAAAGTTCAAAAACTTGGTCTAATAAATCAAAAGATTGGGCGGAAAGCACATCCGAACCCGGTGGGCAAGATACTAAAAGTTCTAAATCGTGGGCTGGTAAATCTGAAGAGTTCAGAAACAATTCAAGGGCTTGGGCGCAAAGTGATGATGAACCAGGTGGGCAAGATTCTAACACAAAGAGTTCAAAATCTTGGTCTGAAAAATCAAAAGATTGGGCTGAATTGAATACTCAGCCAGGTTCAGATGGGACAAAGAGTTCAAAAACTTGGTCTAATGTTGCTAAAGATTGGGCTGAAAAGACAACAGCTCCCGGTGGTGGAACAACAAAAAGTTCAAAAAGTTGGTCTGCAATATCTTATAATTGGGCTGAAAGCAGTAGTCAGCCGGGTATTGTCGGAACAAAAAGTGCAAGGTCTTGGGCTCAAATAGCAAAAGACTGGACTGAAGGAACACCACCACAAAATACAAATCCAGCAGCACCACCAGTAAGAAGTGCTAAAACAATCGTGAATGATTTTAATAATTCCTTATCAACAGGTTTAGTAGTAAATTACGTCAAGCTTGGAGCTCTTCCGGGAGGAAGTGATTCCCAAGCGACATTTATGAATAAAGAACAATACTTCCCAAATGCAACTCTTGCCGATCAAATAAAAAAATATTGTTTGATGCAAGACACAAATGGAATTTCCTATTTGAATAGTCCATTAAGAATTTTTATGAAAATAAACAATGAGAGTAAAATGGTGATAGAAGAAGATGAAATCGTAGTATATGATAACATGTCTGTAAATGGTGAATTATCCGTAAGCAAAATAAACCCTATCACAGAAGCATCAAGCTTTAAAGTTCAACATGTCCGGATAGGATCAATGCCCGGCGGAAATGCCGATCAGGCAACTTTTATGAATAAAGAACAAACGTATAGTTCAGATGAATACCCCGGAGATGCCGAGCAAAAAAAAACATATTGTTTAAGGCAAGACGCAAATGGAACAAGTTATTTGAATAGTCCATCAAGAGTATATATACGAATTAAAAATTCGGATAAAATAACGATAGAAGACGATGAAATCGTAGTAAAAGAGAACATGTCTGTAAATGGTGAATTAACCGTAAGCAAGATAAACCCTATCACAGAAGCATCAAGCTTTAAGGTTCAACATGCCCGGATAGGAAAACTGCCCGGTGGAAATGCAAACCAGGCAACTTTTATGAATAAAGAACAAGAGTATCTTTCAAATGGATACCCCGGAGATGCCGAGCAAATCAAAACATATTGTTTAATGCAAGACGTAGCTGGAACAAGTTATTTAAATAGTCCAACTCAAACTTATATTAGGATTGCAAATGAGGATAAGATGGAAATTGTGGACAATAAAATCAAAATGCTAGTTCCGTTATATATAGACGACTTAAATGTCAGTTCAGCAATATCCGATTTAAATAGCAATAAACAAAACAATATAACGTTAGTGGCTGGAGCAAATATTTCTATCACAGAAGACCCTGCCGATACATTTACTATAGAATCAACTGGGTCAAATTTATTATCGGGAACAAATAATATATCAGTTTTCAATAGTTCTATCGATTTATCTTCTAATATATCAACTGACAATTGTTCTCTCAAAAACTTAAGTGCTAACGAAATAACATCGGGACTGGCGAGAATAACAACCCAAACAACAGGTAGCTCAATAGCAGTTTTCGGTAATAAAAGTTTAACAAATTTATCAAAAAATTTTGCTATAGGTCAATATGCTACGGGACAGACTTACGTCCAAAGTTATAATAATAACATAAATTTTAGGAAAAGTCTTCCAACTGGCTCTTCTAAAGATATGGTTTATAGTGGCGATGATTTAAAAGTGAATAATCTTAAAATAGGATTAATTGGTTCAAATGTTGGTTTAGCACATACAACATATTTTACCACAAATGGTTACGCTATTTCACAAAGTTCAACAGGACAAACATATCTAAATTCAGGAACAACAAAAATAATAGCAGTTAAAGGAATGGATATATCAGGAACAACAAATATATCTTCTGTAAATGCGTCAAATATATCAACAAAAAACTTAAGTGCCGACGAAATAACATCAGGTTCAGCAAGAATAACTGGAAATACATCAGGAACAGATTACGCAAGTTTTGGAAATATTAGTCGCCCGGATGAACCAGCAATAACTCAATCATCTGGAGGAGTAGTAACAATAAACTCTTATCAAAATTTTATATATTTAAATAAACATATAAACGATGGATCGATGAGGTCGCTATATTTTACTGGAACTGAATTAGTTATGAGTCCTGTTAAAATTGGAGGAATAAATGGAGATGCTATATTCAGTAATTTAAATCATTATAATATACATGATTTTGCTTTAGCACAAAGCGATGACGGACAATCTTGGTTAAGTTCAGGCACAACTTCAATTAAAACCCTTAAGGGAATGGATATATCAGGAAATATAAACACATCTTCTATCAATTCGTCAAATGCTTCTTTTGATAATTTATCGATACCTGATAATGCTTTAAGTAAAGATAAAATAAACGGTCTCAATACATCGTTAGACAATTTATCCATTACATTTGAAGACCCTGATGGAAATAACGTCAATAACAATAAGACGGTTATTATTCCATATGATATACAATTTCTTTACCCAAATCTAGTTGAGGCTGTTGATGAATCAATGGGGTTTAAATATGTAGAAATTCCATACAAAATTTATTATGAAGATATACGAGGTAGTGATGCTGTGTATCATGAAAGCGCTACTGATAAAAGAACAGTTATTATTCCTGATGTAATAGACTTTGTAAATGTAAGCAATCAAAATATCGTAAATGTGACGAACAATACAAGAAGTGTGATAGTCCCAGAGTATATTAATTTTATTGATACATATGGTAATAGCGTTATTCAAGATGTTCAAGGGGTAAACACAATTACCTTGAATAATGCAGCCCCTACAGATACATTTGAACAGATAGTAATCAGGAAAGCAGGTTTTTCTATGTCAAATGATGACGATTGGGTTATGCACCATCAAGGAACAAGTTTCGATTTAAAACTGGGTGGAGTTACCACTAAATTAAGAGTAAATGCAGATGGAAACACTTTTGTGTGGGGTGACTTATGGGCAAGGGACTCTACAACAGGTCCGTTTATGGGGTTTGGAGCACTCGGTTCAGCATATGCCTGTTGGGCACGAGGGTCATTTAGAGGGTCAGCAAGTCAATACGCAATGATTCAAGATGCGTTTGGAAACGTTCACATAAATGGTAATCCGAGGCTTTATTTAAAGCACAAAAACAATACGAAAATGTATATTAAGGGATCTGGAGTTTACACAAGTAATAATGTCAATGTAAATAGTGACGACAGGTTAAAATATGACGAACAAGACATTTCGGGATTAAATGTTATACGACAATTGAATCCAAAAAAATATATTAAAATAGATTTACCTTTTGTTAAAAAAAAAAGGCGATATTATGATAAAAATGATATAACCATTATAGATGACTATATTGAAGATATTTGTATGAATGAGATAAATGATATATCGTTCAACGAATATTATGATGATGATGACTATATACACAAAGAGATAATAGAAGAAGAAGATGTAGATGAATTTGTAAGTGAAGAAGATATATCTAATGGACAAGTAGAAGTAGGACTTATAGCACAAGATGTATTAGAAACTGATATAAGTTTTGTAGTAACTCAACAAGATATTTTAGAGGACATGAACGGCAAACCTTTGTTTCAACCTTACGCTGTTGATTATGGTTCTGTGATGCCCTATTGTATTCAAGCAATAAAAGATTTAGACACTATCGTTCAAGGATTAAAAGACAAGATAAACAATTTAGAAGCAGAAAATAATATATTAGAGGCAAGGGTTCATGAATTAGAAAATGTATAGTATATATATAATGTTCTATATGCTTCTCATATTCCATGACACAGATTGTTCTATATTGAATTCGTTTATGAAATTTAACACCATTAAGGATATAATAAAATGGAGTAACAACCTTATTAAATATTCAGATAGTAAAAAGAAAACAAGAGTTTATAAAACTGCAAAATCATTCTTTAGGATTTTCAAAGTCGAATCAGATGATGAAGAGTTATACTTTAAATATAAATATAGAGACTTAAGATATGTATGAGTTAAATGTAGATGAACAGTATTTTATTTTTTTAATTTGTGATTATTGGAATAAACGAAATCAATTAATTCAATATTTAAAAAATAAAATATTATAAGAGTATATATGGAAGAATTAAAACAAGTCGTTGAATCTTTAGAAGTATCTGACAAATCCAAAAAAGTTTATTTAAGTTTAGTGAATCGTTTAGGAAAATTTAAATTTAAATTTCCATTAAAGAAAATAGAGAAAGAAAGTTATGTCTCCGAATTCTTATCTCAATTCCCAAAGGAGTCCACGCGTTTAGACCTACTCAATCTTATTATAGTAATCAGAACTAAAAAAGATTTAGAGACAAAAAAGTTGAAGGAGTTGAGGTCTTCCATTCAAAAGGAAAGGGTGACTAATAATGTTGTGACTATGAAGGAGAAGGGAAAGGAATTAGAAACTTATGAATCGTTCAATGAACATTTAGATCAAGCACACGAGTCAAAGCAATGGACTAAATATATAGTTAATTATTTATGGAAAACCTTTTCTGTTAGGAATGAAGATGTCAATGTTGTTATTGTGAAGAGTATGAAAGAAGCGAACGCAAATCCAGATAAAAACTATTTAGTTATTCAAGGGTCTAAAATAAAATACATTCGAAATAAATACAAGACTGTTAAGAAGTATGGAAAACAATCTCATATAATATCTGATTCTAATTTTGTATCTGCTGTAAAGAAACATGGTGAAGGAGAACTATTGAAGGGAAGTCAGATTGGTAATGTATTAAGAAAGTTAATGATTAGAAAGATGGGAGAAGCTGACGTTATGAAAATGATGATTGACTATTATTTTGATAAGGGAGACACAGAAGCAATAAACAAAATCGCAGACACACGTGGAACTTCTATTGACACAATCAAGAAATTTTATAATATAAATGCTGAAGAGGAAATCATTAGAGAGATTTAAATATTATATTAGATAGATATATAATGAACGATCACTATATATTTGTTAATAAACAATCACTAATAGGAGGAGTTATAAGATTCAAGTTTCCATACAATGATATGTCTCGTGTTCCGAATATGTCTATTAAATTAATACAAGGGACTTTAAAACTACCCAACGCTCATCTACCTGATGGTTTAATATGTAAGATGGAAATTCCAGCAAGTAATTATTCGTCTGATGATAACACAGGAACTACATTAGGAATATTTAATTATATGACACATACAAATTCTGATTATGGTTATAGATACCAAACAATAGACTCACCATCATATAATATAAATGGCTCTAACTCCTATATAGAACTCGGGTTCTTTAACAGTTCTGGAACAAATTACAATACTGTCGTTGACAACGTTAATCTTCTTTTTAAATTAAGTTTTCCAAAACCTGACGAATTAGAAATGGATTATCGAAGCAGAGTTCCTCTTCCATCACGATTAATTTGAAAATAACATTATTAAATTGAAAATAACTTATTAAATCACATTAATATATTATAAAAAGGTATTTAAAATGATATTAATTTAAATTAATATCATTCTTTTAAGTGAAAAAGTCGTTTATTAATGTAAAAAGAACTTTTTTAATGTGAAAACATATAAAAGATATGTCTTTATATGTTTTTATTGTGTATATAATTAATTTGAAAAGAAAAGAAGGCGGAGTAGCCACTCGTTCATAGAGTTTGTTTATATCTAAACCGAAATCGTCCATACGCCTTGACCTCTGGTGTCTAACGAAAGTAGAACAGTGAAATGTGCGAAGAAGTCTAATTGTGCATCAGCAGTAGCACCACCCGAGTATTGAGCAACGAACTGGACCACACTGGAAATGGTGGATAAACCCGAGTAGATGGTAGCAGATTTGCCGTCAGATAAACCAGTTTCGAATTCAACAGAGGCAAGGAATGTTCCGATATTAGAAGCTGTGCTGTCAGCAGGGGTTGCGTTTGATGCACCAGCAGTTGTCCCATCAGGTGCATCTTCCATGAATGGATTAGCACGAACAGTTTCTGGAGCAGACCCGTCCATGTCATTTACTAATATATTGGTGGAGGATTTAATAACACCTTTTTGAATCGAACAACCATCTCTGAAATTTACAAGCGAGTGATTCGATATCATTAGTTCAGCCCAGACTTCAGCGCCTTTAGCAGATACATCAATCGGGACAGCAGGATAAGCCTCGGAGTTAATTTGATATTGATAACGAGTTAAACCATTAACACAACGATTACCTATAGAATAAGCACCAATAGCAGTAAGGGTAGATTGTGGTCGTTGAATCATAATAATTCTTTCTAAACTAGAAACCGATATACCAAGATTAGCAGTTGCCGAGGTTACACCCGAAGCAACATTTGCTCCAGCATTCATATAAGAAGTAGCAAGGATATTGTAGACACCTCCATTCATTTGGTCAACCCTTGCTTGAGCGCCTGGCGATAATTGAGTCATTAACGAAACC
>Ga0209198_1002925_pt1 | contig 11439 bp, 6 predicted proteins | sample COGITO_mtgs_1105_2_FD_184804 | JGI IMG/M metagenome (GOLD analysis project Ga0209198, IMG submission 184804) | Pelagic marine microbial communities from North Sea - COGITO_mtgs_110519 (SPAdes) (version 2) | ecosystem: Environmental > Aquatic > Marine > Epipelagic ...
AGAATTTGACATTTGGCAAAGAACAATTGAACGATTCTAAATGGGCGGTTGAAAATTTAAAAAATCTTGATTTAATTGTTTTAGCAGGATTTTTATGGAAATTTCCGGAACACTTATTAGAAACTTATAAAAACAAAGTGGTGAACGTGCATCCTGCTTTATTGCCGAAATATGGCGGAAAAGGCATGTATGGCATGCATGTGCACAAAGCCGTGGTTGAAAATAACGAAGCTGAATCGGGCATTACAATTCATTATGTCAATGAACACTATGACGAAGGTGCTGTCATTTTTCAAGTAAAATGCTCCATTAATAAAAAAGACACCCCAATCGATGTCGCTGCTAAAATTCATGAATTAGAAATGAAACACTTCCCAGAAGTTGTTCAACAGATACTTTCGACAGATGGCTAAACCTAAAAAAAAATATTACACGGTTTGGAAAGGACACCACACAGGGGTTTTTGAAACCTGGAACGATTGCAAGGCACAAATCGCAAATTTTGAAGGGGCGCAATACAAATCATTTCCAACCTTTGAATTGGCAAAAACAGCACTGAATGGAAATTATAGAGACTACATCGGGAAAACCAAAAAATTATCAAGTGGTTTGTCGGAAGCCCGATTAAAATTGATAGGGCAGCCGAATTACAATTCTATTGCGGTGGATGCAGCTTCTAGTGGAAATCCTGGTATCATGGAGTATAGAGGAGTGGATACCCAGTCCAAAAAACAATTATTCCACAAAGGACCTTACGAGCAAGGGACAAACAATGTCGGAGAGTTTTTGGCGCTTGTACATGGGTTGGCATTTTTAAAACAAAATAACAGCAACCGAATTCTTTATACAGATTCAAGGACCGCCATGAGTTGGGTCAAAAAAAAACAATGCAATACAAAGTTAGAGCGTTCTGAAAGGAATGCCGCTTTGTTTGCGCTTGTAGATCGTGCTGTGGCATGGTTAAAAAACAACACTTACACGACCGTAATTGTCAAATGGGAAACCAAGGCTTGGGGCGAAATCCCTGCCGATTTTGGACGCAAATAAATTAAGTCACTAGAGCGCAGTTTATTGTTTTATAAAGACTAAAAAATACGTAACTTTGCTCTTTAATTTTTAAAATATCCTATGAGTAAATTGGTAATTGTTGGAACTGTTGCATTTGATGCTGTTGAAACTCCTTTTGGAAAGACCGACAAAATTCTTGGAGGTTCTGCTTCTTATATAGGGCTTTCTGCTGCACAATTTGAAGTTGATAGTGCCATCGTCTCCGTTGTGGGCGGCGATTTTCCTCAAGACTATTTAGATCTTTTTATAAAGAGAGGCATTGATATTTCAAGTATTGAAATTATAAAAGAAGGAAAAACATTTTTTTGGAGCGGACGTTATCACAACGATATGAATACGCGTGATACATTGGTAACAGAACTAAATGTATTAGAAAACTTCCAACCTATAGTTCCCGAAAGCTATAAAGATGCTAAGGTCTTAGTTTTAGGAAATCTACACCCGATTGTCCAATCGAGTGTTTTGGATCAAATGACAGATGCTTCGACATTGGTTATTTTAGATACCATGAATTTTTGGATGGATCATGCATTGAATGATCTCTTAGAGGTGATCAAGCGCGTGGATGTCATTACCATTAATGACGAAGAAGCCCGTCAACTCACAGGAGAACATTCTTTAGTAGCTGCGGCAAAAAAAATCCACACCATGGGTCCTGAGTATGTAGTTATCAAAAAAGGAGAACATGGGGCGTTATTATTTAACGATACTAATGTGTTCTTCGCACCTGCATTGCCACTGGAATCTGTTTTTGACCCTACGGGGGCAGGCGACACCTTTGCAGGCGGGTTTGCAGGATTTTTAGCGCAGACAGAAAATATATCCTTTGAGAACATGAAAAAAGCGGTCATACACGGATCCGCGCTCGCATCGTTTTGTGTGGAGAAATTTGGCACCGACCGCCTAGAGTCCTTGCAGCCCGAAGAGGTTCGCATGCGCCTTAAGGCTTTTAAGGATCTGACACGATTTGAAATAGAATTAACAACATAATGAAACGCGCCAATTTGGCGCGTTTCTTTTTATTATATATTAACTATTTAATAGGACACTTAAATGAGCGATGCTATCAAACACGAATGTGGAATTGCACACATCAGACTTTTAAAACCCTTAGAGTTTTATAAAAAGAAATACGGAACAGCTTTTTACGGCATCAATAAGATGTACCTCATTATGGAAAAGCAGCACAACCGTGGTCAGGATGGTGCGGGTTTTGCAAGTATTAAATTAGACATGCAACCTGGAGAGCGTTATATAAGTCGAGTGCGTTCGATAGCACAACAACCGATTCAAGATATTTTTGATCAGATTAACAATCGGATTAACGATGTATTGGCTGAGCATCCAGAAGTGGCTGATGATGCGGAGGCTCAAAAAAAAGCAGTGCCTTATTTAGGAGAAGTGATGTTGGGACATGTGCGTTATGGAACGTTTGGAAAAAACAGTGTTGAAAGTGTCCATCCCTTTTTAAGACAAAACAATTGGATGCATCGAAATGTGATTTTAGCAGGAAACTTTAACATGACCAACGTTAAAAGTTTATTTAAAAACCTTGTTGAGATTGGACAACACCCTAAAGAGTATACGGACACCATCACCATTATGGAGAAAATTGGACATTTTCTGGATGATGCAGTTTCAAAACTATACAAAAAACTCAAAAAAGAAGGCTATAGCAAAATGGAGTGTTCGCCTTTGATTGCGGAACGTTTAAACCTTAAAAAAATATTAAAGAAAGCAGCTAAAAGCTGGGATGGGGGTTACGCGATGGCGGGACTTTTAGGACATGGAGATTCTTTTGTACTGAGAGACCCTTCAGGGATTCGACCAGCCTATTATTATATGGATGATGAGGTTGTGGTGGTCGCTTCTGAACGCCCAGTGATCCAAACGGTTTTTAATGTCGATTATGATGCGGTTCACGAATTGCCACCAGGAAGTGCGATTATTACTAAAAAATCGGGCGAAACTTCCATCGATCAAATCTTGGAACCTTTAGAACGGATGGCCTGTTCGTTTGAACGCATTTATTTTTCTAGAGGAAGTGATGCTGAAATTTACCAAGAACGAAAATTACTCGGAAAACTCCTTGTTCCTGAAGTCTTGAAGCACGTGGATTACGATATTAAAAACACGGTGTTTTCATACATCCCAAATACGGCTGAAACGTCATTTTTTGGAATGATTGAAAATGTTGAGGAGTATTTGAACAAAAAGAAAACAGAACAAATCTTAGAAGGAACCCGTTCTCTTTCTGCAGAAAAGGTGACTCAGATTCTTTCGGAACATACACGCGTCGAAAAAATTGCGATTAAAGATGTCAAGCTCAGAACCTTTATTACAGAAGACAGCAGTCGAGATGATTTGGTGGCTCATGTGTACGATGTCACTTATGGCGTTATTAAGCCAGAAGATAACCTTGTCATTATTGATGATAGTATTGTTCGCGGGACGACTTTAAAGAAAAGTATTCTAAAAATGGTGGACCGATTGGCGCCTAAACGGATTGTGGTGGTGTCTTCAGCACCACAAATCCGCTATCCGGATTGTTATGGAATTGACATGGCAAACCTTGAAGGATTGGTGGCGTTTAGAGCTGCGCTATCTCTGTTGAAAGACGCCAACAAGTACCACATCGTTGAGGAGATTTACACTAGATGTAAAGCACAAGAAAACTTAAAAGATACCGAGGTTCAAAATTTTGTCAAAGAAATTTATGCGCCCTTTACTCCAGAACAAGTGTCGGATAAAATAGCGGAGCTGTTGAGTGAAGACGGGATCAACGCTGAGGTTAAAATCATATTTCAATCCATAGAAAACTTACATAAAGCCTGTCCAAAAAATTTAGGAGACTGGTATTTCACAGGAAATTATCCAACTCCAGGTGGTAATCGAGTAGTGAATCGGGCGTTCATCAACTTTTTTGAAGAGAATAATGAAAGAGCTTATTAAGTAAAGTGCAGTTCATCTAATAAATATGCAGTTCGTCTAAAATAAATTTTCACTATGTATTAAACTGCTATCTTTGACTCACCATAACATAAGTAGGTTAAGTTCATGGTAGATTTGGGGCAAAAAAGGTGAACGCAAGTTCACCTTTTTTATTTTCCATTGTTTTTTAAAACTTATTTTGCAGCAGCAAAACGTGTTTCAACCTCTTTCCAATTAATAACATTAAAGAACGCTTCAATATAATCTGGACGACGGTTTTGGTAGTTTAAGTAATAAGCATGTTCCCAAACATCTAATCCTAAGATTGGAGTTCCTTCACATGATACACCTGGCATTAATGGGTTGTCTTGGTTTGGTGTAGAGCATACTTCTACTTTCCCCCCTTTATGAACACATAACCAAGCCCATCCAGACCCAAACTGTGTTGCAGCAGCTTTACTGAAAGCGGTTTTAAAATCTTCGAAAGAACCGTAAGCGGCAAGAATCGCCTCTTTAAGCTCTCCAGAAAGTGCTTCTTTTCCTTCAGGATTCATAACGTTCCAGAAAAGTGAATGGTTGTAAAATCCACCACCGTTATTTCGGACAGCCTTGTTAGACATATCCAAGTTTCCAAGAATTGTTTCAATTGATTTGTTTTCTAAATCAGTTCCTGCAATTGCAGCGTTTAGATTGTTTGTATACCCATTATGATGCTTAGAATGGTGGATTTCCATTGTTCGTGCATCAATATTAGGCTCGAGCGCATCGTAAGCATAATTTAATTTTGGTAATTCAAAAGCCATAAGAATTTATTTTAAGTGTTTAAATAATTATTTCAAATTTACAATATTCAAATAAAAATTACGAGCATATATAATTAAGATTGTTTATTTTGGTATAAATTTTATTTAGTGAGCGCATCAACATTCAATATCTATAATGCTTCGGCTGGAAGTGGGAAAACATTTACCTTAGTCAAAGACTATTTAAAAATAGTTCTGACTTCTAAAGAATTCTTGCCGCATCGCCATGTTTTGGCGATTACTTTTACCAATAAGGCTGTGGATGAAATGAAAACGCGGATTGTAGAAGCGTTGATGACATTTGCGGCGCCCTCTATTTTAAGTCAATCAGACCCTTTGTTTGAACAAGTAGTCAGTGAGTTGGGAAGTTCTCCAAAAGAAATTCACCTGAAATCAAAACAACTCCTCAGTAAAATACTGCATAATTATGCTGCCTTTGACATCTCTACGATTGATAAGTTTACTCAAAAGTTGATTCGCACCTTTGCATTTGATTTAAAACTCCCTATGAATTTTGAGGTCGAACTGGATACCGATCTTTTATTACAGAAAGCGGTCAGTCGTTTGTTATCCAAAGCCGGGAAAAATAAGGCACTCACAAAAGTATTGGTTGAATTTGCGATTGAAAAAGCGGACAACGATAAAAGTTGGAATATTGCTTTAGATTTAGTCAAAACAGCCAAGCTTTTAACAAGAGAAACAGATGCGCCATTTTTAGAAGAACTTTCACAACGTTCGTTACAGGAGTTTGGAGCGTTGAAATCAACCTTAACAAAAGATATTAGCGAGACAGAGTTACAAGTTGTTGAACTGTCCACCCAAATTTTAGATTTGATTACAGCCAATGGTATTGAGTTTTCGGATTTTACACGAGGGTCTTTGCCAAAACATTTTAAGGAATTAGCCTCCGGAAAATTTGACACTAAGTATGTAGCCGTATGGCAACAATCCATAGAAACGACTTCGCTGTACACAAAAAAAGTACCGCCGCACATTGCCGACGCTATTGACACGCTTCGCCCCCAACTTGTAGAGGCATTCCATAAAACAAAAGAAGCTGTTTACCGGATTCGGTATTTAAAAAACATTCGAAAAAACACCACGCCACTATCGGTACTGAATTTAATAAACCAAGAATTAAAAACGATCAAAGACGAAGAAAATTTATTGATGATCTCCGAATTTAATACCATCATAAGTCAGCAAATAAAAGACCAACCAGCTCCTTTTATTTATGAGCGCATCGGAGAAAAATTCAACCACTTTTTTATCGATGAATTCCAAGACACTTCCGAATTACAATGGGAGAATTTAGTGCCCTTATTAACAAACACACTTGCGGAAGAAAACGGAAGCGCCATGTTGGTGGGCGATGCCAAACAAGCCATTTATCGCTGGAGAGGCGGAAAGGCAGAGCAGTTCATCAATTTACACAACAATGCAACCGAATTCCCTTTTGATGCGACGCTTTCTCACCTTCCAACAAATTATAGAAGTTGCAGACAGGTGGTCGATTTTAATAATAATTTTTTCAAACACCTATCCACGGTTGTTTTCTCAAACGAGACTTATAAGTCCTTATACCAATCACCTCCTCAATTGGAATTTAATGACAAAACGGGTTATGTAAATATTTCCTTTTTAGAGTTTGAAAAGGGTGAAGACAAATCGCTTTTATATGCAGAAAAGGTTTTAAAAATCATTAGATCTTATTTAGATTCAAGCGAGGATGCTGCCTTGAAAGATATTTGTGTCTTGGTCCGAAAACGAAAAGAAGGGGTTGCTGTGGCAAATTTATTAAGCCAATCTAATATTGACATTGTTTCAAGTGAGACACTTTTAGTGGCTCAGTCGCCAGAAGTAAAACACATTATGAGTGTGTTGGAGTATGTGCATGAACCGTCTAATATGGAAGCCAAATTGGAGGTGATCAATTATATTGCATCCCACGTAGATGTCGGCGACCCGCACTTATTTCGTGTAAAGTGTATTCCGTTAAATCGTGTCGCTTTTTTTCAAGCACTGCAACCTTTAGGGTTGAACTTTTCTCCTAAAACCGCTTTACAACTTTCTATTTATGAATCTGTAGAATATATTATTAGTAGCTTTCAATTGGCAAAAACTTCGAATGCTTACATTCAATTTTTCTTGGATTTTGTGGTAGAATTTACTCAGAAACCAACCTCGAGTGTTCGTCAATTTATAGACCATTTCAATTTAAAAAAAGACAGTTTAAGTGTTGTGACCCCAAAAGGTATCAATGCCGTTCAAATTATGACGGTTCATAAATCGAAAGGGTTGGAGTTTCCAGTTGTTATTTTTCCCTTTGCAGAGTTGGATATTTATAAAGAATTGGAACCCAAAGAATGGATGTCGATGGAAGCCTCTTATGCGCCTTTTCCACATTTTTTATTAAACTATAACAAAGACTTTGAGTCATTTGGTTCGGAAGGGGCTGCCGTTTTTAAAGACCACCAATCAAAATTAGAACTCGATAATATTAACCTCTTGTATGTAGCACTTACCAGAGCGGTTGAACAACTGTATGTTGTAGGGAATGCAGCGGTTGCCAAAAACGGAGCGGAAAATCTAAAAACCTATTCAGGACTTTTGATTAATTATCTTAAATCATCGGGCAGATGGGAGGATGGAACCTTGGAATATGAATTTGGAGCCTTTGAAAAAATAGCCACTCCCAAATCCACAAAATATCCAACGGTATTTCAACGGGAATTTATATCAACGCCAAAAGAGCACCTAAATGTATCGATGGCTACCAACGCAGGGTATTTATGGGATACCACACAAAAAGAAGCGCTTGAAAAAGGAAATTTGATTCATTTATTAATGTCAAAAATTTACACCAAAGTAGACATTGAAATCACGTTAAATGATTTTTTTAATGCTGGCGTGATTTCGTCCACTCAAGGCGATGACCTTTTGAACACTTTAGAAGCGATTGTCAGCCACCCATTATTAGCTGGCTATTATAGTTCAGATGTGGAGATTTATAACGAAAAAGAAATCATGACTTCTACTGGAAAAATCATTATTCCAGATCGATTGGTCATTTTTAAGGACGCAACAGCGGTTGTTATTGACTACAAAACGGGCGATCCTTATGATAAATATGAAGCTCAACTCGCAAATTACTCGCAAATCATAGAAGAAATGGGGTATAAGGTTGTTAAAAAAATTCTTGTGTACATCAATGGAGGTTTACAGGTTAAAGTATGCTAGATTTTAGGGGTGATAAAAAAAATAACTTAAATTTCTATACCTCTTTGAAAATTAATATTTTTTTTTTGTTGTATAATGTTTGTTATGTAGGATTAACACCTTATTTTTGCTCAAATTAAATGAAACAACTAAAAATTACTAAATATGAAAAATCTTAACAGATTAGTTCTAACAACGTTACTGGTCTTTGCGATTGGTAATGTAAACGCACAAGACGACAATAATCCATGGCAACTTACAATTGGTGTAAATGCTGTTGATGTATTTCCAGTTGGAGAAGATGCTCCTCAAGGAGATTACTTTCAAGAATTTTATAATGTAGAAGACAATTGGAGTATTCTTCCATCATTATCTGTAATCTCTTTACAGAAATATATTGAAGATGGTTTTTCTGTCGGATTTTCTGGGTCTATCAATAGACTTGATAAGTGGGGACAAACTCAAGATGGAACACCTGTTTCTGTAAACAACTTAATGTATTATGCAGTCGATGGAAATGTAAAATACAGTCTTTCAGGATTGTTGAACACAAAAAAACTGGAACCGTTTGTTGGTATCGGCGGTGGATATACTTGGATCGAAGAAGGTGCTTTTAATAGCAATACTGGCGGAGGAGGCTCTGCTTTAGTAGGGGCTGGAACCTTAAATGGAACTGTTGGATTGGCTTATTGGTTTTCTGACAATATTGGTATCACGGCGCAGTCTACATACAAGCATTCTTTTAAAGATTACTTAACAAAACATTTCCAACATTCTGTAGGAATTGCTTTCAAATTTGGAGGAACTGATACGGATGGAGATGGCATATATGACAAACATGATCTTTGCCCAGAAGTACCTGGTTTAGAGGAATTCAACGGATGTCCTGACACAGATGGAGATGGTATTGAAGATTCAAAAGACACATGTCCTGAATTAGCTGGTCTAGCTGAGTACAATGGTTGTCCTGATACAGACGGAGACGGTGTTTCTGATAACAATGACACATGTCCTAATGAAGCTGGATTAAAAGCATTAGCAGGATGTCCAGATGCAGATGCAGATGGTCTAGCAAATGCTCAAGATGCATGTCCAAATGAGGCAGGTCCTGTTGCTAACAACGGATGTCCTTGGAAAGATACTGACGGTGACGGAGTTTTAGATAAAGATGATAACTGTCCAAATGAGGCAGGAACTGTTGCGAACAATGGTTGCCCTGAAGTTATTTTTCCATCAGAAGAAGATCAAGCTCAACTTATCAACTATTCTAGAACTATTAATTTCTCACTCGGAAAATCAAGCTTTAAAGCTGATGCTTATCCAACATTAAAAGCGATTACTGCCATTTTAAAGGCGTATCCTAAAGCGAACTTTGTTGTTGAAGGAAACACAGACAGTACAGGAACTAATAAAAACTACAACCAATTACTCTCTGAAAGAAGAGCTCAAAAAGTTGTGGATTATTTAGTAGAAAATGGTGTTGCAGCAGATAGATTAACGTCTATTGGTTTTGGTGAAAATAACCCAATTGAATCTAATATGACTGCCGCAGGAAGATCTGCTAACAGACGTGTAGAAGTTAAATTAGCTAAATAGTTTTTACTATTACATAATAAAAAGTTTAAAACGCTTCGCTATTGCGAAGCGTTTTTTTATTTTTATAACATGAGAAGTTTTATTTACGACGTTCTAAAAGATCTGGAATCACATTCGAAAGATGTGTCCAAACTCAGCCTTATTCTTCCTAATAAGCGGGCTGGGATATTTCTTAAAATGGAGTGGTCTAAATTAAATAAAACAACAGGGTTTTTGCCTGAAATAATTGCCATTGAGACGTTTATAGAAGAATTGTCTCAACTAAGACTCCTTAGTAATACCGAACTTATCTTTGAGTTTTATGAGACTTATTTAGAACTTACACCCTTAAATGAAAGAGATTCGTTTGATAGTTTCTCAAAATGGGCGCCTATTGTACTTCAAGATTTTAATGAAATTGACCGTTATTTAATTACTCAGAATCAGATTTTCGAATACCTCTCGGCGATTCAAGAGCTCAATCATTGGTCTTTAGAGCCAAATTCAACGCCCCTTATCAAAGGCTATTTGTCTTTTTGGAAAAAGGTTCAGGCATATTATAGCAAATTCACGACTCACCTTCTTCAAAAAGGAGCAGGATATCAAGGCTTAATTTACCGGGAAGCTGTCGAAAACCTAGAAGCATACATTCAAAATCATCCAGATAGATCCCATGTCTTTCTAGGGTTTAACGCTTTGAACGCGTCTGAATCTACGATCATTCAAGAATTGTTACAACAAGACAGAGCAGAAGTTTATTGGGATATTGACCAAACGTTTATAGAGACTCCACAGCACGATGCAGGCTACTTTATAAGACAACATCAAAAAATGTGGAAGCATTTTAAATCCCAACCCTTTAAGTGGGTTTCTAATCATTATACCAAACCCAAAAACATCTCTGTCGTTGGAACCCCTAAAAACATAGGTCAGGTTAAATATGTGGGTGCACTTTTACAACAGTTATATACCGAAAACAAACTCCAAAATACAGCCCTAGTTTTAGGGAATGAAGATTTATTGATTCCGATATTGAATTCAATTCCGAGCTGTATAGAAGATATTAATATCACCATGGGACTGCCTTTAAAGCAAATTCCTTTTTCGGCCTTTATCGATCAATGGTTCCAGCTTCACAAAGACCCCACGCCGCTGTATTATTATCAGGACGTAATCGGTGTATTGTCGCATCAATTTGTGCGTCCCTTGTTTCAAACTCAAGAGGAAGATGCGGCTCAATTGATCATTACCACGATTAAACATCAAAATTTAATAAGCCTTTCTAAAGATCAAATTATTGCCATAGCTCCGGATCATAAAGATAATTTAGAGCTGTTGTTTGCGACTTGGAACGACCAACCTAACAAAGCGATTGAACGCGTTATTACACTAATTTTTAAACTTAAAGACCATTATACCAAATCTAAAAATAACCATCTATTAGCTTTAGAATATTTATATCGGTTTTCAGAAATTTTCAATCACCTACAACGCTTAAATTCTAACTACAGCTATATCACAAGCATCAAAGTCTTACAAAGCCTTTATAAAGAATTATTGAGCCTCGAAACTTTGGACTTTAAGGGTCAACCTCTAAAAGGACTTCAGATCATGGGGATGTTGGAATCGCGTGTTTTAGATTTTGAAACAGTGATTATTGTCTCCGTCAACGAAGGGGTGTTGCCAGCAGGTAAAACCAATAATTCTTTTATCCCTTTCGATGTTAAAATTGAAAACGGACTGCCTACCTACAAAGAAAAGGATGCGGTCTATACCTATCACTTTTATCGATTGCTTCAGCGCGCTAAGAATGCACATATCATTTATAACGCCGAGCCCGATG
>Ga0209198_1002956_pt1 | contig 11350 bp, 8 predicted proteins | sample COGITO_mtgs_1105_2_FD_184804 | JGI IMG/M metagenome (GOLD analysis project Ga0209198, IMG submission 184804) | Pelagic marine microbial communities from North Sea - COGITO_mtgs_110519 (SPAdes) (version 2) | ecosystem: Environmental > Aquatic > Marine > Epipelagic ...
CACGATTTGCATTGAACCGCCCCCCACGAGTTTCTTGAACTTAACGAGGGAGAAGTCAGGCTCAATGCCGGTGGTGTCGCAATCCATCATGAAACCAATTGTTCCTGTTGGAGCCAAAACCGAGGCTTGCGCATTTCTCCAACCATTCGCTTCACCAGTAGTGAGTGCCTCTTCCCAGACCTTTACCGCAAGAGCCGTGACGTCACCGTCAAGGTTGCTGAATCGACGAATGTTGTCATTGGCTGCGGCATGCTTACGCATTACTCGTTTGTGAGCGTACTCATTACGTGCATAGCCTTCATACGGTCCAACAATTCCGGCAAGTTCAGCGCTTCGCTTGTAAGCGGTGCCGGTCATGAGTGAGGTAATTCCTGCTGCAAATGCTCGACCGGCTTCGGAGTCATATGGCAAGCTCGTTGCCATGAGGAGAGCTCCGAGGTTCGCGTATCCAATGCCCAGTTGCCGGTAGCGACGTGTGGTGTCACCGATTGGCAGGGTTGGGAAGTCAGCGAAGCAGATCGAAATATCCATTGCCGTGATAACTATTTCAACAGCCTTGGCAAATCCTTCAGCGTCAAAAGTGTCATCCTCTTTCAGGAATTTAAGCAAATTAAGGCTGGCGAGATTGCATGACGAGTTGTCCAAGCTCATGTACTCCGAACATGGGTTGGAAGCGTTGATCCGACCCGTTTCAGGGTTGGTATGCCAGTCGTTAATTGTGTCGTCGTATTGGATACCGGGATCTGCGCAGGCCCAGGCTGCCTGAGTCATTTTGCGGAAGAGCTCCCTCGCATCAATGCTTTCAATTACAGCGCCGTCTGTTCGAGATGTCAATCCGAATGTTTCCCCATTTTCGACCGCTGACATGAACAGGTCCGAAACGCGAACTGAGTTATTGGCATTCTGGTATTGAACGCTTGAGATGTCTGATCCACCGAGATCCATGTCGTAGCCTGCGTCACGCAGAACCCGAATTTTGTCCTCTTCGCGCACCTTGGTCTCAATGAACTCTTCGATATCAGGATGATCGACGTCAAGGACAACCATCTTCGCGGCGCGACGGGTCGCTCCCCCGGACTTGATTGTTCCAGCTGATGCATCGGCACCGCGCATGAACGAAACAGGACCCGATGCAGTGCCCCCAGATGAACGCAAAAGTTCTTTACTGGAACGAATCCTTGACAGGTTCAGTCCCGCTCCGGATCCGCCCTTAAAGATCATGCCCTCTTCGCGGTACCAGTTGAGAATGGAATCCATTGTGTCGTCAACACTCAGGATGAAACAGGCACTGACCTGCTGTGGAGCGGTTGTCCCCACGTTGAACCACACGGGCGAATTGAATGAGAAAACTTGGTTGAGCAACATGTAGGTGAGTTCGTGCTCAAAAATTTCTGCATCCTGATCTGTGCGGAAGTATCCGTTTTCGCGACCCGCCTTGGTGTATGTCAGAACGACTCGGTCAATGAGCTGTTTCAGGCTCCACTCACGATTGTCGGCTCCTACCGCTCCACGAAAGTACTTGGTGGTGACGATGGTCGAGGCATTCACTGTCCAGAAGTCGGGATATTCGACACCGCGCTGTTCAAAGACAACCTCACCAGTCTTCCAGTTGTTTTGCAGAACGTCACGCCGCTCCCATGTCACTTCCTCGTACGGGTGAACACCTTCGGTGGTGAACAGCCGCTGCATATGCAGCCCTGGTCCACTAAGGGTGTTATGAATGAAATCCTCTTTCGAAGTGATCACGGGGGCTTCTGGTGCCTGTGTCATGGTCGTGCCTTTCTGGATTGTTGTCATGCCCTGCGCAGGTGTACCTGTCTGGGGCGGCTTCCGGGAAGTTTCGTTTTTCGATTCAGTATTTACTTGTTGTAAGGAATTCAATTGTTGTAGGCAACTAGGTGTTGGTTCGTGAAATTTGGACCGGTTCTCTTCCTGTGGGTTCACCTTCGGCTCGAAGGAGGGCAATCTCGGCTTCAAAATCTTCGAGGGTGTCAAATGATCGATATACCGAAGCGAAACGAAGGTAGGCCACTTCATCGAGTTCGCGGAGTGGCGCCAAAATGGCAAGTCCCACTTCCTGGGCAGGGATTTCACTATTGCCGGTGGCCCGGAGAAAATCTTCGACGCGTTGTGCAAGTAGTGCAAGATGATCATCGGATACGGGCCTTCCTTGGCATGCCTTTTTGACTCCACTGACTACTTTGCTCCGATTGAATGGTTCACTGACACCGCTACGCTTCACAACAGCCAAAGCCGCAACCTCCGACGTGGTGAAACGCCTCCCACATTGCCCGCACTCGCGGCGGCGACGAATGGCAAGCCCCTCCTCAATTGTGCGTGAATCAATTACTCTGGAGTCTTCCTCACGGCAAAACGGGCACTTCATGACTTGGGTAACTCCTTTCTTTCATTGACTTACGCACCATGTGTCACTTAGTCCACTTGCGTAACATCCGTGAGGAGTTGTATCTCCTCTGTGGATTACCTGTGGACGATTTGCAACCAACCTGTGTGTTTTCGCCACATCCTGTGTATAACCAAAACACAACCTGTGGACAAACACTAAGGTCTTACTACTACATCTAGGGGTATGAATCTAATGGATCTCATCGGGTTATGCAACCTATTCGCACCGGCGTGTTGCTACATTGCTGGTGGAATCTGCCCATGAATGCGATTAAGTGCATCCACGGTGAATTTTGTACGTGTAACGAGTCCTCTATGCGCATAGTGAAGGGGGCCAGACATGGGAATTTTTGCCTGCTTTGCCTTACCCGCCCACGCTAGAACACTGACGTTGCCCCGCTTGGAAGCGATCTTGGCAAGTGTTTTGTTAAACCAGGCTTGTTTTGATTTGCTGAATCGATCCCCATTTCCCCCGTAGAGGTTGACCCAGAGCACGGATCTCTTGGGTCCTAACTGATCGAGTATTTTCTCTATTCGAGTTTTGGTCGTCGCCGTGTCAATCCAACGCATGTCGTTGGTGCCCAAAGCAACTATCACTATTTCTGGCAACCCAACCCACGCCCGCTGGGCTCGAATCTGCTGCATACCCCAGTCAATTCGCTTCCCGCCAAAACATCTGATTGTTGGATTCCAGCCGGAGCGTTTAAGTGACTTAGTCAACATTTGTCGTGAATCCCTTGTCAATGAATCCCCAATTACCAACACTCTCCGGCCCACACCTGGCCCTTTAGAACTGACCTTGTCATAGGAGATCGGTGCACTACAAGCTCGCGAATCACCTCTTGTGCTCCAGCTCGGATCCGACTGCGCCGCCCATGTTGGGGTAACAAAAAACCCCAATAAAAGAGTTCCCAGGATTGACAACATCACGCCAGTACGAAATCTACGATTGAGCACCGTTCCACCCTAAAAGACTCCTCCAACTCAACTGGAGAGGGGGACTATTAGCGACTGTCCGGGGAAGACGTGCGCTGCACCTAGGTCATTTAATTCTCTAATCCGCAGGACTAAATCCCGAGGGTCAGAACCGGGATCAACGCTCTGGGCAATTGACCACAGATTCTCACCTGGCTGAACAACCACCACCGCCGTCGCCGCTCCGTCGGTTTGAGCAGAAGCATCTGCCGTTCCACTACCGAGAACAACCCAGACGAAAAGTGCCAGAAATGTCAATGATAATCCAAGGACAATACGACCTCTAGTCGTGAGGACTACGGCTGTATTCGGTGAACCATGAACGAAATGAGGCGTGCCTAATGGGGCATCGTATGAGCGGGCTGACGTTGTACGGGCTGACGTTGTACGGGCTGACGTTGTAGGTGTGTAAGCATTCATTGGGGAAGCCTTTCGGTTATTCGAACTAATGTACGATTTATAGCATCATGCTCGCGACACGTCCAGCATATTTCGAACATGTGTTTGATTCGTGTCGCGCTGTGAGCTAACCTGACTACACCAGAAGGGTCTGACATTCCCGTGAAGTCTTTGGTCATGAGGCCCAGTCACCGCACGCACCACAGGAATACACATACGACATAGAAGCAGCGCATCGAATAGGAGTAACAATGGCCGGTCGAATTCACAAGCCCGCACAATCCTCAACACCGAGTGTTGTCACACAATTGCACGATCCGACACGTAGTGAACTCACTGATCGGCAACGCGCGATACTTTCGATGATCCGCGAGACCACTGCGCAACGGGGATATCCGCCCAGTGTCCGTGAAATTGGCGAGTCGGTGGGCCTGACCAGTCCGAGCTCGGTCGCTCATCAACTCAAGAATCTGCAACGCGCCGGCTACCTGCGCATTGATCCCAATCGCCCCCGGGCTCTTGTCTTGGCACCGGACACACATTCACATATGGACACGGGATCCGACCCAGACATACGACACGACCAAGCCCGATCGCATGATTCAATGACCCAAGTTCCAGTACTCGGTCGAATTGCAGCTGGTAATCCGATTGTGGCGGAGCAGTCTGTTGAAGCAATGTTGCCGCTTCCGACTGATCTCGTCGGGCACGGTGAACTATTTAGTCTGAAAGTTGTTGGCGACTCAATGATCGATGCAGCGATATGTGACGGCGACTGGGTTGTGATCAGGCGTCAACCAAGCTGTGAAAATGGGGATATCGTTGCCGCGCTGCTCGACGATGAAGCCACCGTAAAGACGTTCACGCAAAGAGATGGACACGTGTGGCTCATGCCCCACAACCCGGCATTCACGCCGATCTTAGGTGACCACGCACAGATTCTCGGTAAAGTTGTCTCGGTGCTGCGTAAGTTGTAACCATTGCCACTTAGGTCTAATGGACGTGGCCCTTAGCCTTGACCTTCCCGTTCTTCTGATTCACCTCGAAGTCTTTGTAGCGAACTCATTGCAGTAGTTCGATCTGTCGTAAACCACATGGGCGGCATACTTTTTCGCAAGCTTGTTCCGTACCCGGAGTTTGCAAGTCGTGAGTCCAGTACGCTGACAACCCCTTTATCTGTTCCCGTCCGAATGAGTCTTCCGGACGCCTGGGCGAGCAGCAAACCGGCCCGTGGGAGTGTGACGGACCGAAATCCTGATCCGCCTGATTCGTCGACCCGTGCTGAGCGAGCCGACATAACCGGGTCATCAGGTCTGGGAAAAGGAATACGATCAATGATCACCTGGATACAGGAATCGCCGGGGATATCGACTCCCTGCCACAACGAGAGCGTGCCAATCAGTGTTGACTCCCGATCGGCCGCAAAACGTTCAACGAGCAACGACACCGACTCACCTTTTTTCTGAACGTGCACGGGCGTATCGCAACGAACCCGAAGGTACTCAGCTGCTTTGTCAACGGCCCTCCATGACGAACACAAAATCAAAGTTCGTCCGCCGGCGGCCTCCACGAGTTCACCCATGACATCAAGGCTTGTCATGTCTAGACCGTCACGACCCGGTGGCGGGAGATCCGCTGCAACGTAAAGGATCCCCTGCTGGCCGTAATCAAATGGCGAGCCCACATCAATTGCTTCGGTTCTCTTATCTGAATCAAGGCCCAGCGCGGAAGTAATGGAGTCGAAGTTCCCACTGGTAGTCAGTGTCGCACTCGTCACCACGGCAAATTTTTCAGCAAAGAGCCTGTCGCGCAACAGGTGAGCCACGCTTAATGGCGCACTGTGCAAGGTCGGAGGCTTTCCATCATGATCAATCCACAGCACCGAATCATTGCCCTGGGAAATAAGCGTGCCCGCATAGTCGTGTAGTTCTTCTAATCCGCCGCGAGCCCGCTGATTTCGCGCCGCAACATCGGGGTCCTCGCCCTTTTGGGGAGACATTTCAGAGATACCCGCGTGGCTCGAATCCCGAATAAGGGTGAGGGCTAGGAGTAACTCCGAATCGAGAAACTTTAATCGAGTCAGGCCACTCGTAGGGTCGGAAGCACCCAACAGCGCGTCTTCAAAGGACGATTGTGCGTCCACCATGAGATCCATGGTGCGATCGCTGACCTGGGAATTGACACGCGATACGGCCCTATCAACTGAAGCCGCATTGAGTTCAATGGTGATTGCACCGGTAGCCCTGTCAACGATCTCGTGTCCTTCATCGATCACAACGATGTCGTGCTCTGGCAAGATCGGGATGCCTTCCACGACATCAATTGCGAGCAAGGCGTGATTTGTAACAACTATGTGAGCCGACTGTGCCTGCAATCTGCGCTGAGCGGTGAAACAATCCTCTCCAAATGCACACTTGGACTCCCCCACGCATTCCCGCCGATTGACAGAAAAAGCTCGCCACACCCGTGGATCAATGTCGTCCCCGAAATCGTCCTTGTCCCCGGACTCCGTCTCCTCTGCCCACGCGCGCACGGCTACAGCTTGATCACCCAAAAACCCCCTGCTGACGTCAAAGAGCGCCTCCCCCTCAGGATCGGGGATAGAAGAATGCAATTTCTGAAGACACACATAGTTGTTTCGGCCTTTAAGCACAGCAAACGTCAGGTCGATTCCGTATATTGATTTAACGGTTGAAGCAAGCAACGGAAGGTCCTTTTCCATGAGCTGCCGCTGCAAGGCAATTGTCGCCGTTGACACCACAACGGTGCTGCCACCTTCGCTGAGCGCGTGGGCAGCCGCAGGCACCAAATAGCCGAGGGACTTTCCGGTGCCAGTACCCGCTTGAATTATTCGGTGGCCCCCAGCCTCAAGTCCCTCAACGATTGTCGCCACCATGTTCTGTTGACCCACTCGCTCTGTCCCATTAAAGGCTTGTACTGTCTTGAGAAGCAATTCCTGTGGATCAATGTCAACCGGCACGCAGAAATCCTTGACTTTCGATTTCTGCTGCCAGTGCCGGCGGTACTAACGCACTAACATCGCTGCCCGCTTCAACGTGGCAGATACTGATGTGCTCACCAGATTCATGAATCCGTGAAATCAAGTCTCCTCTGCTGTAGGGAATCGTGACATTTATTGAGATCAGATTTTGCGGCAGCGCGCCGTCAATACGGTTAAGTAAGTCTTCAAGCCCAGCACCCGTCGCGGCGCTAATCACGATCGAATCTGGGAATGAACCCTGAATGGAAGTTATATCCAGGGGATCTGCGATGTCACTTTTATTTATCGCGATCAACTCGGGAATATCCCCAGCGCCAATTTCATTCAACACTTCTCGAACCGCAGAGATTTGGCCGAATGGATCCTCATCTGATCCGTCGACCACGTGAACGATCAACGTTGCTTCTTGCACTTCTGTTAACGTCGATCTAAACGCCTCGACTAGGTCATGTGGCAGGTGTCGCACGAATCCAACAGTGTCTGCCAGAGTGAATTCCTTGCCACTTGGTGCCTTGATTTTGCGCACCGTTGGGTCAAGAGTTGCAAAGAGTGCATCCTGAACAAGTACTCCCGCTCCTGTTAGTGCATTAAGAACACTTGACTTACCTGCGTTTGTATAACCCGCCAGAGCGACCGTGGAGATCCCTGATGCTTCGCGTGCGCTTCTCTGGGTTCGACGGGTGGCTTCAAGTGACCTGAGTTCCCGGCGCAATTTTGTCATTTGAGCCCGAATACGGCGTCTATCAGTCTCAATCTTTGTTTCCCCCGGACCGCGGGTCCCCACACCTCCACTGACACCCGCGCGGCCACCAGCCTGACGGCTAAGAGACTCACCCCAACCACGCAATCTAGGGAGCAAATATTGCATCTGAGCCAATGAAACTTGTGCTTTACCCTCCCGACTTCTCGCGTGCTGGGCAAAAATATCCAAAATCAGCCAGGTTCGATCAACGACTTTCACTTTTACAATATTTTCCAGTTGCCGCAGTTGACCCGGCGTCAGTTCACCGTCACAGATCACCGTGTCTGCTCCCGTTTCTGCCACGATCAACGCAAGCTCCTTGACTTTGCCTGAACCTAGATAGGTGGCTGAATCTGGGGCATCTCGCCGCTGGATTACTCCGTCAACAACCTCTGATCCTGCCGTTTCTGCCAACAGCGCTAATTCGCGAAGTGAACGCTCAGCGTGAACACTGGTTCCGCTGGTCCAGACACCGGCGAGAACCACTCGTTCCAGTCTGATTTGCCGGTACTCAACTTCGGTTATGTCCTTTAGCTCAGTGGAGAGCCCAGCTACCCGCTTGAGACCTTGTCTTTGTTCAAGTTCAAGACTGACGTTGATGTCTTGGCCCGGGTTTGAGTCACTCACGGACTAAGTATCACAGATACAGCTCACAAGACACAGTCACAGAAAAAGCTGTGGAGGGTTGATCGTTCTCGTCCCAATATTGAATCACTGCTTGAAGTTCATTACTTGAGGTTCATTACTTGAGGTTCATTAACGGTGAGAGCGCCGCATACACGCCCTGAGCCGCTCACTAAAACCATTGCGAAGGCGCCGGCTCTGTATTTCGATAAATATGTTTAGTTTCCAAATATTCGTGGAAACCCGTTGGCCCTAACTCCCTACCCACGCCTGACTGCTTAAAGCCACCCCATTCCGCTTGGGGTAGATATGGATGGAAGTCATTGATCCAGATCGTTCCATGTCGCAGCAAATGCGCTACTCGTTGGGCTCGTCCAGCATCTTGCGTCCACACAGCGCCGGCTAGACCGTAAATCGTATTGTTAGCGATCTCGATTGCTTCCTGTTCACTGTCAAAAGTCTCTACAGTGAGAACCGGACCAAATGATTCATCTTGGACACACTGCATGCCCGCATCACAATTGTCGAGTATGGTCGGTGGAAAGAAGAAACCATTTCGTAAATCGATGTCTTCTATGACTGACCCACCACAACGGATAACTGCTCCTTCGGCGACTCCCATGTTGACGTATGCCGCGACTTTGTCCAAGTGCGACTGTGAGATCAATGCGCCGGTTTGAGCTTCAGGGTCAAATGGCCCACCCATCCGAATATTTTTGGCTCGCTCCACAAGTTCTGTCACGAATTTATCCTTGATTGATTTTTCGATGATCAACCGCGAACCAGCAGAGCACACCTGGCCTGAATGAAGGAAAATGGCCGTGAGCGCGTTGTCCAATGCCGCTTCGTAATCACAGTCGGCAAAGACAACATTGGGATTTTTCCCTCCCAATTCCAAAGCAACTTTCTTGACCGTACCTGCCGCCGAAGCCATAACCTTCTTACCTGTTTCCAGACCGCCCGTAAATGACACCATGTCTACTCGCGGGTCTGAAGTGAGTGCATTGCCTACATCTGAGCCGCTACCGAGCAACAGATTCCCCACACCGGACGGTAGTTCAACTGTTTCGAGTATTTGCATCAAAATAATTGAGGTATGCGGGGTAAGTTCACTTGGCTTGAGTACAAATGAGCATCCGGCGGCCAGGGCTGGGGCCACTTTCCACGCAGCTTGGAGCAATGGGTAATTCCAGGGGGTGATTAATACACAAACTCCCACAGGCTCGTAAACAACCTGTGAGTCAATGTGTGACATATCGGTTTCCACTACTCGGCCGGTTGATGTACCGGCCAAGTCCGCAAAGTACCGGAAACATTTGACAACATCGTCGACGTCGTATTCAGCCTCCACATGCCTCTTGCCCGTATCAAGTGCTTCGGCAAGGGCAATTTCTGCCCGCCGTTCTTCGAGCTTGTCGGCCACCCTATTTAACAGAGCGCTGCGCTCCGCGGGTGACGTTTTCGCCCACGAGGGCCAGTTGCGCACAGCGGAACTGATGGCAGCTCGGGCATCGATTTCAGAACTCTCAGAAACAATTCCTACAAGCTGTTGATCCGCTGGGCACTTAATCTCTCTGAGTTCACCGGTTGCAGCAGGAATCCATTCACCGTCAATGAAGTTAAGCCCGCTGCCAAGAGAAGCTGAGATGCCTTGCGGTGGGATTTCTTGCTCATGCATTATTTAGCCATTTCGTGTCGGTAAAAAGGAACGTCTAAGGGCTTAAGTGGTGCGTTACCAAGAATCAAGTCGGCTGCCTTCTCTGCAATCATCATGACTGGTGCGTAAATATTTCCATTGGTCACATAGGGCATCACGGAAGCGTCAACAACGCGAATTCCTTCGAGTCCGCGCACTTTCATCGTGAGCGGATCCACAACGGCCATTTCGTCGGTTCCCATTTTATTCGTGCACGAAGGATGGTATGCCGTTTCGCCGTCCTGACGTACCCACTCGAGGATTTCCTCGTCGGTCGCAACGCTGTCGCCTGGGGAAATTTCACCAGAATTGAACTCACTAAATGCGGCTTGCTTCATGATCGCGCGGGCAGTTCGAATCGCTTCGACCCATTCGCGCTTGTCCTGTTCTGTTGACAGATAGTTGAACAGGATCGATGGCGCTGATTTTGGGTCTGCCGAAGTAATACGCACGCACCCCCGGGCATCGGAGTACATCGGCCCAATATGAACCTGATATCCGTGACCACCCTCAGGTGCTGTTCCGTCGTAGCGCACTGCAATAGGCAGAAAGTGGAACATCAAGTTGGGGTAGGCAACATCTTCGTTGCTTCGCGCAAAACCACCTGCTTCAAAGTGATTTGAAGCCCCTGGACCCGATCGCAGAAACAACCAGCGCGCCCCGATAAAAGGTCTGCGCCAGAAGGCCAAATTTGGATTGAGTGATACCGGTTGCTTACAGGAGTGCTGCACATACACTTCTAAGTGATCTTGCAGATTTTCGCCCACTCCGGGAAGATCATGTATTGGTGTCACACCAATCGAATTGAGGTATGCAGCGTTGCCCACACCCGAAAGCTGCAATAGTTGCGGCGAATTGAAAGCGCCTCCACACAAAATCGTTTCGCCCGCGTGAACCGTGTGCAACTTCCCTTTGCGATCTGTGTATTCCACTCCGATTGCACGCTTGCCGTCAAAAAGAATTTTGGTAACTTGGGCACGCGTTTTTACTGTTAAGTTTTTTCTCCGACGGATTCCTTTGAGGTAAGCGGTTGCGGCCGAGTATCTGCGACCTCGAAATACATTTCGATCGAATGCCGCGAATCCTTCCTGCCGGTAACCGTTAACATCGGTGGTCAACTCAAAGCCAGCTTCTTGGGTTGCCTTAAAGAATGCCCCGAAAAGTGGATTCTTTGTCTTGCCCCGCTCTAAGAGCAGTGGGCCATCTCCCCCACGCCACTCGTCCGCGCCAGCAAGAGTAGTTTCCATTTTCTTAAAATAGGGAAGGCAATGGGCGTAATCCCACGTTTCCATTCCTGGGTCTGCGGCCCAACGTTCGAAATCAAGTGGGTTTCCACGCTGAAAAATCATGCCATTGATACTGCTTGAACCACCGAGAATTTTGCCGCGCCCGTGGCTAACTTTGCGTCCATTCATTTCCGGCTCAGGATCAGAGGAATACATCCAGTCATAGTGCGAATTACCTATGGGAAAAGTCAAAGCGGCCGGCATATGAATGTATACGTCCC
>Ga0209198_1002970_pt1 | contig 11323 bp, 10 predicted proteins | sample COGITO_mtgs_1105_2_FD_184804 | JGI IMG/M metagenome (GOLD analysis project Ga0209198, IMG submission 184804) | Pelagic marine microbial communities from North Sea - COGITO_mtgs_110519 (SPAdes) (version 2) | ecosystem: Environmental > Aquatic > Marine > Epipelagic ...
GGTCTCAAAATCGGCAAATTCATCTGTCGGCGACAGAAATGGATGAGCCTCACCATCCCCTTTAATCTGGGTGGTTTCATACACTGGCTCCCAGCGTGCCCGCTTGCGGGCGTATGATTCGTCCAGGGGCAGGCCATTTTCCCGATTCGGGGAGAACATGCGTCCATTGCTGACATTACCATTGTGAGCAATGGCCAGCACCTCACCCCCGGTCTGCTTTTCATAGTCTGCCAGGGCATCCCATAAATCCTCCGGGTCATTGCTATGCTGAGCGGAAAAAGGCGTTTGTTGGGAGGCCAGCTCTGCGCCATCTTTATATATGACCACCCGGTGCAAATTATCGCCGGTAATCATTGAGGTCCATTCATAGCCGACAAAGGCGGTAAACAGCCCGGGCTCATTGTATTTGTCCGCCACTGCAGAGGCTTCCGCCCAAATTGATTTGCGCAGGCTGTCCGGAGTTAAGTATTCAGGCTCGCTGGTTTGAATAGCATCAGAGAAAGCCAGCGCCAAGCCCATCATATTGCCCTGCTTCATCATTTCCTGCCATTCCATGCCCATCTTCCATTCCTTGAGACGGGGATCATTGACCTCCAACTGCGCATAGATCCCCAGATACTCCGCATGGTCTGTTACCGCCAAGAAATCCAGCGGGCGGCGCAGTCGCGCCGGCATACCATTATCTGCTTCTACAGTTTGTCCGCGGGCAAACATAAAGGCCTGATCTTTGGTCAGGCGGGTCTGTAAAATAAAGGCATCTGCAGATAGCTGGGAATGGAGGTGCAAATCACCCCAGTAGAGATTGGTTATGCCCTCTCTTACCGGCGCAGAATAGAGTAACTTTTGATCTGCCAGTGTTTGATTTGCCAATGAGGATTCGGCGGCGTTGGCCGATACACAGATAGCTAGTGCTATTGATCCCATTACCTTTCCATAAAGATGCTTTTTCATTCTTATTTTCCTAAACGTGGGTTTTAGTTGGCCACTTCAATCCTAACCAACTGACCCTGATTTTTATTTGGTAGACACACCGCAATAAGCTCATAATTTCGTGATCAGTCTACGTCCGCGGGGAGAGAGGTAGCGGTAGAGAGCGGGCTAACAATCTCAATCAGGTTGCCATTGTTATCGCGAATAAACAGCAGCCGCACGCCGGCGACAGCAAAATCCGTGGGCGGCAATTCCAGCTCAACGCCACGCTCAATCAAGGCCGCAGCCACGGCATCCACATCGGCACTCTTGAAGGCCATATGCACATAGCCTCGGTCAGACATAGCGGCAAACACATCAGGGGGTAGCTTTTCCGATTGAAAAGGCTGTGGTGTGCCCACCACTTCAATCATAAAGCCATTGGCGGCGATATAACCAACCTCCACATCCGGGTGCCCAGCCACATCCCATTCCCGCTGAACCTCAAAGCCGAGAATACTGCGGTACCATTCCAATGTGCCAGCGTAGTCCGCCGTTGAAATCATAATATGATCGGCACGCAGCAGTGCCAGGGGATTGACTAGCTTCTCCTGAGCAAAAGCCAGAGAACTTATACAAACCATAATCAATCCAGCCAGACTGCCCTTTAGCATAGCCATTACCTCATTTGATCGGCATTGATAATATCTGTGCTCACATAGTCGTTGAGCAACTCATGGAAGCGCTGCACACGCTTCTCCTGATGGGTCAGGATGCAACCTTTAAATCCGCGAGAATTAAGCCCCTGCTGCTGGCTTGTGCCAATGCTCAGGTCCTGATCGGCTACAAAGCCTACCGACTGGCCATCGCCATAAACACTGTGACGGTTCTCTGCCCATTCCAATGGCATAGGCCCTATGGGTGTAATGACTTCTTCCATGCCCTCAACCGGTGGTGCCAATACCCAATGGTGGAAGACACATTTTTGTGGATCTATAGGATGGGGCTCAGTGCGCAGAATCTGGCACTGCTCTGGCGACATGGTGATGGTGAGGTTGGGAAACAATGTGCAGTGGAAGTAATCCACCAGCTGCTGATCGCTCATATTTTCGTAGTTGGTATAGCCTATTTCCGGGCCCATACGGCGCTTGGCCGCCACTATGGCCTCGCGGATATCACCGGTATGACCATTGTAATCAGCAGGGTCAAGGCCCCAGGCGCGGGCCACATCATCCAGAGGTGCGGGAACCTCGCCGGTTTCAAAATCTGGATTTCTGGTACTGGCCTGGTGGCCTTTCATCCACATGGAGTTATGGCCAGTTTCGTACATCTCAAACACGGTGTCTGACAGGCCGTCATTTATAAAGGTAGAGAGCTCCGGATGAATGGTGGGCAGATGATAACTTTCATTAAAGTTATCGCGGATAATCTTCCAGTTAAAATCTGCATCGGCGGACAGATACATCACCCTTATCCAGTCATCCAGCCCATAGCTTGCAAGCCTCTCTGGCAAGGGCGCCAGCCAATCCAGCAAAGGTGCCACATGCTCATCCATGCAGTAGAAAATAAACGGACCCCAGGTCTCGCAGCGCACCTCTGTCAGAGTCACATTGCCGCAGGGGTTGCCATCGGGAAAGTCATCAGGATCCTGAACATTGACCAGCACACCAGCGGGAGAGAACTGCCAGCCATGATAGCCACAGGTAATTTTGTCACTGCCACCAATGTCACCTAGCACCAGGCGGTTACCCCGGTGAGGGCAGCTGTTATAAAACGCCTTAATACTGCTGTCGGCTTGGCGCACCATAATCACAGATTCGGTACCCAGATTGTGGCGCACATAGTCGCCCTCTTCCTCTAGCTCAGCGACCATGCCGCCCAGATGCCAGACCTTGGGCCACAGATGCTGATTCTCGCGCTGCATAAATTCTTTGGAGATATAGCGATCTGCGGTAATGGTGTCTCCCCTTACCGGCAGATCAAATCCCTTGGCATAACGAGAAGTCTGTGCGCCCATGGTGCTTCCTTTTTTCTTATTTTTATTCTTTTTGTTATTAACAGCCCAGCAATATCAATATGGTGCAGTTAGCAATCACTTCGCCATCAGGCCGCCATCCACCACCAGCTCTGTACCAGTAACATAGTTGGCTTCATCGGAAGCGAGGAACAATACGCAGTTAGCCACTTCCTCTGGGAAGCCCATGCGGCCCCAGGGAACGCTTTCGCCGATCTTCACAAACTCATCGTAATTATCCCGACGCGCATCATTTTGGATATTGGTATCAATCAGTCCAGGGTGGACAGAGTTACAGCGGATACCATCAGCAGCATGCTCCATAGCAATGGTCTTGGCCAGATTTTGTACTCCGGCTTTGGCGATGCCATAGACAGACACACCGGGCAAACCGCGCAGACCGGCTACCGAAGACATATTGACAATAGAGCCACCACCACTAGCAATCATGGCCGGCAACGCCTTGCGGCAACCAAAGAAAACACTGCGGATATTCACATCCATCTGCAAATCATAATCTGCAGTGGTGTATTCGCTGATGGGTCTGAGCAGAGCGATACCTGCATTGTTGACCAGAATATCCAGACTGCCAAAGTGCTCCACCGTAGCGTCCACAACCTCCTGCCAACGGTCCTCATCAACAACATTTTGCTCCATGGCCAACACCTCGGCACCCATAGCAACCAGATCTTTCTCAGCGGCAGCCAGTCCGTCCATATCAATATCGGTGATCACCAGCTTGGCACCCTCCTGGGCAAAGCGCATGGCACTGGCGTAGCCGAGCCCCGGGTTAGATGCTGCACCTGTGATAATCGCAACTTTGTTTAGTAATCTAGCCATAATGTTGTTCCCTATTTTTCTTCTTAAAATTATTAGTTATAAATTTGGGTTAAATAGCATTCCAGCCCCCATCGACTTCCAGCAGACTTCCAGTGCTAAAGGACGACAGGTCCGACGCCAGATACATCACACCGTTGGCTACCTCTTGGGGAGTGCCAAGGCGATTAATAGCATGTTTTTTAGCCAGTACTGATAGATCCTCAACCAAACTCACCACCAGCGGTGTGGCCACATTGCCCGGGCAGATTGCATTGATACGAATATCCCGATTGGCATATTCCACCGCCACAGTGCGGGTCAAACCAGCCACAGCAAACTTGCTAGTGACATAGGGTGAGGCATAGGGATAGGTATTGCGACTGGTGGCAGAGGCTACATTGACAATACGCCCGCCGCCCTGTTTAAGCATCTGACGAATCTCCGCCTGCATGCACAACCACACCCCTTTGAGGTTAACCGCCATAACACGGTCGAATTCAGCCTCACCAACTTCATGGAATTCCTGCAACGGTGTTGCTGTACCAGCATTATTGACCGCAATATCCAGTCGCCCAAAGCGCTCGACAATGGCATCAAGCATGGTATTTACATCAAAGGAATCACTGGCATCATTGATCAGACCCAGCACCTCAACGCCATGCTCTTGCAGATCGGCCACCGCCTTATCCAAAGCCTCAGAGGAAATATCTGTGATCACCAACTTAGCCCCAGCATCGGCAAAAGCCATAGCACATGCATAGCCCAACCCGGCACCGGCGCCAGTAATCAGCACTACCTTATCTTTAAAATCAAATGTCATAGTCAATATTCTTATTAAATTTTCTGGTTGTTATTCAGGCAGCATTGCCACCATCCACCATATACACACTACCGGTACAGTAGCTGCTGTCGTCACTGCCAAGGAATACCATCATTTGGGCAATTTCCTCCGGCTGGCCATAGCGGCCCAGAGGGGTGACAGCCTCGACCATAGCGCGAAAATCTGGCGCACCGGCCTCAGCAAAGCCCTCTTCAATCGATGTAATCATGCGTGTTTCCACGGCGCCCGGATTAACTGTATTGACCCGGATATTATGGGGCCCACATTCCAAGGCCGCGCAGCGCATCAGGCCGATCACCGCATGTTTGCTGGCGTTGTAACAGGCAGTATTTGGCGAGCCCTTAACACCGGCACCAGAAGAAGTGATAATAATGCTACCGCCACCATTGTCGCGCATTACCGGAATCACATAGTGCAGACCCAGCCATACACCGCGAACATTCACCGCTAGCACCTTATCTAGGTTACTAACATCAGTGCTGGCAATATCGCCAATTTCACCCTCGACACCTGCATTGGCGACAAAGACATCAATACCGCCAAAACGCTCAACACAGGCATTAACCATAGTCTCAACCTGCTCGTCCTGACTCACATCCACCGCAATACAAGCGCAGAGATCAGCGCCCAACTCATCCACAAGGGACTGAGTCTCACCAGTGCCCAGATCAGCCAACATCACTTTGGCGCCCTCGGCAACAAACTTGCGCACCGTCGCCTGGCCAATACCGCCGCCAGCACCAGTAATCAAAACCACCTTATTATCGAGCTTCATATTCTGTCCTTTTATAAAATTGGTGCGTTAAACGCTACTCCGCAGGTATTTCACCAGCAGCAACCATGGCATCAAACAGCTCAGTACCCAGCGGGTTGCGACGCAGACAAAGGCCGCCATTGACCTGCAAGTTTTCACCGGTCATAAAACATTCATCAGAGGCGAGAAAGGTCGCTGCTGCGGCAATATCTTCACTGGTGCCAATACGGCCCAATGGATAGCAGCTTTCAAACTCCGCCAGCAGCGCCGCGCTCTTTAGCGGCTCTGCTGTCATAGGTGTTGCGGTCAAACCGGGAGAGATACTGTTGGCGCGAATACCCTGAGGGCCATATTGATTGGCCACACAGCGGATAAGATGGTCAGTTCCTGCTTTGGTTCCCATGTAGGCGGCATGGTCATCCAACATAATATTTGCCGTTGCAGAGGAGATTTGAATAATCGAGCCACCATTAGACTCCATGGTCTGCACCAGCTTTTGCAGCCACACAAATGGCCCCTTAAATTGCAGGTCAATCATCTGGTCGAGCTGGTCTTCGGAGTTCTCGGGCAGAGGTACTAACAGCCCCCAACCAGTGGAATTAATTGCCACATCCAGACGCGAATGGCGCTCGACAATAGTATCGATCATGGCATTGATTGAGGTCTTTTTGCTGAAATCGCAGTGCACCCAGTCGCCATTAATCTCGCTGGCAAGCGCACGCAAGCGGTCTTCATTGCGGCCAGAGACCACAACTTTAGCACCCTCGTCAGCGAAGCGGCGGGCCATAACCTGACCCATATTATCGTTGCTGGCAGCCCCTACAATAGAGACAACTTTACCCTCAAACCGACCCATAAGAGTTCCCCCCGGGTATAGCTACATTGGTATAGCTATAATGGTGTACCTATAGTTATTATGCTCTGGCAATAACGGCCCAGAGAGAAACACGATAAAACAGACATGAATGTTTCTTTTAAAGACTATATTACCAATCAGCACAGCCTGCAAGGGCTTTGTCGGCAATATTGGAGGGATGTAATAGAGAGTTGGCGGCAGTAATTCAGCCCTGGGATCTAGCAGCTGCCGCCCCGTCATCCTGAGCGCAGCGAGGGATCTTCTTCCCGCGACAACCCGACCTACTCGATCAGGTTTGCCTCTTGATAAATATCATAAAGAATAGCCGTGAGATAAGTCATCACGCGCTTGGCCCGGGCCTTCTTGCGCACAGACATGTGGCTCAAAGCCATGCCTTTCATTAAAAACTGCACCATATCGTGGGCGCCTTCCAGTCTCGCCAGATTCTGCCAGTGGGGGAACACCGCCTTGGCTGTATCGAGAAACTGCTTTTCAAAATCTTTTTCTACCGGGTCAATCACCTGACGCAGCTCGGCGTCGGTGCGCGAGGCACTCAGCAATTCCTGATAGGCCAGAAACGAGGGTAGATTGACATATTGCCAGGCCGCTTCAACAGATTCTCGAATCACCTGATGGGTCAGAGTGCGCTGAGGATCATCAATATCTGCCATTAACTCCAGGTACTCTTGCAGACGCAGCTGATGCAAGTGATCAACCACCGCTCTCATCACCGACATGCGGGAAGGAAAATGGTGCATCATCGCGCCACGGGAAACACCGGCATAGTTAGCGATTAATGCGGTGGTAGTATTGGCATAGCCCAGCTCGAGAAGACATTGAATCGTCGCTTCCAATATCGCCAACCGAGTCATGGCACTTTTTTCTGCCTGCCAGCCTTTCTCATTGCGTTTTGGTCGCTTGGTTTCTGTCGCCTTTGCCTTCGCTGTCACTTTAACTGCCTTTGATTTTTTCATTAATGCCACCATTAAAAAGTCCTTTTTACTTAGGTGAAACGTTTTTAACCCTTAAAAACAAGCCGGTGATTGTAAATTTCTTTGCCTCTAAAAACAATTATGTTTGCTTTATTTATGCGAAAAACTATAAATGCTGCGCCCTGAACAACTAAACTATCAACTCAACCGCCATCTTCGCCAGGGGCTTAACCAGCAAGCCCATGCGACTGGCCTTGTCACTTGAAGCATTGCCCTCCTGCGCGCGCTTGGCAACACCCTGAAGAATTGCCGCAAAGCGAAACATGCTGAAAACAACGTAGAAATTCCAGTTGGGAATATTCTCCAGACCCATGCGCTGACAGTACAGAGCCACATAGTCTTCCTCAGAGGGAAGACCCAGAGCCTGCCGATCAATACCGCCGAGGCCAGCCAGCACAGAATCATTATCCAGACGCAGCTGCATACATTGGTAAGCGAGATCAGCATAGGGATGACCCAGTGTTGATAGCTCCCAATCGAGCAGTGCCAGGGGCCTGGGTTCAGATGGATGGAACATAATATTATCCAGACGAAAATCCCCATGAACCAAAACCAGCTTGCCATCGTCCGCGGGCATATTTTGCGGCAGCCACTCCATAAGCCGGTCCATATCACCAATGGTCTCAAGCTCTGACGCCCGATACTGCTTGCTCCAGCGATCGGTCTGGCGGGAAAAATAATTGCTCGGCCTGCCATAGTCAGCCAGACCTACCTTATCTACATCCACCGAATGCAAATCCACCAGCACCTGATTCATCTGATCAAAAATAGCCCCGCGCTCGGCATTACTCATATCAGGCAGCGCCGGATCCCAGAACACAGTGCCTGCCTTAAACTCCATCAGATAAAACATACTGCCAATTACAGAGTCATCTTCACAGAGATGGTAGACCTCCGCCACTGGCACCTCAGTATTGGCCAGTGCCGACAACACCCTATATTCCCGATCCACCGCATGGGCAGACTTGAGCAGCTCCCCCGGCGGTTTGCGCCGCAGCACATATTCACCACTGGCCGCCGTAATTTTAAATGTCGGATTAGACTGCCCACCGGCAAACTTCTCCGCCGTCAATGGCCCCTTAAAACCAGCCACCTTGTCCTCGAGATAATCTGCCAGCTGGGCCACATCAAAATCAAAATTTGTCTGCATGCTCAGGTACTTTATTTAGGCTTTGCTGCTGGAATAGCGTTCAATAATTTGCTTGCCCAGCGCCATCTGATGCACCTGATCCGGGCCATCGGCCTGGCGACACCAGCGCGCATAGTTGTAGCCCTCCGCCATGCAGTAATCTTCGGTTAGACCACCAGCCCCATGCATCTGCATGGCTCGATCAATAACATTCTGTACCAGCAGCGGTATGGTAGTTTTGGTCGCGGCAATCATATCAATGGAGGCAGGCACCCCCTGCTGATCAATTTTGTGGCAGGTTTTCAACACCAACAGGCGAGCCATTTCAATTTCCGAAAACATCCGTGAAATATCTTCCCGCACCGACTGATGCTTGCTCAGAGGGCGACCAAAAGTCACCCTGGACGTTGCGCGCTGGCAGGCCAGCTCCAGCGACCGCTGCGCAGTACCTATCAAGCGCATACAATGATGCATGCGCCCGGGACCCAGGCGACCCTGAGCAATTTCAAAACCCCGGCCCTCGCCGAGCAGCACATTTTCAAGGGGCACACGGCAGTTTTCAAAAACCAGCTCCGCATGACCAATAGGCGCATCGTCATACCCAAACGTCGACAGCGGCCTGACCAATGTCAGCCCCGGCGTATCCTTGGGCACCAGCACCTGAGTCTGCTGCAAATGACGGTTGCTGTTATCCGGGTCCGACTTGCCCATCACAATTAATATCTTGGTGCGCTCATTCATTGCCCCGGTGATAAACCACTTGCGGCCATTAAGCACCCATTCATCGCCGTCTTTAACAATACTCATCTCAACATTGGTGGCATCACTGGATGCAACCTGAGGTTCTGTCATTGCATAGGAAGAGCGAATATCGCCAGCCAGCAATGGTGTCAGCCACTGCTCCTGCTGCGCCTTGGTGGCGTAATTCATAAATACTTCCATATTGCCCGTATCCGGCGCATTGCAATTAAACACCTCCGGTGACCAGATCACCCGCCCCATCAACTCACACAGAGGCGCATATTCAGCAAAGCTTAAGCCCCCATGGTCACAGTATTCAGCATGGGATGGAGGCACAAAGAGATTCCACAGACCTGCAGCCTTGGCCGTTAACTTGAGCTCATCCATCAGAGGCAGAGGCGCAAAACGGTTTTCTGCAGCATCTAACTGACGGGCATAATTCTCCTCATTAGGGTAGATATGCTGCTCGAAAAAATCACTCAGCCGGTCGAGTAATTGCTGAGACTTTTCGCTGTTTTGGTACATAGTGGAACTCCGCTAAAGGTATTTTTTAAAAAGGCCAAATTAATTATTGAGACAGGTTGAGAGACTGCACTGGGAACACCATGCTTTACCACCAGGGGTAAAAAGGAGGCATATCCGCCGAAGCACTGGACTGAAAATCAGCCCGCCGCTTTTCCAGAAAGGCCGACACCCCCTCCTTGCCATCCGCCGAACTGGTGTAATACACCGCCAGAGATTCGACCTTATGGGCCTCCACCGGATGTGCGGCCGCAGAGTTGCGATACATCATCTGTCGGATCAACGCAGACGACACAGGCGCAGTATTGCTGGCAATCTGCCCCGCCATCTCATAGGCCCTGGCTAGCAAATTTTCCGGCTCGCAGACCTCATAAACCAACCCGCCACTGTGGGCATCGTTGGCATCAAATATCTCCCCGGACAGCATCCACTTTAACGACTGCTGCATGCCCACAATACGAGGCAAAAACCAAGTAGAACAACCCTCAGGAGCAATGCCGATCTTGCCGAACACAAAACCGATCCGCGCCTTCTCTGACGCCAGACGAATATCCATCGCGCAGATCATGGTAGCGCCAATACCCACAGCAGCACCGTTGATCGCGGCGATTACCGGCTTTTTACATTCATAAATGGCCAGAGTCACCTTGCCACCACTATCGCGAACACCAGGCATACTGTCCGGATCTTCCATCTCAGCAAGGGTAGGCTGACGCCCCTCATCAAGGCCAAACACATTGCCTGCTGACGTCAGATCCATACCAGCACAAAACGCCTTGCCCGCACCGGTCACAACAATCACCCGCACAGCATCATCTTCACTGGCGCGATAAAACGCCGCAGCCAACTCATCGCTCATTTCCAGCGTAAAAGCATTCATGCTATCTGGTCGATTAAGCATCAGAGTTAAAATGCCGTCCTCAACCAGATACTTAATTGTGTTGTATTCCATAATCAGCCCTTGTTATGCCACCAATCAAAGGGAGAGAGCAGCCATTTGCCAACCTGAATAAAGGTTTTAACAGTCAAACTCCCCGAGAATTTTCCGTTCGGATATTAGCATCTGCAAAAAAAACAAACTAGCATAACTTTTATTTAAGCCCACAAACCCCAGAGCCCAGATACAAAAAAACCCAGCACTTGCTGGGCTTTTTTGTATCCGCTTTGTATCAGCGCCTCACTACTCAGGGCGCATATGGGGAAATAACAGCACATCGCGGATAGACGGCGAATCCGTCAACAACATCACCAGCCGATCAATACCAATACCCTCACCAGCCGTCGGCGGCATACCGTATTCCAGCGCACGAATATAGTCCGCATCAAAGTGCATAGCCTCATCATCACCGGCATCCTTCTCCGCCACCTGCTGCTTAAAGCGCGACTCCTGATCTTCCGCATCGTTAAGCTCCGAGAAACCATTAGCAATCTCACGGCCACCCACAAAGAACTCAAAGCGATCAGTCACATGAGGGTCCTGATCATTGCGACGCGCCAGCGGCGAAACCTCTGCAGGATACATAGTAATAAAAGTAGGCTGCTCCAAAAGATGCTCAACCGTCTTCTCAAAAATCTCAATCTGCACCTTGCCCAGACCCCAGATATCCTTTAGAGGAATATGCAGCCCCTCAGCAATCTTGCGAGCACCGGCTTCATCAGCCAACTGCTCAGCACTGATATCCGGGTTGTACTGCAAAATAGAATCAAACACCGACAGACGGGTAAATGGCTCAGCAAAGTCATAAT
>Ga0209198_1002990_pt1 | contig 11281 bp, 11 predicted proteins | sample COGITO_mtgs_1105_2_FD_184804 | JGI IMG/M metagenome (GOLD analysis project Ga0209198, IMG submission 184804) | Pelagic marine microbial communities from North Sea - COGITO_mtgs_110519 (SPAdes) (version 2) | ecosystem: Environmental > Aquatic > Marine > Epipelagic ...
TCATTTGTATATTTATTTAAGATTCATATATATTATCGAATACCTACCGTATTAGGTTTGTAGGTTACCCATTATGCTGTACATGCTGTACACAGCCTTCGGCTCCGCCTCCGGCTTGTTGCACTACTCGGTCGTGTTCCAGGCCCTGAGCTGTTCAGCTGTGAGCTCGTGCTCAGATGTAAAGGTCCAGTCGCTTGGCTCGATCCAGATGCATTGCACGTAGCTGGATCCATCTGGTCTGGTTTTTAGTTCTCTCTTATACATTATAGTTCCCATTTTATTCCGTTATACATTGATCCTACAAGTGTGTCATACATGTCTTGGATCTGTTCAGTAGTCCACTCAGCTACATCCAGTTTCATTTGAAGCTCAGCCTCAAGCTCTGCGACAAGATCCTTTACAGTTTTTCCATGCTCATTCATAAGCTTAGTGTCTTATTGCATACGCCGCAGCAGTTCCTAATTCAGCCATGATGCTGTTGATCTTCGTGATGATGTTTGTTAATCGTTTCATATGTTATTCTTTTGTTACGGTTAGATTTACTTGGATAGTCTGACTTTGTTTGTCGAACGTATATTCAATGCTGTTGTTGTTTAGATAGTTTAATAGATCTGTTCTAGTTGTATTGTACATATTATTATTTTTAGATTCATATATATTATCGGAAAGGAACCGTGTTTTCTTTGTAAAAAAAAAATAGCAAACGCAAGGACACGGGAGGTGATCATCCAGGCCCAGAACCAGGACCAGCCCAGGCCCAAGCAAGCCGAGACCAGGCCCAGAGCAGTACACCGGCGCGGCAGCCCGAGCACAACGCCACAGCAAAAAGGCAAAACTCCTGGCCAAAACGCACGGAACAGGGGCCCCGTGGGGTAAAATAAAAGCGTTTCTGTAAACGCCTGGTTGTCAATATGTTAAGATGTAGCATTTTTCCCCTATATTTGCAATAAAACGTGACATTAGCTACTTATAATTATATAATAAGAGGCTATCGTCGCATTTCAAAAAAAAGTTATACTTTAATATTATGTATATACGCGTGATTAATATTAGAGTAACAAAACCGGATATAATATGGCACAAAAGTTATCGGCTAAAGCAAGAGCTGCTAAGAAGAAACGGGATTTAGCTAGCGCTAACACCAGACGTAGAGAGAAGATGAGAGCTGAGAACCAAAGGAAGCGTAGAGCTGCTAAGAAAGCAGGTAAAAATATCAAAGGTAAAGATTACGACCATACTAAGAAAAAATTTGTAAGTGTTAAAGCAAACAGAGGCGGTCACGGTAAGGGAACAAAAAAGAATAATTGTAAATGCAAACACTCATAGAATAAATGGCAAGAATAAGTACATACACAACTGACAGTAGCATCGATGGAACAGAGTTCCTACTCGGTAGAGAATCCGATGGCACTACAAAGCAATTTTCGTTAAGTGCTTTGCAAACATACCTAGCAACAGTAATTTCATCCACAAGCACATTCACAAGTACTATTGTACCAAATGCTGATGACTCTTTGGATATTGGATCTTCTGCCGCGCAGTGGAAAGATCTTTATATAGACGGGATTGCTTACATCGATCAAATAGGTACCGATGGAGATCCTACAGCTAGTGCTTTTATATCGGGAGGTGAAATTGATGGTGTAGTAATTGGTGGAGAATCTGCAGCTGCTGGAACTTTTACCGATGTTAATATTACCGGTTCATTGAGTTTCGACGGTGTCGTAGGTACAGTAGGCCAAGTCCTTGTTGCTAACGCTTCTAGCGCAACACCTACTTTTCAATCCTTAGGATTAAACGGACTAAATGATGTATTTATTAAAGATGACTCATTATATATAGGAGATGCAGGTGCAGCTGCTAGAATAGGTAATTCACAGATTGCTTCAAAAAATATTGCGGTTGGAGTTACTGCTTTAGATGCAATAACAACAGGTGATCAAAACATAGCTATAGGTTATAACGCAGGGGGAGCTATTACTACTACCTCTGGAAATATCGCTATTGGTGTAGAAGCAGGTGCTTCTATGACAAGTTCAGGTGGGTTAAACATATTAATAGGTGGCGATGCCGGTAAAACATTAACATCAGGTTCTGAAAACATTGCGATCGGTTATGGAGCACTAGACTCTTCTACTGTAGGTAATTTTAATATTGCTATTGGTAGTAGCGCTTTAGGAGTTTTAGATACCGCTGGAAGTGACGACGGGGATTCCAATGTTGCTATTGGAACTAGCGCGGGGATGTCAGCAACATCAATGGATGGAGCAGTTCTAATCGGGCATGAAGCAGGTAAAGCAATTACAACCGGGGATTCAAATGTTTTTGTTGGACCTTATTCAGGTTTAGCAACTACAACTGGGACCATGAATGTAGCTTTAGGACACAGAGCTTTAGCTACAAATATAGATGGAGATGGCTCAGTTGCAATTGGACATGAGGCTTTAAGATTTTTAGAACCTTCAAACGGTCACACTAACAATACGGCTGTTGGTTTTTCAGCAGGAAAAAACACAACGACTGGAACAAGCAACACCACTATTGGAATGCAAGCAGGCTCCAATATAACTACAGGAGGAAACAATACTGCTTTAGGTGCAAACGCTTTGCTTCTAAATAATGTTGGTACAGATAATGTTGCTGTTGGTCAAAGCTCACTATCAGCAAATGTTGATGGTAGTGGATCAGTTGCTGTAGGAACCTCGTCATTAGAAAGTCAAGACCCTTCAGGAGCTGCCGATATGTACAACGTTGCAATTGGTCATGAAGCTGGTCAATCAGTAACAACTGGTGTTACAAATACAGTAGTTGGAGGTTTAGCAGGTGACACTCTTACAACCGGCTCTGGCAATACCGCTTTAGGTTATAACACAGCTTTTTCTGCAGTTGGTGCAGCTAATCAAACTGTAATTGGTAACGGTGCTGCGGGCCACGGAGATAACATTGTAACTATTGGTAATGCAGCCGTAACAGCAATTCATCCGGGAGATGATAATGGTGTAGACTTAGGTTCGCAAGCTTACTCATTTAAAGACGCTTACCTACAAGGTAGTTTGAAAATTGGGGATACATCTGGTAGTTCATATTTTCAGTTTCCTACAACAACAGGTACAGAGGGCCAGGTATTAAAAGTACCAAGCTCTGGTAATATACTAGAATGGACATCAGGTACTGGTGTAAATTTTGTTTTACAAGACAACTCTCTTTTAGTTGGACATGGAACAGCGCCTACTGGAACTGCTTCGCGTAATACAGGTTTAGGTGTTGAAGCTTTAGATGCTTTAACTACAGGTGACGACAATGTTGCTGTTGGTTACTTAGCTGGAACGGTTATGACTACAGGTAGCAACAGTACTCTCGTAGGTAAAAGAGCAGGAGAAGCTCTAACAACAGGAGGATACCATGTGGCTATTGGAAGTAATGCATTAAAATCTAGCGTTGATGATTTCTTTAGTGTAGCTGTAGGGTTTGAAAGTTTAAGAGATGACGTTGTTGGTAGTAATACAGCCGTAGGGGCTTATGCTGGAAAAGCAAATACCTCAGGGAGCGCTCAGGCGTTTATGGGATTTGAAGCAGGATTTTCAAATATTTCAGGAGCTAACAATACCGCTATAGGATATGGAGCTTTAAGAAGTAATGTGTTAGGATCATTTAACACCGCTGTAGGTACTCAATCTCTTTACTCACAAATATCAGGGTCTTCAGGGGCTTCAGAAAATACAGCTTTAGGACGCAAAAGTGGTTTTAGTACTACTACTGGTCATAAAAACGTATTTTTAGGTCACACAGCAGGTAACGCTAATACTACGGGTAGTAACAATATTATTATAGGATACAATGCTGAAAAAAGCGCGGTAGGAACTGATAACGAAATAGTAATTGGTAAAGATGCTGTAGGGTTAGGAGCCAATACTACTGTAATCGGTAACTCATCTACAACAGCGGCTTATTTGTTAGCTCAAAGACAAACAACAGATTTAGTTACAGCTACGGATAATTTAACAGCAGCTGAATCTGGAAAACTATTTGTATTCAATGATGCCGACGGCGCTGTATTAACATTGCCTGACTCAGGAGCGGGTGACTTAATAGGTGTATACTACGATTTTGCAATTGCAGTTACAGCCACATCAAACGCACATAAAGTAGTTTTAACCGACACAACTAATGAAAAATTATTTGGACAATTACATACAATAGATACCGATTCATCAGATCACAACACTTCTTTTGCTGCTCAAGCAGGCGATAATTTTAGCGCTATCAATTGTAATGGTGGAACTACTGGTATTATAGGTTCAACATTTAGAGTTCAAAACATTGCTGCGGATAAATGGATTGTTTCAGGAAACGTACACGTAACTGGATCACCAGCTACACCATTCGCAACATCTTAATATATAAATTATGCCATTCAGTAAATATTCACCAAAGCAGAAAAAACTTGCAAGAATTGCACCACCTAGAACTAAGATAACTCAAGCGGATTTTCGAGCTTTGAAGAAACGTAAAAAGAAAAAATAATGAAAGTAAAAGCACCCGCTGGACATCACTGGATGAAATCAGGGTCTAGCTACAAACTCATGAAACATACTGGTAAATTTGTAAAACACAAAGGAGCTAGTTTAACCGCTGATTTTAAAGTTCAGAAGGTTCATAAAAAATAGTACAATAAAAATTAAATTAAATTAAATTCAATGCAAAACTCACAACAAATTGTGAAGCACTTAAACTTTGGTAGCGATGCTCAAGATAAAGTGTTTTCAGGTATTACAAAGTTAACTCAAGCTGTTAGCTCAACATTAGGAGCCAGTGGTAAATGTGTAATCTTAGAAGATTTCATGGGAAGGCCTATGATAACTAAAGATGGTGTAACAGTAGCAAACTCTGTTAACCTATCTGACCCAGTAGAAAACATAGGTGCTACACTTATAAAAGAAGCAGCTAGAAAAACAGTTAGTGAAGCCGGGGACGGAACAACTACAGCAACAGTATTAGCACATGCTATTTTAAGTGAAGCTAAAGATTTTAAAGGTTCTTTAAGAGACGTTAAAAATGATATTAACGATTCATACGAAAAAACTATAAAGTACTTAGATAAGGTAGCTATACCGGTCGAAGGCGATATGATAGACCAAGTGGCGTCGATATCATCTAACAATGATACAGAGCTTGGCGGTATAATTGCAGAAGCTTTTAAAAAAGTAGGTAAGAACGGAGTTGTGCTTATGGACACTGATTCTAAATCAGAAGAAACATCGGTTGACGTTGTAACAGGATCTCAAATAAATCAAGGTTTTGCAAACCCAAACTTAATAACAGATGTAGCCAAACAAAATGTAACATTGGAAAATCCTTTAGTATTACTTGTTTCATCGCCTATATCTACAATTAGAAAAATACAAACGGTATTAGAATATGCTGTTGCGAACAACAGAGCTCTATTAATAATAGGTGAATTGGAAAAACAACCTATGAGCGCTGTTGTAATGAATAAGATTAAAGGTAATATAAAAGTAAATGTAGTTGCACCTCCGGGATTTAATTTTTGGAAAAAAGATTTTTTAGATGACATTGCAGCAGTAACAGGGGCTACACATATTAATGAAGAATACGGGGATGATATAGATCTTATAACGCCAGACATGTTAGGAGAATGTGATAAAGCAGTATCTGACAACAAGTCAACTGTTCTTAAGGTATCTAATATGCCAGAAGAAGCAAAAGAAAGAATTAAAGTAATAGAAGATCAACTTAATAGTGATACACCTAGTTTAAAGACTGAAAAACTACAAGAACGTTTAGGCGTTTTATCAGGAAATGTAGCAGTCATAACTGTAGGTGCTAATTCCGACGTCGAGCTGAAGGAGAAAAAAGACAGAGTGGACGACGCAATCCATGCTACGAAAGCAGCAATAAAGGAAGGCATCGTAGCTGGTGGCGGAATCGCTTTATTAAACGCAGCAAGTAAGTTAACTAATAAAACTGAAGGTCAAAAAATATTTATAGAAGCTATTAAAGCTCCTTACAGAACCATATTGCAAAACGCAGGTTTAGCAGAAGTATATCCTCAGATTAAAAACAGAGGTATTGATGTTAAAAATGGTAAAGATGTAAATATGATTAAAGCCGGTATTATTGATCCGGTGCTAGTGACTAAAACAGCATTAAAAAATGCAGTGTCCGTAGCTACAACAATATTATCAACCGATTGCGTAATTAGTAACATGAGAGAGATATGAAAGCAATAGGATTATTTTTAGTAGTAGAAGAAATAAAAGAAAAACCTACCAAAACAAAAGGTGGGTTGATACTTAGCGAAAAACTAAAAGAAGATATAAGGTATCGTAAAGGTAAAATAATATCTGCAGGGGAACTAATAAAAGGCGTAAAAACAGGTGATAATATATACTATGATAAACACGCTGGGTTTAATGTAGAGATAGATGATGAAATATTTTTAGTTATCAAACAACAGGATGTAGTTATTGTATTATGAGAAGACTTGAAGCAAAAGATTTAAAAGAGTTAAATTTGCTTAAGTATTATCGAATAGTAAGAAGATGGGCGTGTAAAACAAATAACTTAACAAGTGCTGATTTAGAATTGCTGATATATTTTGATTGTATTGATCTTTTTAGTAGGCAAGACTACATAGACGGCATATATACATATTCTTGGGATAAAGACCGGTGGAGAAGATTAGTCAGAGAAGGATGGATTGTTGTTTGGAGAAACCGAAATAAAACAACGCAAAAGTACAATATATACAAAGTATCAACTAAGTGTAAACTTTTAATAAATAAAATATATAAAATATTATTAGGCGAGGCTGACTTGCCGGTGGGTGAAAGACATAATCCTTTTATGAAAGGCTTAAGCTACACTGACAAGGTAATGAAAAAGGCAACTGAACTAATAAATAACGATAAAACTAGATAAATAAAACAAATGGGACAATTTTTTAACCAACCAGATTTTGCTACAACAGCCGAAACCGTAGTAGTAGGAACAACAAACGTAAAAAACAGCGCACTATATATTGGAACAGGTGGTGATATAGAGGTTACGACTATAAGCGGATCTTCTTCAGTGGTATTTAAAAATATACCTGACGGTTCTTTTTTACCGGTTATAGTAAAGTCTATTGTAACGGGGTCTAATACGACCGTGTCAAACATTATAGCTATAAAGTAATATGAGCATAGGTATAGGAATAGGTGTACGTTGGCCTAAGCAGTCTTCGCTCGTACCGGGTTTAATAAAAAATATACGTGCAAGATCCACGTATTTTGAAAACAACACATGCACCACAGCAACACTTAAGAAACTAGAAAACTGTAGATCATAATGAGTAACTTACTGAAAGACGCTTCAATACTTTTAACTCCTACTGCCTATGAAAATGGGCGTATGAATGCTATTAAGCCTTATAAAGATTTATATGGCCCAGAGCTTGTTACAAATGGAGATTTTAGTAACGGAAGCACTGGTTGGACAATATCAGGTAGTGCTTCTGTTGGAGTAAATAAACTAAATGTTAATGCAGGTGCTTTTGATTTTTTCGCTACACAAGTTGCTTTAACAAATGGATTAAAGTGTAAGGTAACAATTGATGCAGAGGTAACAAGCGGTGATATATTGCTTTACACTGGAACGCAGTTCGCAACTATAAGCTCTAGTGGTTCTTACACTTTTTATACCACATCTGATTCTTCTCAAATAAGATTTCGTTCTGGAGGAAGTGGTTTTGTAGGCTCTATAACAAACGTATCTGTAAAAGAAGATTTAAGTGGAGATTTCCAATTCAGTAGAAATTCTGCTGCAACTAGAGTTAATGCACAAGGTTTAGTAGAGAATGTACAGATAATAAGTAGTGAGTTAGTTTCAAATGGTAACTTTTCACAGATAGGTACAGAAGAAGTATCTAATGGTAACTTTTCACAAGAAGGAAGTGAGCAAGTTACAAATGGAGATTTTGCAACAGATACTAAATGGACAACAAACACGGGTTGGACTATAAGTGGTGGGAGTGCAAATTGTGATGGTACACAAAGTGGTAATACAACTTTAGTGCAACAAGGAGGAATAAAGGGAGCGACTATAAATTTTGTTGTAGGTAAAACATACAAGGTTAATTTTGATATAGTTGTAACAAGTGGGTGGATTTCAAACATAGAGGTTGCAAGTGGTTATGATAGTAATGCAATTACAACAAGCGGTAACCATACGACTTATATAACTGCGGTATCTACAAATAATAGATTTACAATAACTGCAAATCCAGATTTCATTGGCTCAATAGACAACGTTTCAGTAAAAGAAGTCGGACAAGATTGGAGTTTAGGTACTGGATGGAGTATTGGAGATGATAAGGTAGAAGCTGATGGAACTAGTGCTTTTTTAATACAAGGTGAATTTCAAAGTGTTGCTTCTGTAAAAAGCTATAAAATACAATATGAAGTTATTTCTACGAATGGAGTAAATATTAGATTTGGTGGAGGTAGTTCGATGTTCGGAACACCTACCTTAGATACCTCTACTATAGGAATAAAAACAATTTATTTAACAAGCAATGGAACAGTAAGAAACTTACAATTTCAAAACAATTTAGGTTTCATAGGCTCTATAACAAACATCTCAGTTAAAGAAGTGGGGCAAGATTGGACTGTTGCAGATGATGATGCAAATAATTATGTAGAGTTTAATCAACAAGAGGGTACTGTTAGATTAAAGTTTTTAAATACTTCTCCTTTAACTACTTTAACTAATGACACACAATACTTAGGTGGTAAAAAATACAAATTAACAGTAGATGTTAAAGAAGTGGTTAGTGGTGCTATAAAAATAGATGCTGCGGGTGTAAGTGAATTATTTAATTCAGTAGGGATACAAGAAAGAATTATAGAACCAACGTCAAACACATATGTTAGTTTTTATAGAGCAACTGCTAATGTAGATGTAACTTTAAATAGTGTATCACTTAAAGAAATAACAGACGATACAGATTTACCAAGAATAAACTACGAAGGGTTTAGTTATCAAGATTCTTTAGGGAGTGAGTTAATTGTAAATGGAGATTTTGCAACTAATAGTGAGTGGAATGGTTCAAAAACTATAGCTAATGGTCAATTAACTAAAATTAATACTGGATTAGTTTATCAATCAATATTAGATGTAAGCGTAAAAGATTATAAAGTTGTTGTAGATGTTGATACTGTAGGTGCTTCATTAACTATTTATTTAGGTGGAACACAACAATCATTAAGCTCAGGTGTAAATACTTTTGATATGCAAAGTGGTGGTAGTAATAGCTTTGTTGGATTTAATAATGGTGCTGGCTCTATAATAAATAGTATTTCAGTTAAAGAAGTTGTTGGTCAAGAAGTAGTACCAGATAGTGGTTGTGGAAGTTGGTTGCTAGAGGGACAGAGTACTAATTTGATAACTTATTCGAGTGATTTTACGCAATGGTCTTTTAAGACTGGAATTGGTGTTTCAAGTAATGAAATAATTTCGGTAGATGGTTCTTTAAACGGTTCTAAAATTGAAACAACTGCAGCTGGTGCAAGATACGTAGGAAACAATTATACTTTATCAACTGGAGATAATACATTTAGTGTTTTTGCTAAAAAAGGAGTCAATAATTGGGTTTATTTAAACGTTATAAAAGATGGTACAAATAATTGGAATTATACTTTTGATTTACAAAATGGATTAATAGGTCAATCAAATTCATCAGCTTATTCAACAACGGCAAAGATTGAAGATTATGGAAACGGTTGGTATAGATGTTCTATAACTGCTAATGTAACATCGGCTGGTGTTTTTACTGCAAGAATTTATTGTGCTGATAGTGCAACAGATGTTAGTACAATAGTAGGAAGTAATGTTTATATATACGGAGCACAACTAGAAAACCAATCTTATAGCACCTCATATGTGCCCACCTCTGGAGCAACAAACACAAGGCTACAAGATATTGCAAACAATAGTGGTAACTCTACTTTGATAAATAGTACAGAGGGTGTATTGTATGGCGAGATTAGTACTTTAGCAGAGTTAGGTACGTTTAGGCAAATAAATATTTCAAAAGATTCTTCAAATAGAATTTACGTATCAAAAAGAGCTAATAATGGTAAATTAGAGTTTAGAATGGAAAATCCATTAGGTAATTTAAACTTTTCTTTTGTTCAAGACACTACAACTGAAACTATAAAATTTGCTTTTAGGTATGGATTAAATAATTTTGCAGTATTTATTAATGGAGTTAATAAGAACGTAACAACGATAGGGAATGTGTTTTCAGTAGGAACTTTAAATAATTTAGAATTTAATAGTCCGTTAAACCAACCCTTCTATGGAAACGTTAAAGCACTAGCAGTCTACAAAGAAGCATTAACAGATGCACAATTACAATGTTTGACAACAATATAATTATGAATATTTACAAGACAGTATTTGATACAGAACAACAAGGAAAAGACGTTTTAATACAAAAAGACGTTTGGCAAGAAGTAACAGAAGAAGGTGTTACATCTATGCAGTATATCAACGGAACAAAAGCAGTTGTTAATATCGGTAAAGTAGTAAAAACACCTGGTACTTATGATCCAGATGGAAAAGAAATAACTCCACCTGTATATTACCCAGGATGGGCTTATGATATAATGAGTACAGACGACTTAGACTTTGGCTCAAATGAGGTTTACCCAGGTGATGCTTCAGCGCATCAATTCTATGGATTTCCAAGAAATGCAGAGGTTCCACCACCAATTGAAGAGGGAGAAGTAATTTCAGAATAAATAGCGTAACTATAACAATATAACAATTAAATTAAATAAAATGTCAGAAGTAAAAAAAATTACAGAAGAACAATTAAACTCAATTAAAGACTTTAATCAAAAATCCAATAACATACTATTAGAGATAGGTTTTTTAGAAACAAAAAAACTTGATTTATTAGCTGCTTATTCAGATATGATAAAAGAACTAAATACCCTTAAAGCAGACTTACAAAAAGAGTACGGTGATGTAAATATAAATTTACTAGACGGAACTTACGAAGATGTAGAAAAAGCAGACGAAGAAAAATTAGAAGTAGTAAAATAATGGATTCGGTTGTAAGAAAAATTAGTATAGGTTCTGATTATAAAAATGATGCTATGCATTACGCTGTTGGACAGCAGGTTTACGGGGGTCATACTATATCAGCTATACTACATAATCAAGAAAACAACTCTTACAGTATATTTATAAAAAAAGAAAACGAGATAATGCC
>Ga0209198_1002992_pt1 | contig 11279 bp, 8 predicted proteins | sample COGITO_mtgs_1105_2_FD_184804 | JGI IMG/M metagenome (GOLD analysis project Ga0209198, IMG submission 184804) | Pelagic marine microbial communities from North Sea - COGITO_mtgs_110519 (SPAdes) (version 2) | ecosystem: Environmental > Aquatic > Marine > Epipelagic ...
TAAAGAGATCAATTTTTTTTTGGGCAAGCTTTGTGGGGGTGTCATGTTTTCCTGCCCAAACCATTCCAAAATTACCCTTTAATCCAGCAAATGTATTGCGTTGCTTAAACGTTTGGCCTTTGCAGCTGCCACTATCAATACAAACTTCGTATTCAGCCTGATAAACCACTTCAAGGCCGTCAGAGATTTTAGTCGCTCCCTTTAGTCCTAAGCGAGAGGCATTGCTGTTCAGATTCCATTCATCAGAGCCCCCGTCATCTTGACTAACCACAGAAAGATTAGCCTTGCCATAAACCTTCCCATCAATTGGGCCCGATGCGAAGCTAAACGAAGTAAAGAGAATACCAATTACTAATAATAAATTTTTCATACTCAAATCCTAATCTGAAATTTTTATGGGCGGCTGCCCTCTTAGTTGCTAAATCTTGATTGTGACAAATACGTGATAAATATATGTCTAAAATGTTACAAAAATATGACAACCATAATATTTTTTGTTTTTCTTCAGTTGTCATATTTCTGTCACATTAACTCAATATATTGATTAGACCCCAAGTTGAAATAGGCACTTTAAATCACTATCAGTTTATGGAGTTCAATATGTTTAAAAAAGTAACTACTTTCTCAACAGTTGCTACTGTAGCAGTAATGTTGATATCACCGATTTCATTTGCTCGAGAAAGTATTGAGGTTGTCGGCTCATCAACGGTTTATCCCTTCTCAACCGTAGTGGCTGAGCGCTACGGGCGATCTACTGGCAAGCCAACACCTAAGATTGAATCAACGGGTTCTGGTGGAGGAATGAAACTATTTTGTTCGGGTGTTGGTACAAACTATCCTGATATTACTAATTCCTCTCGTCGAATTAAGTTGTCTGAATTCAAAAAATGTCAGACAAATGGAGTGAAAGACATTATCGAGGTTCAAGTTGGTTATGACGGTATTGTCGTGGCTAATTCGGTTGATGCTGCAACAATGAACTTAACTAGAAAAGATATTTTTCTAGCTCTTGCTGAGAAGGTACCTGGTACTAATGATGGAGAGTTAATTGACAATCCATATTCTACATGGAAGCAGGTGAATGCTTCGTTGCCCGATACTGCGATAGAGGTTCTTGGGCCGCCACCAACTTCTGGCACAAGAGATGCCTTCGCTGAGCTTGCTCTAGAGGGCGGATGTAAAAAGATAGGCTGGATCGCTGCAATTAAAAAAACTGATAAAAACAGATATAAAGCAATCTGCCACACTGTCCGTGAAGATGGCCGTTATATTGAGGCAGGTGAAAATGATAATTTAATCGTTCAAAAGCTCGAGGCCAACCCATCTGCATTAGGTGTGTTTGGATTTAGTTTCTTAGACCAGAATGCTGATAAAGTCCAAGGCGCTCAAATAGAATCAATAGAACCAACCTTTGAATCTATTGCCGACAAATCATATCCCATTTCTCGTCCATTATATTTTTACGTAAAGAAGGCGCATGTTGGTGTGGTCCCGGGAATGATGGGTTACCTCAAAGAATTTACGAACGAGAGAGCGTGGGGTGAGGATGGATATTTAGCAGAAAAAGGAATGATTCCTCTACCTACAAAAATGCGCATGGACATGGCTAGCAAAACGATGTCTCTTGTGCCAATGACAGGCAAAGAAGCATTGAAATAATCTTTATAGTTTGTCACAGTTAGACGTGCCCAGCTTCAAGGCTGGGCTTTTCTATTTTAAGGGAACTTAATAACGATATGCAGGCCACAGATCTTTTACTTTCACTAATAGTTTTGGGCTTATTTAGCTTTTACTGGAGCCGAGGCCGCTCACTAGCTTTGGCAAACCCTTTAGGAGGAATCAGAAACTTACATTCTCTGCCATCATACTATGGTTTGCATGCGGCTTTGTGGTGCACATTACCGGCTACTTTTTTGCTCGGAATCTGGCTGATTTTTGATGAGATAGTTATCAATGGTATGGTCATGACTGACTTATCACCCGAATTAATTCCATCTGATAATGCTAGTTATAACCTTATCCTCAATAAAGTGGCCAATATAGCTAATGGAATCCTTCCCAGAGAAGATCAACCCAGCGGGTTGCTTGATGCAGCAGATAACATGCTATCTCTGAATGTGGTATCTCAGTGGTCGATAACCTTATTGATAATCACTTTAGCTATGTCTGGGCTGGCTTGGAGTAGTCATAAATTAAAGGTTGACTTCCGTGCGCGACCAGCTGTAGAGAGGGTTATGCAAAATTTGTTACTTGCATGTGCATGTGTTGCGATCTTTACAACGCTAGGGATTGTGTTTTCAGTTTTATTTGAATCAATACAGTTTTTCCGTTCAGTGCCTATTTATGACTTTATATTTGGACTTGAATGGAGTCCCCAAACGGCAATCAGAGAAGATCAAGTCGGATCGTCGGGAAGTTTCGGTGCTATTCCCTTATTTGTCGGCACTCTTCTAGTTTCCGCTGTTGCGATGTTTATTGCAGTTCCAATTGGTTTAATGTCCGCGATTTATTTAGCGGAATATGCGAGCGATGGTGTACGTACCTATGCCAAACCGGCATTGGAAGTGTTGGCAGGTATTCCTACGGTCGTCTATGGGTTTTTTGCCGCATTGACAGTAGCACCTTTCTTACGTGATTTAGGAGCGAGTGTCGGTTTAACTATTTCATCAGAGAGCGCACTGGCTGCTGGAGGTGTAATGGGGATAATGATTATTCCTTTTATCTCTTCTCTGGCAGATGATGTGATCACCGCAGTACCGCAATCCATGCGTGATGGTTCTTTAGCCATGGGGGCAACGCAATCAGAGACCATTCGGAAGGTAGTTATTCCAGCAGCGCTACCAGGGATTGTTGGTGGAATTATGCTAGCAATATCACGGGCTATTGGCGAGACAATGATAGTAGTGATGGCCGCAGGGCTAGCTGCAAAATTAACTGCAAACCCATTAGAATCTGTAACGACGGTCACAGTACAAATAGTAACCCTGCTTACAGGTGACCAAGAATTCGATAGTCCCAAAACACTAGCCGCTTTTGCATTAGGACTTATGTTGTTTACTGTAACTTTACTGCTAAATATCTTTGCCTTACACATCGTCAAGAAATATCGGGAACAGTATGAATAACAGATCTGACACTTTGTCAAAAATTCAGCATTCGTTGACTCGACGTAATCGAGCCGAAGCGCGATTCCGGTGGTATGGGCGCTGCGCTATATTTATCGGCTTGCTTGCAGTTGCAGTACTTTTTTTCGATATTATCAGTAAGGGCCATGGTGCTTTTAGAGCTACCTATATCAATCTAGATATTCACTATGATCCTGAACTCATCGGTATTAATAATCTGGCAGATAATGAACAGCTTTCCGCTGGCAACTGGCAGGCGTTATCCAAGACAGCTCTGCGCAACAAATTTCCAGACGTTTCTGGTCGCCAAGACAAGCGGCGACTAAGCAAATTATTAAGTAATGGTGCCGGCTTTGATCTTAAAGATCATCTGCTCGCTAATCCTCAACTGCTGGGTAAAAAGGAGTCAGTGTGGGTCTTGGCAGACGATGATATAGATACTTATTTTAAGTCTTGGTTAGACGGGGATGCCTATGACGCGAGAATGACCGCTAAACAGGTGCAATGGATCGCTCAATTACATCAAGAGGATTTAATAACACTTAAATTCAATAGCAATTTATTTTCTCGAGGTGATTCAAGGGAGCCTGAGCAGGCGGGTATCCGCGGTGCAGTTATGGGGTCTTTCCTGACTTTAATAATGACGCTCATGCTGTCTTTCCCAATAGGTGTATCTGCGGCAATTTACCTAGAAGAGTTCGCGCCTAAAAATCGTTGGACTGATTTTATTGAAGTTAACATTAATAATTTAGCGGCAGTACCTTCAATTATTTTTGGTTTGTTAGGTTTGGCCATCTTTATTAATTTTTTCCATGTACCAAGATCCGTTCCCATTGTTGGGGGTTTAGTTTTAACCTTAATGACATTGCCAACGATTATTATCACAAGTCGCGCAGCGATTAAGTCTGTACCACCCTCAATTAGAGAAGCTGCTTTAGGAATGGGAGCTTCTAAGTACCAAATGGTTTTGCACCATGTGTTGCCGCTTGCACTACCGGGTATGTTAACCGGTGCGATTATTGGAATGGCGCAAGCATTGGGAGAGACGGCACCTCTGTTGATGATTGGCATGGTAGCCTTTATTGTCGACATCCCAAATGGATTTTCTGATCCAGCCACAGTTTTACCGGTACAAATTTTTCTGTGGGCAGACAGCCCCGAGCGAGCATTTATTGAGAAAACGTCAGCTGCTATTATGGTGCTGTTAAGTTTTTTAATTATTATGAATACATCCGCTGTTTGGTTACGCAAAAGATTAGAGCGGCGTTGGTAGACAGTAAATAAGTATCAGATCAGTAGATTAAATAGTGGAAAAATTAAACAGCAACAAAAAAAGACAAAGGAAAGACTAAGGTGAAACTAGCTTCAGAGCAAACGTTAGAATTAGATGAAGGCCACGTCACAGTAGGTCAGAGTTTTAGTGACGATCCAAAAATGACAATGCGTAATATCAATGTTTTCTATGCTGAGAAACAGGCAATTTATGATGTCAGTATTGATATCACCAAAAACGAAGTCATTGCAATGATAGGGCCTTCAGGTTGCGGAAAATCAACCTTCTTACGCACCCTTAATCGTATGAACGATACAGTAGATGGATGCCGTGTCGAAGGTGATATTTGTATGGATGGTGAGAACCTCTACGCACCTAACCTTGATGTAGTAGAGCTTCGGGCCCGGGTGGGAATGGTATTTCAAAAGCCGAATCCGTTTCCAAAATCTATCCGAGATAATGTCACTTATGGCCCTAAAATTCATGGATTAGCAGACACACGAGTTGATCTAGATGAAATTCTAGAAAAAAGCTTACGCAAAGCAGGGCTATGGGAAGAGGTTAAAGACAGATTAGACCAGCCAGGAACCGGACTATCAGGCGGGCAACAACAGAGGCTTTGTATCGCTCGAGCGATTGCAGTGAGTCCTGAAGTTATTTTAATGGATGAGCCGTGCTCTGCCCTAGATCCAATAGCTACTGCTAAAATTGAAGAACTTATTGAGGAGCTGAGTCAGAATTTCACTATTGCAATCGTAACCCATAGCATGCAGCAGGCAGCTCGGGTTTCTCATCGCACAGCTTACTTTCATTTGGGAAAGTTAATAGAGGTCAACCCCACTGAGCAGGTTTTCACTATGCCACAGCACCAGCTGACAGAGGCATATATCACCGGACGATTTGGTTAAGGCTTGGTAGCTTAAATAGAGACATAACAGGAAAATAGTCATGGTAAAAATGTCGTTTGAAAATCACATCATGAAGCAGTTTGATGATGAGCTCGAAGAAATACGTACCCGCCTAATGGAAATGGGGGGCAAGGTCGAGCAGCAGCTTCAACACGCGATTCGCGCAATCAGCGAGGCTGACAGTAAGCTTGCAGAGCAGGTCATCATAGAAGATAGAAGAGTCGATGCTATGGAGGTTGATATAGATGAGGCTTGTATTTTGATCATTGCCCGACGTCAACCAGCAGCAAGTGACCTACGTTTGGTTATGATGGTGACCAAGGCGGTTAATGACCTCGAGCGTATTGGTGATGAGGCCAGAAAAATCGCTAATCACGCCATAATCTTGAGCGAGGAAAATGAGCCCTCAGTTGGATATCCAGAGGTTCGGCACATAGCGAGCTCCGTGACAAAGATACTGGCAAATGCACTTGATGCATTTGCCCGCTTTGATGCTGATGCGGCGATACGGACCATCGAAGAAGATAAGCAGGTAGATCTGGACTATAAAACCGCATTACGAGAAGTTGTAACTTATATGATGGAAGATCCTCGCAGTATAAGTCGAGCTATTAACATACTTTGGGTAGTGCGCTCACTTGAGCGTATTGGCGATCACGCCAAAAATTTGTGTGAGCAGATCGTATTTGTGGTTAAGGGTAAAGATATCAGACGTCGCTAAAGTTACAAATAATTTTGTTCTAAAAGGAGGCTTTGGCCTCCTTTTTTTGTGCAATAAATTTTTATATGTATTTTTAATGACTCATTAGTTAAATACTTCACTTGTAATATTTCTGTCATCAAAATTTCATTGTACGGTCATTTTTCGTTGCTACTTTGTGCTTCTAAACAAGGGCAAATAGTTTTTAAAACTTTGCTCTAAGCCTTTTTAAGTGATTAATAGGAGTCAAGTAACGATGGTCAAAAAGTGGTATGCAATCTTAATTTTGATAGGCTCGATTATTTCGCCTTGGGCTTTCTCTGAAAAGGCTTTTGTGCTTGTTTTTCTTGAAGATGCTCCACTGAGATTTATTAAAGTGGCGGTGGATGGGAAAATTATTGGTGTAACTAATGCAAAGGGTTTGGTTGAAGCTGACTTGGAGACAGGCCCCCACAAGCTGTATTTAATTTCTGACGACAACGCTGTGCCGGTTCGCTTTAATCTTCCAGAGAATGGGCAAATTGAAATCTCCGCAGTCTATAATCGCGACTCAGAAATAGAACCCGTTGTTAAAAGCCAAATTTTTAGTAATGTCAGTGATGATGCGGGCTACATCGTTGGTAGAGTTATGTCTCCCTCCGGTATCGCTATTGAGGGTGCCACTGTTGAAGTTACAGATCTTAGTTTGTCGACTCAGACTGACGAGGAGGGGATTTACTCCCTTGAGGTGCCTCGTGGTCTTCATTCTGTTCAGGCCAGTCAATCAGGGTTTCAACCATCAGCGAGTACAGCAATTAGAGTTTTCGCTGATCTTGGTGCCAACGCCACATTTAAACTCTTTAAACAACCAGCTTCAGGTCCTCCTGTCTCCCTGTCAGCAGCAGCAATAGAGGAAGTCGTTACACTGGGTGTATTCAATCCCACTGATGGATCTGAAAACCTTGAGCGCTATGCATCATCTATTGTTAGTGCCGTAGATGCTGACGAGATAGCTCGTTTTGGTGATAGCGATATTGGCGCTGTGCTCGGCAGAATCGTTGGATTAACTGTGATTGATGATAAGTATGCAAACGTCCGTGGTTTAGATGGGCGCTACATATCTACAGAATTCAATGGAATCTTGATGCCAAGTACGGACCCGTTACGACGAGATATCCAGCTAGATTTATTCCCTTCAAATATTGTCGAAACGATCGAAGTTCAAAAGTCATTTACTGCGGATCAATTAGCATCGACCACTGGAGGATCCATTTCTGTTATTACTAAATCCATGCCTGATGAGCGATCTGGAAGTTTCGCTGTTTCTATTGGAGCAAATTCTGATTTTACAGGAGACACAGTTCAGGGCTATCGCGATAGTGCTACTGAGGAGTGGGGGTTCGATGGAGGTTTGAGAGACGTTCACTCTGGAGTTCTTGAGGCAACCAATGGCGCGCGATCTTTAACTATTTGCGATCCAGATCTTCTTGGAGATTTATGCACTCGCCAAGAGGTGGCGCTTGCCTATGCGCTTACATTTAAACCTGATTATGACTCTAGGCCAATCACTGCTGACCCAGATGTTGGCTTCGATGGTTCATTTGGTGATCGATACGAGTTAGACCAAGGCGATCTTGGCTACTACATCGCAGGATCCTATGGTAGATCGACAGGTTATAGAGGCGATGCAACTTTATCTAACCCAAATGGATTGGACGGCGGATATACCCGCACCAAGGACAATGTTGCCGTTTCTGGTTATGGCTACGTTGGTTATGAACATGACTCAGGAGAAGTATCTGCCAAGACAACACTGCTCCGCTCAACGGATGATGTTACGCGCCAAACCTCTGCTACAGATGTCGAGGAAAATGTTTTGGACGCAACTATTCTTGAGTATGTCGAGCGTCAAATGTTCTCGCAGAGCTTTAATGCTGTCCAAGATATCCAGATGATGGGGTTAGACAGTCAAATTGAATGGCGTGCAGGATATTCTGAAACTGACAGATTAGAGCCTGACAGACGACAGTATTACGGGCTCGACGGATTCCTGGCAACCTCGTCGGTTGAACGTAGGTGGTCTGACCTCAATGAGGTTAGTAAAGACCTTGGTGTGGATTATTCAATATCTTTCGATTGGGGGCAGGCGAACTACTCAACAGTAGAGTTTGGAGCATTAATCTCAGATAAAGAGAGGACGGTCGATCTGTACCGATTCGGCGTTCGTCTTGGCGATAAGTCAATCTCCTTAGACATGGCAAATGGTGTTGATGAGCTTCTTTCTATAGAAAACTTTGCGGGTGATCGATTTAGACTAAGGGCTGCTACTGCGAATACAGATTCTTATGAGTCTCAAGAAGAGATAAACGCCTACTTTGTGAATTTGACAAATGAATTGGGTGAAAACTGGACAGCTGAAATTGGTGCTAGGGTTGAAGACTTCAGCCAGTTAATCGTTTATCCCAATAGCGAAGGCAGTGAAAACATTTTGGAGGCAGATGGTGTTTATCCTGCCTTGAACGTTTCTTGGCGGGTCATTGAAAATATTCAGCTTCGTTTGGGTTATAGCCAAACGGTCTCCTATCCTGGGCTTATTGAGCGCTCTGCGTCTCAATCTTATGACCCTACTACGGATGACCCAATATTCGGCTCCCCGAACCTTTCAGTCTCAGATGTGGATAATTTGGATTTAAGGTTAGAGTACTATTTTGGCGCTGAAAATAGACTTTCCATAGCACTCTTCAATAAAGAAATAGACAACCCCATTGAGAGAGCGATTCCTGACGCATCCGGTTCCGCTGCCTCTGGCATTACTTTCAGAAATCAAGATTCTGCAGAACTAAATGGTATCGAAATAGATTTCAAAACGCTCTTAGTAGATACGGATGAGCGGTCTGTATTCTTAAATGGAAACATATCCTTTATTGATTCTGAGGTTGCACTAGGAGCGAAATCACTTCAACTCGAAGGCACTGGATCTGATGGTCGAAAGCTACAGGGTCAGTCGGAATACTTGGCAAATCTTCAACTGGGATACGACCACTTTCCTTCCTCTCAAAAAGCAACGCTCTTAGTCAATTACTTTGATGATCGAATTTATCGAGTTGCAAGGGGTGCTGCACTTGGCCCAATTATTGAAAAAGGCAGAGCGATCGTCGACTTCAATTATGAGAAGACATTTTCCGACAATTGGACCGTCAAGTTGAAGGTTAAAAATCTGACTAATGAGGCGGTTGCTTACAGTCAGAATGTTAATGAGGTAGAGATATACGAAACAGGGACCTCGGTCAATTTGTCCATTAGCTATTCGCTATAACGGGCGGTAATTATTTAGACACGCTGGGGTTATTTGACCCTACAAAATTTTAATCAACACTAAGAAAGGAAGTTATTATGAAACACCATACTATTTACTCAGGGTGTCTTCTTGCTGCCTCCATCGCTCTTTCCGGTTGCGATGGGGATGTCGAAAGCACAGGAGATATTACGGTCAACGTTGAAGGTGATGTGATCGATAATAGTGTCACCAACAATAATGAAGAGAATCCAGATCCTGGTCCAACAGGACTTTGTGCTGAAGTAACTGAAGCACCATTTGTATCGTTTAATTCTGATTGTTCACAGGGAACAATTTCAGGGACAGTGGACTCTGATTACACGCTTATCGAGGATGTTGAATACATTCTGAGCGGTGTGGTTACTGTCGGTGCTGGTAATGTAGAAATTACTAGCCAGACGCAGTACGAGTCGATTATCACCAACGGGGTGTCCTTAACAGTTGAGCCGGGGACAGAAGTCAAGGGGACAGCCGATGGCGTCCTGCTTGTAACACGCGGCTCCAAGCTTATCGCAGATGCCTATGCTAACAATCCGATTACATTTAGTAGTCTGGATAATAATTACGATGGTATGGGTGAATGGGGTGGTGTTGTGATCCAAGGATTTGCACCCCAGTATGGTCAGGGCGGAACGGGCGTCTGTTATACGGCAGGCGAGAGCTGGTGTAATGTCTTGGGTGAGGGAGGTGACTTCGTTCAAGAATACGGTGGAAGTGATGCCGGTGATGACAGTGGAATCATTCGATACGTGCGGATTGCAGAGGGCGGCCTAATTGCGGGCCCAAACAATGAAATTAATGGCTTGACTCTTCAGGGAGTTGGTTATGGAACATTGATCGATTATGTTCAAGTTCAAGGTAACCAGGATGATGGAATCGAGTGGTTTGGTGGGACTGTGGATGTTAAGCATGCTGTTCTGACCAATAATGATGATGATGACATCGATTTTGACGAGGGTTATCAAGGTAACATCCAGTATGCTCTGATCATCAAGCGCCAAGATGCCGGAGCTACGCCAGTCGGCTCTAATGATCCAAGAGGTATTGAGTTAAATTCTTCTGACGCTGATTACACGCCAGAGACAGCAGGCGTTATTGCCAACGTAACGATCATTGGTGGGGACGCTGCAAACTCCGCTGGAGAATATGGCATGCGCCTTCGAGGATCTGTGACTGCGGCTATACATAACTCGGCGGTAACGGGATACGATGTGACGTGTGCTAGGATTGATGATTCTGATACTGACGGTGATTCATCTACGCCCAAGCTGGATACGCCTATTACAATGCGTAACTTCCTTTGCGATACGGTAGGTGTTGCCTTCAATAAGGAGCAACCACTAGATGGTTCCTCAGTTATTGAAGAGACAGTCATTATGGATAGCAACTACGCGATTACTAATGACGCAGCTGCTGTTACTGCAGAGGCCATAGCACCGCAGGATACTGGATCATCCTTCGTCTTCGACTCCACGGACTTTGTAGGAGCGGTTAAACCTGGAACGACTCCATGGTTTGCGGAGTGGGCAATTCCCGGTTCTATCTAGGATGGCTAAGAAATAAGAAAAGGCCCCTGTAAAGGGGCCTTTTTTTAGGAGTTTAAAGTTTGATTGAAAGTGTTACAGAGATTAATTCACTCTTAATCAAGCGTTTTCGATGGTGCAGTCTTATGCCTTAACACTGGACCGTTGACTAACGCTCTCATACCAACGATTTAGGTTTGTTGCGTCTTCAGGGATTCTTTTTTTGACCCATTTAGCGAAATCGATACAAACCAATGCAGTAATATCTGCGACAGAAAAGTAGTCTCCAACCATATATTTACTGTTTTCTAGATGAGCCTCAAGATCAGAGAAAAAATGATCCAATCGCAACAGACCGCGCTCAGCTAAATCGGGAATCTGTGCATAATTATGTGGCCCCGGCATGGCTCGATTAACAAACCCCGGAGTTGCAT
>Ga0209198_1003007_pt1 | contig 11235 bp, 4 predicted proteins | sample COGITO_mtgs_1105_2_FD_184804 | JGI IMG/M metagenome (GOLD analysis project Ga0209198, IMG submission 184804) | Pelagic marine microbial communities from North Sea - COGITO_mtgs_110519 (SPAdes) (version 2) | ecosystem: Environmental > Aquatic > Marine > Epipelagic ...
TTTTGATTGAAAATATTTCTTCAATAGGATTCATTTTTAATTCACAAATAGTATCAATTCCACAACTAACAGTATTAAACATATAATCAGTTACTGCAGCAACCAATTCTGTTTTATTCTCAAAATACTTATAAATTGTTTTTTTTGAAACGCCTAATTTACTGGCTATTTCGTCCATGGTTACACTCTTAAAACCTAAGTTTAAGAACAATTCTTTTGAGGTGTCTAAAATTTTATGTTTCATAATTCGAGTGCAAAGATACAACTGGAAACTTTAGAAACAAAAAAAGTTTCCAAAGTTTTAAGTATTTTTTAACGTTTCATTATTGAAGTAGTATTTCTTTATATTATTTTTACAAAAAATTATAGATTTGGACATTTTACATTATCAAAAGGAATTTGTATCTTACTTAGAATCAAAACAATGGATTCATGATCCTAAAAACTTATATGAACCAATAGATTATATTTTAAAATTAGGAGGAAAAAGGATTCGCCCAGTATTAACTTTAATGGCCGCAGATATTTTTTCTAGCAATTTTAAAAAAGCATTGCCTGCAGCTTTAGCTGTGGAGGTTTTTCATAATTTCACACTAATTCATGACGATATTATGGATGCTGCACCTTTAAGAAGAGGCAAGGCTACCGTGCATGAGAAATGGGACACCAATACAGGAATTCTTTCTGGAGATGCCATGTTGATTTTAGCATACCAATATTTTGAGAATTATGAACCGGTTGTTTTTCAGAAATTAGCAAAACTCTTTAGTAAAACAGCTTTAGAAGTTTGTGATGGACAGCAATTGGATGTAGATTTTGAAACTAGAAATGATGTTACGATTCCTGAATATATCAACATGATTCGTTTAAAAACTTCTGTTTTGGTTGCTGCAGCTCTAAAAATGGGTGCAATTGTAGCGGAAGCAGATAATGAAAACGCCAATTTAATTTATGATTTTGGTTTAAATCTCGGGCTTGCATTTCAATTACAGGACGATTACCTAGACACCTTCGGAAATCCAGAAACATTTGGAAAACAGGTTGGTGGAGATATTATAGAAAATAAAAAAACGTATTTATATTTAAAGGCCCTAGAGGTTGCAACGGAAGATGATAAAGGAAAGTTAGCGTATCTATACAGAAAAAAATTAGCAGATAGCACAGATAAGATTTCCGACGTTCAAAGAATCTTTGAATTAAACGATATTCCTTTATTAATTAAGCAAGAAATAGAGAATTACACAGAAAAAGCTTTTAATACTTTAGCCCAAATGGACATTAAAGATACAGATAAACAGAACCTTAAGAACTTTGGCTTGTGGTTAATGAATAGATCTGTTTAAGATTCTTACTTTTTATTGTGTCATTTTAAAATAAATAGTACATTTGCACCCAGTAATTTTGGTCCCATAGCTCAGCTGGTTAGAGCATCTGACTCATAATCAGAGGGTCCTTGGTTCGAGCCCAAGTGGGACCACACTTTAAAACCTCATCATCATGATTATCATGGAGTTGAGGTTTTTTAGCTCCTATATTTGTACGATTATTGTACGGTAAAACTCAACGAACATTAGAATAAGGTTATTCTAGACCTACACTTGATACATTTGCTGCATTAGGAAAAACGCCAAAAAATTCAAGATATTTCACTTTTCCAATACCCCCATATGCTTTTTAAGATCGGTTTCCTTTTGAGGAGTTTTCTCTGAAATGTATATATAGGGTAAATGATTTATATCTCTGGCTACTAAAAGAGACCCCAATAACCGTTAATAAGTTTTCTTTTATGTGCTTATTATGGGTTGGTATAGAAATATTTTTCACTAAATTGGTTCTCGAAAAAAGAATGCGTTTATGAACTTGAAGAAAAAAATCGAGAGGAGTTTATAGAGGAATTTGGAATTGAAATGGAGGATTTTACAATTGAATTAGAGTGGAATGTCGCAGTGGAATAATATAAAATATTACTTAAGGTTAATACGCAGTTTTATAATAACAATACTGCACTATGTGGTGTGGGTTATATTAATGTTGGGTATATTACTTTCATGTATATCAAAATAGGTATTAATTTTTTCACTAAAAATGATTATGAAATTTAAAAGTGCATACGAATATATTTAAAGTCTATATAAAACAGAAAGGCTAATAGGATTGGAAATTGGTCTTCGACAAGAATTCACAATTATTGGAGAATTAGCTGTCCAAAATAAAAGATCTAATTGTAAGTTATATTAAAGAAGTTCACATAAATAAATTTGCGGGATATTTTGATGGGTTCTATCTTGAATTAGATCAAACTGAAGCTTCGAGTTATATAGGTTTAGGATCATCAAGAGAGAGCTTAAATTTGTTTCTAGAAAATACAGAATTGAATAAATATATAAAAAATATTAGTTAAAAAATGACAGGAGAACAACTAAAAGCCTTAGAAGGCAGATTATGGAAAGCAGCAGACCAGCTAAGAGCCAATAGTAAACTTACCGCAACCGAATATAGTTTCCCAGTATTGGGTATCATCTTTTTAAGACACGCACACAATAGGTTTGTAATAGCCAAGGAGGAAATAGAAAAAACATTACCAGTGCATCCTACTCGTGGCGTAAGACCCATGACCAAGAATGACTTCTTAGATGCCAAGGCAATCTTTCTACCTGATAATTCTAGATGGGATACCATAGTAGATTTACCAGACAGTAGCGATTTAGGAGAATACCTAAATGAAGCCATGCGTAATATTGAGGTTGAGTATGAAGACTTGCTTGGGGTATTACCAAAAAGCTACAACCTATTTGAAAAAGACCTGCTGCAACGCCTTATTAGAATCTTTAATGATGAAGCACTAGACGATATGCCTGGTGATGCTTTTGGGCAGATATACGAATACTTCCTAAACAAGTTTGCCATGAGTGGTGCACAGGAAGGTGGAGAATTTTTTACGCCTCCTTCACTAGTGAAAACCATTGTAAACATTATTGAACCAGACCACGGTATTGTATTTGACCCTGCGGCAGGTAGTGCAGGTATGTTTGTGCAAACCGCTCACTTTATAGAAGAAGAAGGTTTTGAGGCTTCTAATAAAGTTACCTTTTACGGACAGGAGAAAACAGATACCAACACCAAACTAGCCAAAATGAATATGGCAGTACACGGCTTGGATGGAGACATTGTGCAGGGGAATACCTTTTATGATGACAAGCATGAGTTGGTTGGTAAGTGTGACTATGTAATGGCAAACCCACCGTTTAATGTAGATGGTGTAGATAAAAGCAAAGACAGTGTTAAGAATGATACTAGATTGCCTTTTGGATTACCCAATAACGACAACGCCAATTATTTATGGATACAATACTTCTATAGCTATTTAAATGAAACAGGACGAGCAGGTTTTGTAATGGCGTCTTCTGGTTCTGATGCAGGACATAGTGAAAAACTCATACGTAAAGATATTATAGATACAGGAGCAGTAGATGTAATGGTGTCTATAGGAAATAAGTTTTTTTATAGTGTAACCTTGCCTTGTGCTTTATGGTTTTTTGATAGAGCCAAAGAGAAAGATGAAGTACGGAAAGACCAAGTTTTAATGTTGGATTTGCGAAATGTATATAGAAAAGTATCTTCTAAAATTCACGATTTTACCCAAGCACATTTAGACAATATACACGCTATTGTAGGCTTGTATAGAGGCGATAACACACTCTTTAATACGTTGGTTGCAAACTATAAAGCCACAGACAATACAATCGAATTAGAATGGCTAACTAGACGTTTCCCTGATGGAGAATATATAGATATATTAGGACTTTGTAAAATAGCAAACAGAACAGAAATAGCAGATAATGATTACAGCTTAACACCAGGGCGATATGTAGGTGTGGAGGACCAAATAGACTATGATTTTGATTATGAAACCGAAATGGGCATCATTAAAGAAGATTTAAAAGAATTGAATGCGGAAGCCAATGAATTAGCAAACCATATACAAACCAATTTAAATGAGTTAGGCTTATGAGTTGGGAAAAATTAAAATTAGGTGAGGTTTGCATTTTAAATTATGGGAAAAATCTACCTGCTTCAAAAAGGCAAGATGGGAGTGTTCCAGTTTATAGTTCAGCTGGTCAAATTGATTTTCATTCCTTACCTCATGTTGATTCAGAAGGAATTATAATTGGTCGCAAAGGTAGCGTAGGTAAAATTTATTTTAGTGATGTTCCATTTTTTCCTATTGACACATCATATTACATAATACCAGATGAAAAGTATAATCTAAAATTTTTATACTACAATATTCAAATCCTTGGTTTAGAAGATTTAAATTCGGATGCAGCAGTACCAGGTTTAAATAGAAATAATGCTTATTCTCAGTTAATTAATATTCCCCCTCTCCAAACCCAAAAACGCATAGCCGACATCTTAAGTGCCTATGATGATTTAATAGAAAACAACCTAAAGCGTATCAAACTATTAGAACAAGCAGCACAAAACATCTACAAAGAGTGGTTTGTAAACCTGCGTTTTCCAGGATATGAAAATGCACCTATCAATGAAGAGACTGGGCTTCCGCAAGGGTGGGGAAATGGTGTAGTATCTGATTTATGTGAAGTAAAATCTGGATTTGCTTTCAAAAGTAAACATTGGAAGAAAGAGGGTAATCCAGTAATGAAAATAAAAAACATTAATAATAATACAGTAGATATTGACAACTCTGACTTTGTGGATAATGATGTAGCAGGGTTAGCAAAAAAGTATGAACTATTCCCTGGAGATGTTATAATTGCAATGACAGGAGCTACAGTCGGGAAAGTAGGTTTAATTCCTAAAATAGGTAAACGAATTTATTTGAATCAACGAGTAGGTCTGTTTAGACCATTAACAGAAGAGAATGACAATATTGCACTTGTATTTTCTTTCTTTTTAACTGATGATTCACAACAACAAGTTTTAAATTTTGCTCAAGGTGCTGCGCAGCCAAACATAAGTGGTTCAGAAATAGGTAATATCAAATTGAATATTGCAGATTCAAAAGTTTTATCTCTGTTCAATAAAATGATAGAGCCTTCTTTTCAATTAGTTCAATCTCTTTACGGTCAAAACCAAAAACTAAAAGCAGCCAGAGATATCTTATTACCACGTTTAATGAATAGAACTATAGAAGTATGAGCAAAGACTATTCAGAAGACCAATTAATAGAACAACCATGTATGGATATTTTCCAGGAACTAACCTGGGAAATAGCCAATGTATATGAAGGTGAAACCTTTGGAGAAAATGGAACCTTAGGTAGAGATAGTGAAGCAGATGTTATTTTAAGAACTCGCTTTATTGAAGCTATTAAAAACTTAAATCCTAACCTACCAAAGCAGGCTTATGATTTGGCGTATGAATCTATTAATAGTAATGATGTTACCAAGAATTTAGCAGACATCAACTTTGAGAAATACAACTTCTTAAAAGATGGTATTCCTGTAAATTATAAAGATGCCAAAGGCGAGATTGTCCGTAATAAGAAAATTAAGGTCTTTGATTTTGATAATCCAGAAAACAATAATTACATAGCCGTTCAACAGTTATGGATGGAAGGTAAATCTAAAAGAAAGAAACGTCCAGATGTAGTTGGTTTTGTAAATGGGCTACCCTTGGTATTCATTGAGCTAAAAGGCATCAATGTAAAGCTACGTGCTGCTTATGAAAAGAACCTAAAAGACTATAAGAATACCATTCCTAAAATGTTTCATTGCAATGCTTTTGTGATACTGAGCAATGGTATAGAAAGTAAGATTGGCTCTATCAGTTCCAAGTACGAGCATTTCCATGATTGGAAACGTATTTCAGAAGAAGATGAAGGAATTGTAAGCCTAGATATTATCATAAAGGGTACGTGTGAGAAAAGCAGATTATTAGACCTTTTTGAAAACTTCATATTGTTTGATACTTCTGTGGGTTCTGTAGCAAAGTTAGTAGCGAGAAACCATCAGTTTATTGGGGTTAATAAAGCGATTAAACATTTTCAAGCTACAAGACAGAAAGCTAAAGATGGTATTATCTCTATAGAAGATGCACAGAAACTAGGTGTCTTTTGGCATACCCAAGGTTCGGGTAAAAGTTATTCCATGGTGTTTTTATGTCAGAAGATATTAAGAGTGCTTGGTGGTGGTTATACCTTTTTATTGGTAACCGATAGAAATGAATTAGACGAACAAATTTATGGAACCTTTGCGGGTGTTGGTGCGGTACAAGATAAAACAGCCAGAGCCACAAGTGGAGCGAACTTAAAAGAGCTTTTAAAGAGTGATAAACGCTTTTTATTCTCCATTATACATAAGTTTAACTTTGAAGAAAAGATAACCGACAGAGATAATATTATTGTTATTTCAGATGAGGCACACAGAACACAAGGCGGTTCTTTGGCTATGAATTTAAGAAAGTCATTACCAAATGCTTCTTTTATTGGGTTTACAGGTACGCCACTATTTAAAGATGATGAGTTAACTAAGCGGATATTTGGAGATTATGTGTCCAAATATGACTTTAAACGTTCTATTGAAGATGGTGCTACTGTTCCATTGTATTATGAGAATAGAGGAGAAAAATTAAAGCTAGACAATCCGCAGATAACCGAACAGATTCGTGAAGAAATAGAAAAGCACGATTTGGATAGTGACCAGGAAGACAAGTTAAAAAAGTTATTTAGAAGAGAGTATCCAATTCTTACTTCAGAAAAAAGGTTGAAAGCTATTGCTAAAGATGTAGTAGAGCATTTCAATACCAGAGGATATAAAGGGAAAGCCATGTATGTGGCTATGGATAAAGTGACTGCTGTTAGAATGTATGATTACATTACAGATGCTTGGACAGTTTATTTAGAAGAGCAACAAAAAGTAATTTCTAAAATTATAGACGAACAGGAAAAACTAAAAAGACAACAAGAATGGGAATGGTCTAAAGAAACTGAACTTGGTGTTGTGGTGAGTCATGAGCAAAATGAAATTGAGAAGTTTGAAGCTTGGGGTCTAGATATAGAGCCACATCGTCTTAACATGAATACTTCGGACCTTGAAAAAGACTTTAAAAATGAAGACCATCCCTTTAGGTTTGCTATTGTTTGCGCCATGTGGATTACAGGTTTTGATGTAAAAAGTCTGTCTACTATGTATATTGATAAGCCTTTAAAATCACATACGCTAATGCAAACAATTGCAAGAGCAAATCGTGTACATAAAGATAAAAACAATGGGCTTATTGTAGACTATATAGAGACGTATAAGGCACTTTTAGAGGCGTTGGCTATATATGGAGATTCTGACAACAAAGGAGGTGCTGCAAGCGATGATGATGCACCAGTAAAACCATTGGAAGAATTGGTTGAGGAGTTAGAAGAAGCAGTAAAAACAACAGAAATATTTCTTGTAGATGAATGTAAGTTTAGCTTGTCTAAAATCACTGTAGCAGAGAGTACACTTCATAAAATAAAATACATTCAAGAAGGTTATAATGCAATTTGCAACACCGATGAAACCAAGGCTAAATTTGGAGTACTAGCAAGAGAACTATTTAAGAAGTATAAAGCTTTAATGCCAGACCAGTCTATCTATAAGTTTCAGGCACAAAGAGATGCTATCAATGCATTGTACACCATGATTAATGCTAAAATAGAGGAAGCAGACATTACGCATATAGTAAAGCAGGTGCAGGATGTTGTCAATAAATCTATTGAAACATTAAACCTAGAATTAGAGAAAATTGAAGGTTACGGTGAGAAAATTGATATTAGTAGTCTAGATTTCAAAAAAATAGAGGAAGAATTCTTGAAGGTGAAGGGAAACCAGAATGTAGCGGTACAATCTTTAAAAGATAAAGTGAGTAAAAAGCTTAATAGGTTATTAGACCAGAACCCATTACGTATAGATTTTTATGAACGTTATCAGCAAATTATAGATGATTATAATCAAGGAAAAGAATATAGAGCTATTAAAGAGATATTTGATGAACTAGTAGTGTTGTTAGGAGACCTTTCGGAAGAATCTACTCGAGCTCAAAGAGAAAATTTAGAAGAAGATGAGTTGACCGTTTTTGATATGCTTTCAAGAGACAAAAAGATTTCAGACAAAGAAAAAGCTGAGGTTAAAACAGCGGCACGTGAGCTACTGAAACGTTTAAAAAATAAGGAGTTTAAGGTTGACCATTGGACTGAAAAAACACAAACAGCATCAGCAGTAAGAAAAGTTATAGAAGATTATTTATACCTAAAATTACCTTCACCATCATTTGATACGGATATTTCAACTAAAGCAGATATTTTATTCAATGATTTTAAAGAGAGGTATGCTAACTATGCTGCTTAAACCAATAGAATCAACTATTATATAAACAGTAAAAAAAACTGAGACTGGATGAAGTTTGATGAAGTAAGAGAAAAACATATAGAGCTTGCGATAAAAGATTTTGAATCTCATGGTTTTCCAGATGGGTTTAAGCAATCTGCCTATTTTGACGTTAAAATTAAAGGTAAATATTATCCTCCAAAACCTATTATGGCCTATGCGAATTTTCATGCAAAAGGAGCTGAACCTGTTAATAATTTTAGTGGCGGAGTAAATACGCCATGCTTTAATGCCTTTGAACGTTTAGGTATGCCTGTAATTGAAAAAACAAAAAAGATGAGTTCAAATGAAAATTTACACAAACTAAAAGAGGATTTTTTAGCCTATTGGCCAATTGAAAGATTGGAGCTAATGACGCTGGAAGAATATACAGATACTAACCGAGAAAACTCTTTTTGTTATTGGCTAGAGCATATAACACGAGATCTAGGGAGTATTGTTGGAGGAAGCTCTTATAAGTTTGGTATCTACAAACGTACTAGTCAAAGTGAGGTAAAGGAAGAGAGCAACCGCACCACCGATGGGGAATATGCTTGGTTTAAGAAATATGGCGAAGAAAGTAAAGAAGTCGCTTTTGAAACTGTAAAAACTATTATCATAAAGATTGCTAAAGCTGCTCAAAACAATACGCTTCCTGTTATTGATGATGTCGATTTAGGGAATGCATATAAGTGGAAAATTGCCTTTTTATATGGTGACTACAATTGTCTAAACATGTTTAAATTAGATGCTTTACGTATTATAGCCTCTAATTTAAAGGTAGAGTATGACAAAAAAACACAGATCTCCTATTTTCACCAAGCCATCTTAAAACGAAAAACAGATGAAGAAGCTTATTTTACATATTGCCATGCCTTGTGGCAACAATATCAAGATCGCCTGATTGATGTTAAAAAAGATTTTGCGAAATGGCTGCATAAAAATACCCCAGAATCCTATAGACATAAATTTATTGGAAATACCATTAAGAGTATTGAGGAAAAATTGGATGAAATCAATGCTTTTTTTGATGAGGTAGATTTTTTCCTCGTTGATCCAAAAAAAGTGAATGGTTTAGTGAGTACTATTTTATTTTTAATGAGTAAAAAAGAACGCATTAAAAATACTGAATTTGAAGCATTTGATTCTAAAAACAGTAATGGCATCCCTAAAGCGATTCTAGGAGAAAACAACTACATAAAATTTTTAAAAGAAACCTTTGAATACAAAGCACCCAATTACTGGGTTTTTCAAGGGAATCCAAAAATATATGATTTCGAAACTGCCTTACGTGATGAACTATTAACTAACTGGACAGTAAGCTCTCATAAGGATAAGGTAAAGGTAGGCGATAAAGTAATTCTCTGGATCACAGGAAGCAAATCGGGTTGTTATGCACTAGCAGAGGTAACTTCAGAACCGCATCCTAGAAATCCAGAGAGTACAAGTGATTTGTGGAGCGAAGAAGATAAAAGCACCTTAAAAGCTGACTTAAAAATAACACACAACTTTGTAGATACGCCAGTATTAAAAAAAACTTTGGAGAATAAAGAGGGGTTACGTGATTTTAACGGCGGAAATCAAGGAACAAATTTTAAAGCAACAGAAGAGGAATTCATGATCTTTTTAGATTGGCACGAATCAAAACTAAGCACTATGGACAGTAAAAATATCTCAACTAAAAAAATATCAAATGCGCTAAACCAAATTTTATACGGACCTCCTGGAACTGGAAAAACATACAACACTGTAAACAGTGCGTTACAAATTGTGGACCCTGAGTTTTATGAGAAAAATAAGCTTGACAGAACACAACTAAAAGAGCGCTTTGATGCCTTTGTTAAGAAAGGGAATATTGTATTTACAACGTTTCATCAAAGCATGAGTTATGAAGATTTTATAGAAGGTATCAAACCTGTAATGTCTAATAAAAGCACTAACAATGATTTAGAATATGAAATTCAAGATGGGGTTTTAAAAGAACTGGTAGGTAACATGGTGGACTTTACCACATCATCTAAAAAAACTCAAATTGAGGTCATTATTGACAAAGATAAATTCAAAAAAAATATAAACAAGGTATCCTTAGGTAATAGTAATGACCCTGAAGATGACGAGATTTATCAATATTGTATACAGAACAATTGTATTGCATTAGGTTTTGGTGAAGACATTGACTTTGGCGGGGTTAAAAACCGAAACGATATTAGAGATCGGTACAGAGAAAATGGAATAGATTTTTCTACTTCAATGGATTTCAATATTTCATCGATTGAAAGATTAGCAATTTGGATGGAAGAAGGTCAATTAGTTTTCATTTCAAATGGAAACAAAAAATTGAGAGCAATCGGAGTTGTTTCAGGAGACTATTACTGTGACCCCTCAACTCCTATTCGCTATTCTCAATTTAGAAAAGTGAACTGGCTTTATACGGACATTGAAATTCCTATAAAACAGATTTATGGTAGTTACTTCTCGCAACAAACAATTTATCAAATGGCTGGGAGTAAATTTGACTACAGCTACTTCACTAAATCTAAACAGGAAGAAACTAATTCAGAAAACTATGTGCTTATAATAGATGAAATAAATCGAGGGAATGTCTCAAGTATTTTTGGAGAGCTCATTACGCTTCTAGAAACTGACAAAAGGAAGGGGAATAAAGAAGAATTAGAAGTGATACTGCCTTACTCTAAAGAACTTTTTTCTATTCCTAACAATCTACATATCATTGGAACAATGAATACAGCAGATCGCTCTGTAGAAGCCTTAGACACTGCACTACGTCGTCGTTTTGAGTTTAAGGAAATGATGCCAGATTACACCGTAATTAAAGACGAAATCATAGGTGAGATAAAGCTCTCTAAAGTATTAG
>Ga0209198_1003018_pt1 | contig 11209 bp, 9 predicted proteins | sample COGITO_mtgs_1105_2_FD_184804 | JGI IMG/M metagenome (GOLD analysis project Ga0209198, IMG submission 184804) | Pelagic marine microbial communities from North Sea - COGITO_mtgs_110519 (SPAdes) (version 2) | ecosystem: Environmental > Aquatic > Marine > Epipelagic ...
TGGTCGATGGTCCCGACCTGGCACGCGAAGTCAAAGCGGCAACAGGTGCCAAGATGAAACTGGCCGTTGATGCTGTTGCAGGCAAGACAGCCGGACGTCTGGCAGATACGTTAGAGCCGGGCGGCACGTTGGTTAACTATGGCGGCATGTCAAACGAGGACAGCGCCATCGGCGCAGCCGCGTTAATTTTCAACAACATCACGGTGCACGGTTTCTGGCTGGTCACGTGGATGAACGCGGCAGACAAGGCCACGCGTCAGGCGCTTTATGCCGATCTGGCCGGTCAAATCGCCAAAGGCACGCTTTTTGCCCCGATTGACCGTCACTTTACCCTCGATGAAATCGCTGATGCGGCGAAATATTCATGGGCTGGCGAACGCAAGGGCAAGGTCATGCTGGCCCCCAACGGCGTCTGATTTCCGCATGGCGGCGCGCTCCGTCAAAGGCTAGGGTGCGCGAAACCCTCGTGAACCCGGAGCCCGCCGCCATGCCCTTTACCCTTGCCACCTGGAATATCAACTCTGTCCGCTTGCGCGAACCACTTGTGTTGAAAATGCTGGCGGAACATGGGCCGGATGTCTTGTGTTTGCAGGAATGCAAAAGCCCGGTAGACAAAATCCCGTTGGAGGGCTTTGCCGCTGCGGGATACACGCACATGGTGGCGCGCGGTCAAAAGGGATATAATGGGGTGGCAATCCTGTCCAAACTGCCGCTGACCGATGTGGGCGGCGAGGATTTCGCCCAACTCGGCCATGCCCGTCATGTCGCGGCACAGCTTGAGAACGGCACCACCATCCATAACTTTTATGTCCCTGCAGGCGGTGACAAACCCGACCGTGCGATCAATGAAAAGTTTGGTCAAAAACTCGATTATCTGTCCGAGATGCGCGATTGGTTCCACAACGACAAACCGCAAAAATCCATCCTTGTGGGTGATCTGAACATCGCCCCCCGTGAGGACGACGTATGGGACCACAAAAAGCTGCTCAAGGTCGTCAGCCACACCCCTGTTGAGGTCGAGGCGCTGGCCGCGACCCAAGACGCAGGCGCATGGGTCGATATCACGCGGCAGGACATTCCAGAGGGCAAGCTTTATTCATGGTGGTCCTACCGTTCGCCAGACTGGGATGGCGCTGACAAGGGCCGCAGGCTGGACCACATCTGGGCCACATCCGACATTTCAAACGCAGGCCATTCCAGCCGCGTGGAACGCGCCGTGCGTGGTTGGGAACAACCGAGCGACCACGCGCCGGTTTTTGCAACCTTTGACCTTTAAATCACAGGCCATTGCCGACATATAAAGCCAAACGCGCAAGAGCGAAGGATACGATATGGTACTGAACCTTTCCGGGCTGACCCCCGCCGCCGATGACCTGATCAAGGACAGCGACGAAGCGTCCTTTATGACCGACGTGGTCGAGGCCTCCCAAACGATCCCGATCATCGTTGATTTCTGGGCACCATGGTGCGGTCCCTGCAAAACCCTCGGGCCGCAGCTCGAAGAAGCCGTGCGCGCCGCCAAAGGCGCTGTGAAAATGGTCAAGGTCAACGTGGACGAGGCACAGATGATCGCGGGTCAGCTGCAAATCCAGTCGATCCCGACCGTCTATGCCTTTTACAAAGGCCAACCCATCGACGGTTTCCAAGGTGCCGTGCCCCCCTCCGAGATGAAAGATTTCATCGACCGCGTCGTCAAAGCGTCGGGGGGCGAAGCGCCCGACGACGGCCTTACCGAAGCCATTGAAGCCGCCGAAGAGATGCTGACAGAAGGTGCTGCCGCAGATGCGGCACAGACCTTTGCCGCCATTCTGGGCGAAGACCCGATGAACGCGCCGGCTTACGGCGGCATGGTCCGCGCGCATATCGCCATGGGCGAACTGGATCAGGCCGAAGCGCTTTTGAACGGTGCCCCCATCGAGATATCAAAAGCACCTGAGCTGGAAGCCGCACATGCGCAACTGCTCTTGGCACGCCAAGCCGAAGATGCCGGTCCGGTCACAGAACTTACCGCCGCCGTCGAAGCTGATCCGGCTGACTTGCAAGCCCGGTTCGATCTGGCACTGGCACTGCAAGCCAACGGCGACAGCCAAGGTGCCGTCGATCAACTGCTAGAGCTGTTCAGGCGGGACCGCGACTGGAATGAAGGTGCCGCAAAAACGCAGCTTTTCACGATTTTTGATGCCCTCAAGCCAACAGATCCAATTGCTTTGAACGGACGTCGCAAATTGAGCTCATTGATATTTGCCTGATGCGCATTGCGCGCTAGATCGTGGATTATGATAAAGCAAACACAACTCCCTGACACGATTGCGATCTTTCCGTTGCCCGGGGCTTTGCTGCTGCCCCGCGCACGCCTGCCGCTGCATATTTTTGAACCGCGCTACCTTCAGATGATCGAAGATGCGATCAAAACCGATGCGCGACTGATCGGCATGGCTCAACCAAATTCCATGCGCGGACATGAAAAACATGGCTTGCACACCATTGGCTGTGCAGGCCGCATTACCCAATTCTCAGAGACCGAAGATGGCCGCTATATGGTCACTCTCAGCGGCGCGTCGCGGTTCCGTGTGGTCCGCGAAATCGAAGGGTTCAGCCCCTACCGAAAATGCGAAGTAAACTGGGAAGGGTTTGACCGTGATCTGGGCGATGAAGAAGACGATGCCGCCTTCAAACGCGCGCCTTTCCTTGATTTGCTAGGTCGGTATTTCGATGCGCGTGGCCTATCCGCCGATTGGGATACATTGAAAGAAGCAGATGATGAGTTGCTGATCAACTCGCTCTCTATGATGCTCGACTTTGACGGCGAAGATAAACAAGCCCTGCTTGAAGCCCCTTCACTGCAAACGCGCCGCGAGACACTGGTGACACTGATCGAATTTTCAATGCGTGGCGGCCCCGAAGAGATCATGATGCAATGAGCGATACCGAGGTTTCTTTTGACCGCCGCATGCTCGACGCGCTGATTTGCCCCCGCACGCAAACAACGCTGCGCTATGATGCTGAAAAACAGGAGCTGGTCTCAAAAGCCGCCAATCTCGCCTTCCCGATCCGCAACGGTATCCCCGTCATGCTGATCAGCGAAGCCCGCGAACTGGAGTAACGACCCACCCGCCTGCTCCGTTTTCTTTCTTTTTGGCCTTAAGTATTTCGGGGGTATGGGGGCAGAGCCCCCAGCGGCCAACCAAAAACGCTAAAGCGCCTTTCCTTGCATCAACCTCGGCAAATCACCCGTAAGCCCCGCCGCTTCCCGGATAAATCCGCGCCGCAGTCCCGGCAATGCATTTACCGCAGCCATGCCGATATCCCGCGCCATGCGCATAATCGGGTTATCATTTGAAAACAGCCTGTTGAAACTGTCGGTCGCCAACGCAAGGCTTGCATTGTCAAACCTGCGCCATGCCTGATACCGCGCCAATGCCGCGTCTGATCCTACATCCTCGCCCCTGCGCGCCGCATCAGCGATCACTTCGGCCAACGCGGCCACATCGCGCAAACCGGCGTTCAGCCCCTGACCTGCAATCGGATGCACCCCGTGTGCCGCATCCCCCACCAGCGCCACCCGCGGCGCCACCATCTCATGCGCCAGCGACAGGCCCAACGGGTAGGTATACCGCGCACCCGCCAGTGAAATCGCCCCTAGAAAATCCCCGAACCTTGGCCTCAGGACATCCAGATACGCCGCATCATCCAAGGCATTGATCAGGGATGCGTTCTCGTCAGTCTCGCTCCACACGATAGAGGATCTGTTACCCGTCAGTGGCAGAATCGCCAACGGGCCCGGCGGCATGAAAAACTGATGCGCAGTTCCATTGTGCGGCTCTTCATGTTGAATGGCACAGACCAACGCGGTTTGTCCGTATGACCAACCAATGCGCTTGATACCCGCGCGCGCACCCGTGCCCGTGGCGCGGCCATCTGCGCCAACAAGCAACCGCGCACGCACATGTGAGCCATCCGCAAGCGTCAGCAAAACCCCTGTCACATCAATGTCTTGGGCCGTGACTTGAACACCGCTGCGCTGCTTGATCAGCGGTTCCTGCGCCACGCAGTCCAGCAAAGCGCGCCGTAAATGCCGGTCTTCTATCATATAGCCCATCGGGCCTTCCTCGATCTCGGCGTGATCGAAATGCATGAAAAACGGCGAAGGCCCGTCACCTGCACGCCCGTCCGTCACCTTGATCTCGAGCATCGGTTGTGCGTGATCCACAACCGCGTCCCAGACGCCAAGGCGCGCCAGCATGCGCGTCGACGCAAGCGCCAGTGCATAAGACCGCCCGTCAAACCCGGCATCTGCACGCGGTGCCACATCCAGCGCGTCACACATCGTCACCCGTTGCCCGGCCTGCGCCAGGGCAAGCGCAAGGCAACTGCCGCTCAAACCGCCACCAACAATGGCAATATCTGTATCAAATTCCATGCGCCTTGATACGGGCGTCCGGCAGGGATTGTCCATGCGCGCAAGCGTCGCTACCGTCAGAACGGATCAACAAAGGAACCGCATCATGCAAGACTGGCTCACCATGACCGCCGCAGATTTGGGACGCGGAATCGCGCAGGGGCAGATTGACCCGGTGACCCTTTGCCAAACCTACCTTGATGCCATCGACGCGCATCCGTTGCGTGACCGGATTTACGCGCGCGTCACGCATGACCGCGCCTTGGCCGAAGCACATGCAGCTGCTGCGCGCGCAGCATCAGGTCATCGCCTTTCACCGCTTGATGGCGTGCCGATTTCTTGGAAGGACCTCTTTGACACCGCCGGTGTTGCCACCGAAGCAGGTTCCAAACTGCTCGCGGGACGCACACCCGACAGGGATGCCGTTGTCTTGCGAAATGCCACAGCAGCGGGCCTTGTCTGTCTGGGCAAAACCCACATGAGCGAGATTGCATTCTCTGGTCTGGGCCATAACCCCTCCACCGCGACACCGCCATGTGTCAACGATAAAGGTGCTGTGTCGGGCGGATCATCCTCGGGGGCTGCGGCCTCAATCGCATTTGGCCTTGCCGCAGCAGGTATCGGGTCTGACACGGGCGGCTCTGTGCGTATTCCCGCAGCATGGAATGATCTGGTTGGCCTGAAAACCACGGCAGGCAGGCTGACGCTTGAGGGGGTCGTGCCACTGGCCAAGAAATTCGACACCATTGGCCCCCTGTGCCGCTCCGTTGAGGACGCAGGCCTTTTGCTGGCGGCGCTCGAGGGAAAACCTGCTGCTGACCTGCGGCACGCAACGCTAGAAGGGCTGCGCTTTGGTATCCTGACGACAGCCGCGCATGACGATCTGCGCGACGCACCAAAGGCGGGCTTTGAAACGGCTGTCTCAAAGTTGCGGGATGCGGGCGTCACGATTGAAAACATCGCGGTTCCGGCAGTTGCCGAAGCGCTGCCCCTCAGCGGCTGCCTTTTCACGGCTGAGGCATACGGGATGTGGCGCGATGTAATCGAGGCAAATCCGGACGCGATGTATCATGAAATCCTTGAACGGTTCCGCTTGGGCAAAGGGTTTTCCGGTCCTGACTACGTCGCCGCATGGGACAAGCTTGAACAGTTGCGCACAGCCTATCTTAGGGACACTGCCGGATTTGATGCAATCATTCTGCCGACCGCCCCGATCCTGCCCCCCAATTTGGCGCGGCTGGAAAGCGATCATGACTATTACGTGTCGGAAAATCTGCTTGCCCTGCGCAACACACGCATCGGCAATCTGATGGGTCTTTGTGGTCTCACACTGCCTACAGACACGCCATCTTGTGGGTTCATGATGCTGTCACCACCGTATCATGAAGAAGCACTGCTGCGCATGGGTGTCGCAGTCGAAGAAGCACTGCAATAACATTGGCCTAAATGCCACATTTGCACCGCTGCCTACCGGATCATCTGGACGTGAAGGAGGGCCTTGGGTAGTCTGAACGCAACGGGACATGAATGATCCCGACCTGAGGCATATTTCGATGAACTATCCTGAGCGGTTTACAGCCCTTCCGGCCCATGCGTGGCCACGTCTTCGCGCCCTTTTGGACGTGCATCCCGGCGGTGGCCCGCTGATCCAGATGACCATTGGCGAGCCAAAGCATGAATTCCCCGCGTGGGTCACTGACAAGATTGTCGAAAATGCCAAGGGCTTTAACAGCTATCCGCCCAATGATGGTTCTCCCGAATTGCGCGGCGCAATTACGAGCTGGATCAAGCGCCGTTACGGCGTGACGATGGACCCGGATACCGAAGTGATGGCCCTGAACGGCACGCGAGAGGGTCTGTACAACGCGGTCGTCGCCCTGTGCCCAGAGACAAAGCACGGTCAGAAGCCCGCAATCTTGATGCCGAACCCGTTTTATCAGGTCTATATGATCGGCGCGATTTCAGGCGGCTCGGACCCCGTCATGGTGAACGCTACCGCCGCGACAGGACATTTGCCTGATTTTCACAGCCTATCTGCGAACCTGCTGCAACGCACAACGGCGTGCTACATCTGTTCGCCCGCAAACCCCCAAGGGGCCGTTGCATCCCGCGATTATTGGGCCAAGCTGATCACCTTGGCCGAAACCTATGATTTCAAGATTTTTGCCGATGAATGCTATTCAGAGATTTACCGCGACACGCCGCCCGTCGGCGCGATGCAGGTGGTGGATGAACTGGGCGCAGACCGCAATCGCGTGGCGATTTTCCACTCCTTGAGCAAGCGTTCCAACTTGCCCGGCTTACGGTCCGGCTTTGTCGCCAGCGGCGCGGACACCATTCGTGAGGTCAAACAGTTACGCAACTATGCAGGCGCGCCTCTGCCACTGCCCTTGCAAGCCGCCGCCGCCGCAGTTTGGGACGATGAGACACATGTCGAAGAGAGCCGCCAGTTGTACCGTGAGAAATTCGAGATTGCTGACCGCATTTTGGGCAATATTCCCGGTTATTCTAGTCCAGAGGCCGGTTTCTTTCTTTGGCTGCCCGTTGACGATGATGAGGCCGCCACCGTGAAGCTGTGGAAAGAGACAGGCGTCAAGGTGCTGCCGGGCGGCTATCTGGCCCAAGACGTGCCGGGTGTGGAAAACCCCGGTAAGAAATACATTCGGGTGGCGCTTGTCGCCCCCAAAGAAGAGACGGAGCGCGGATTGGAATTGATCCGCGACTGTCTCTACCCGACCGCATAATCGAAGGACGAAGCAATGGCATATCAGACACGCGGGCGCGATCCCCTTCTCGACAGCAACATGGCCCAAGCCATCGAAAAACGTGGCAAGGAATTGTTGGGTCTGGCGCTGATCCTTGCAGGTGTCATGGCGGCGATGATGATTGGCAGTTACACGCCCGATGATCCGAATTTCATGGTTTCAACCGACGCGCCCGTGCAAAACTGGCTGGGCCGCATGGGTGCTTCTATCGCCGCACCTTTGTTCATGATCGTGGGCTGGGGCGCGTGGGGCATCGCCATCGTTCTTGGCGTCTGGGGCATACGGTTTGCCCTGCACCGGGGCCAGGACCGCGCCATGGGCCGGTTGATTTTCGCACCCATTTATGTGGCCCTCGGCGCAATCTATGCAGCCACCTTGGCCCCCGGTTCCGAATGGATCGAGACGCATAGTTTTGGCCTTGGCGGCCTGTTTGGCGACACGGTTATGGGTGCCATCCTGACGGTCCTTCCCATCGGGTCCACGTTCACGATCAAATTGATCGAAGCCAATAAAGGGGAAGAGTCCCGGCGCGAACTGGCCGTCGAACCCCCAGTCAACATCGTAACTATAGGTAATATCTGACTTGGCATAAGTAGCCTCTGTCTGAATGATAACCGCATCATTAGGTTGCCAATCTGCTTTCAGTGCAAGTGCATTAGTACGTTGTTTATCTTCACCTGGATCATCAGATAAGCTGTTGCGGCTGTTATCTAAAGTAAAAGCATCATAACCATTGTCAATATTGAGATGTAAGTAACTTAAATCAACGGTAAGATTCTTAGCCGCTAACCATTTAAGTTTTCCTTTCGCAGTCACTTCATCCTGATTTTGTGTATTATCACGGCCTAAAAAATCATTGTCCATATAGCCATCAGATTGATGGGTATAGATAGAGGCGCGACCAAGAAGACTATTCTCAATTAAGGCACCACCGACAGCCAGACCCAGATTATGGGTATTGTATTCAGCAAGACCAGCTTCGGCATGAACTTGAAATTCTTCGGTAGGCTCCTTGCTTCGTAAATTTATCGTACCAGCCAAAGCATTGGTACCAAATTTAGTCCCCTGAGGCCCTCGAAGTATTTCTACAGATTCGACATCAAATAAGGTACCGGCACCGCCTGTTCTACTGAAATCTACGCCATCAATGATAAGTCCAACAGAAGGGTTAAGGGGCGCATTAAATTGACTCCGCTCACCAATACCACGGATTTGGTAGTACTGACCACGAGAAGCACCACTTGATACATTAACGTTAGGTGCTAAGTTTAGGACTTCTTCGATATGCTGGGCATTCCGGGCTTCGATAACCTCTTCGCCAATGGTTGTTAAGCTAACAGGTGTTTCAAGTGCGATGGCGGGTCTAAAATCAGCACTGACAATCATAGGAGGTAAGTCATGCTTAGTCCCTTCTGCAAGTGTATTGGTTGAGAAAATTGCTGAAATAGCGAGAGATAAAGCTTTAAACTTCATAAATATCCTTTTTTAAAATAAAAAAGGACAGGAGAGAACATTAACAGTATTGATTTACGTAAAAGGTATCTCGGCCTGTCCCTACGCCAGTACTAACTGGATCAGGTTCATAGGGTTTATTCTGTAATAGAAATTCTCAGGCCTTCATGGCCACCCCTAGGCTAATCTTGGTGATTAAAATAATCACACAAAATGTGTTGCGAATTATACGGCTTAAGCGCTATTTAAACAATTGTTTATAGGATGGTTATTACTTGGCGAGTGCTTTTATAGCATCAATGCTATGGAAGAAGACTTGCCCTTTCATTAAGTGATGATCTAGATCCATTTTCTTGAATTTATCCATCACAGGCCCTTTTACATCGGCCAAGTTTACTGTGATATTACGTGTATCTAATGCTTCTATATAACTAAACAGAGTTTCAAATGCCGTTATATCTACATAGCTAACAGAGCCAAATTGCAGCACGACATGTTCTAGTTCGGGCTTATTATCAATTTGGGCTGAAATAAAGTCAGTAATGTAAGTAATGTTGGCAAAGGTAATGTTTTCATCGATACGGATTAATAATAAATTTGGCCACGTTGTAACCTCATGGCGTCCAACATTTCTAAATTGTTCGCTGTCGCCTACTTGTCCAGTTACGGCTATATGAGGCAAGCTGGTACGCTGCAAAAATGCAATGATAGTAACAATGACACCTAGAGCGATACCTTCTTCGATACCCAAGAAGAGTACAGCCAATAAGGTGATAGTTTGGGTGGTAGCATCAGCACGGTCGTATTTGAGTGTCGTTATGATTTCGCGAAACTTAATCAATGGTGCAATGGCAACAAGAATAATAGCGGCCAAAGCGGCTTTGGGAATATGGGTAAATTGTTCGGTAAAAGATAGTAAGGCAAGCGCTAATAAGATAACAGCAATTATCATCGCTAATTGCGTACGTGCGCCTGCAGAAAAGTTAACCATGGTACGACTAAATCCACCTGCGACAGACATACCGCCTGAAATAGCAGTCGCTATATTAGCTGTACCTAAGGCAATCAGTTCTTGGTTGGTACTGATTTTTTCATTACGTAAATTTGCTGTGACAAGGGCGATGGCAACACTCTCCACATAGGCTATAACACTGATGAAAATAGCGCTGGGTAGTAATGCTATCCAGTGCTCTTTGCTGTTTGCTAAGAATGAAAGACTAAGATCTGGCAATCCTTTTGGGATTTCGCCAACAATGGCCACTTGTTGCATATCGTATAAATGAAAAAAACTGACAACGCTGGTAGTAATAATGACGGTCAGTAAAGGTGCAGTCTTACTAATTCCTGTAACGAGGCTTTCCCGTAGCTGCATGCTTTTGAGTGTGCGTGTTAATGGTTTACCCATTAACAGCAGAAGTACCATGCTGAAAATGCCAAGACCAGCAGCATATATATTCATAGTGCCCATATTGCAAGCAATATCATAGCCGCATTGTTGTTTATTAAGACCTAATAAATGAGGTAGTTGGCTAAAGACAATAAGAATTGAAGCACCGGTTGTAAAACCTGATAACACAGGGTGACTAATAAATTTAACTAATCCGCCCATGCGAAAAACGGCCATCGCTAATAAAATTAAACCCCCTTCGACAGCTAAGATAATGGCATGCTCAACGGGTGTGCCAAGTGCTGCTAATTCCGGTGCTGTTAATGCACTGGCAATCATTATGGCAGCAATGGAAACAGGGCCAACAGATAGAGTTCTGCTTGTACCTAAAAACGCATAAATAAGCGGGGGTAAAATACTTGCGTAGAGCCCTACTTGTGCAGGCAAACCAGCAAGCATGGCATAAGCGATGCCCTGCGGGACGAAAAGGATAGCTGTAATAATGCCAGCGAAAACGTCGCTATTAAAATCCTGTTTTGGATAATGTCTAAGCCAAGAAAGAATCGGAATAAACTTGGTTAATAAAGTTTGTTTAGGCAAATTAGGTGGCGGCATGAATTTACAGATAAAAGGAATAATAGCAAGAATAAAGTTAGTCTGTTTCGAACTCTTTCGGAACAGACTATATCACTTAATCTTCTTTGGTTAGTTTCTCAGCGTATGAGGCTTTATGAGGGACATCAAAATCATAACCCTTAATCATCACTTGCCAATATAACCATGGGAAACCGATAAGCTTGCCTATCCACCATAGCTTACTGTTAGTGCGTGGATCTAAAAATGGGAATGAAGGTGTTACTGTTCCGCCATAAGAGAATTCAGCAAGCATGACAGTACCTACTGATGTTGTTAATGGGCAAGAACCATAGCCGTCATAGCCTTCTGCCACTGCTTCACTATTACGTAATTTCAATATATTTGTCACAACGACAGGTACCTGTTTACGAACAGCTGCTGCTGTTTTTGCATTGGGCGTTGATGAAGCATCCCCTAAACCAAAGACATTGCTGAATTTATTGTGTTGTAAGGTAAATTGATTAACATCGACCCAACCTGCTTCGTTTGCAAGCGGACTTTGTTTAATAAAATCAGGTGCACTTTGAGGAGGCGTAACATGAATCATGTCAAACTCTTTCGTCACTGTAG
>Ga0209198_1003051_pt1 | contig 11138 bp, 10 predicted proteins | sample COGITO_mtgs_1105_2_FD_184804 | JGI IMG/M metagenome (GOLD analysis project Ga0209198, IMG submission 184804) | Pelagic marine microbial communities from North Sea - COGITO_mtgs_110519 (SPAdes) (version 2) | ecosystem: Environmental > Aquatic > Marine > Epipelagic ...
AACCGCTGATCACGCGGTATCTAGACTGGGTCACGGGGCTGTTGCGCGGCGATTTCGGCCAGTCATGGACCTATAAAACAGCCGTTTCAGAACTGATCGCCGATCGCATTTGGGTATCACTCCCCCTTGCAATCTACGCGCTGATCCTGTCCACGCTCATCGCTTTTCCGGCAGGAATCTACGCGGCCAGCAGACGTGGCGGTGCCGGCGACATCACCATTATGGGGGCCACCCAACTGGGCGTCGCCATCCCAAATTTCTGGTTCGCCATGATCCTTGTGCTGATCTTTGCGATTAATCTGCGCTGGTTCTCTGCCGGCGGCTTTCCGGGCTGGGACAATCCGTTTCAAGCGCTGAAATCACTCACCCTGCCGGCCATTGCGCTTGCACTTCCACAGGCGGCAATCCTCGCCCGCGTCATGCGATCCTCACTGCTGGACATGTTGGGCGAGGACTTCATCCGCACAGCCCGCGCGAAAGGACTTTCGCGCCGTCAAGCGCTTTGGAAACACGCGTTGCGCAACGCGCTGATCCCGGTGTTGACCATCATCGGCCTGCAATTCTCGTTCCTGCTGGCAGGCGGCATCATCATCGAACAAATCTTCTTCCTGCCCGGTCTCGGCCGCTTGATCTTCCAATCTATCAGCGCTCGCGACCTTATCGTCGTGGAAAGCGTGGTGATGCTGCTGGTCTTCACAGTCATCATGGTCAATTTCCTCGTCGATCTGGCCTATGCCGCCGTCGATCCGCGGTTGAGGACCAAAGCATGAACCGCAATCTGATCATCGGCACAGCACTCACGCTACTTTTCATCACACTCGCAGCGGTGTCCTTCATCTGGACACCTGCGGATATCGAATCCCTCGACATCCCCAACAAACTGCAATCTCCCAACGGGACCAACCTGCTCGGAACCGATCACTTCGGACGCGATATCCTGTCGATGATCATGATGGGCGCACGCACGTCCATTGCAGTGGCTCTCGTCGCCGTCGGCATCGGCATGGCCATCGGAGTCCCGCTTGGCCAGTTAGCCGCCGCCCGCCACGGATCACTTCTTGATGAACTGATCATGCGCGGGAATGACCTCGTCTTTGCCTTCCCTTCGCTTGTTATCGCCATCCTAATCACCGCCGTCTTTGGCGCCTCCGCAGTCAATGCCATCATTGCCATCGGTATTTTCAACATCCCTGTCTTCGCAAGGCTTACACGCGGTGCAGCCCTCCCCCTATGGGAGCGTGACTTCATCCTCGCCGCCCGCGTCTGCGGTAAATCCGCAACGCGTATTTCCATTGAGCACATCCTGCCGAACATCACCAATCTGATGATCGTGCAAGGCACCATTCAGTTCAGCCTCGGCATTCTTGCAGAAGCCGCTTTGTCCTACATTGGCCTTGGCGCCCAGCCCCCGACCGCCAGCTGGGGCCGCATGTTGGCCGACGCACAAACGCTGGTCAGCATCGCACCACACACAGCCCTTGTGCCGGGCTTCGCGATCTTGCTGATGGTTCTTGGACTGAACCTAATGGGCGACGGGCTGCGCGACTGGCTCGACCCCCGCATCAGGGTGACGCGTACATGACCCTGCTTGCGATCAAAGACCTGTCCCTTTCCATCGGCGATACAGAAATCCTGCATGACATCGATTTAGAGATGCAGGCAGGCGAGGTTGTCGCGATCACTGGTGAAAGCGGATCGGGCAAATCCCTGACCGCGCTTTCGGTGATGGGCTTGCTGCCGCATGGGTCTGTTGCAAGGGGCGCGGTCTCTCTGGATGGTACTGACATCCTGCAAACAAGCGAGCCCGACCTCTGCAAAATGCGCGGCAACACGATGGGTATGGTGTTCCAAGAACCCACGACTGCGTTGAACCCCGTCCAAACGATCGGTGATCAGGTTGCCGAAACCATCCTGATCCACGAAAGAACATCCAAGGCCGACGCCCACAAGCGCGCCGATGCGATGCTAGAGCGCGTCGGGCTGAAGGTCTCGCCCAATCGCTACCCCCACGAACTCTCTGGCGGGCAACGCCAGCGCGTGGTGATCGCGATGGCCATCGCACTGCGTCCGAAACTGCTGATCGCGGATGAGCCAACAACAGCGCTCGACGTTACGACACAGGCACGTATCCTCGATCTGCTACGCGACCTCGTGCGCGAATTCGGGATGGGATTGCTTCTCATTTCCCACGACCTTGCTGTCGTTGCTGATGTCGCCGACAAAATTGTGGTGATGCAGAAAGGCCGGATCGTGGAAGCTGGCGAGACTAAGTACCTGTTCGCCCACATGCAGCACCCCTACACCAAAGCCCTTTTCGAGGCTTCGACCCATGCGGTTTCCCTGCCTGAAACCGTACAATCCACGCCGATGCTGACTGTGCAGAACGTCAATCGTGATTATCCCGCGGCACGCAAAACACTGCTTGGCCCTCGGCCCTTGTTCCGCGCGTTGCATGACATCAGCTTTCAAATCAACCAAGGCGAACGCGTCGGCCTTGTCGGAGAGAGTGGATGCGGAAAATCGACACTAACACGGGCTATTTTGGGGTTAGAAGATGTACAAGGCGGCGAAATCCATCTCGATGATGAGCCTGTTTTCACCGGCAAACATCCCAATCTTGATGTCCGGCGCAAGATGCAGGTCGTTTTTCAGGACCCCTACAGCAGCTTCAACCCCCGCCACCGCGTCGACCGCCTGATTACAGAACCGTTTCACCTGCTGGAACGCGCCCCAACAGGACAGGCGCGGGCCGATGCGATTGCCAGAGCATTAACTGACGTTGGCCTGTCACCTAGTGACGCCAACAAATACATCCACGAATTCTCGGGCGGGCAACGTCAACGGATCGCCATTGCGCGGGCGCTGATTATCGAACCTGAATTGATCATTTTTGACGAGGCTGTTTCCGCGCTTGATGTCTCTGTCCGCGCCCAAGTGCTTGATCTGATCGCGGACCTCTGCCGCCAACGGCCCCTTGCTTATCTCTTCATCAGTCATGACCTGTCCGTCGTCCGCTCAGTGACCGACCGCGTGATGGTCATGCAGGCTGGAAGAATCGTCGAACAGGGTGAAACAGAGACTGTTTTTTCCTCTCCACAGCACGCTTACACCCAAACACTGATCGCCGCGGCACCACAGCTGCCAGAACTGGGACTGACCGGATAAGAAAGTCATTGCAGCGCCAGCAACGTCGACTACGCTACTCTGAAACGAGGGAGGCATCATGCGACTATCAGGGAAAACAGCCATCGTGACAGGGGGCGGCTCTGGCTTTGGCGCTGGGATTGTGCGGAAATTTGCATCAGAAGGAGCGCAGGTTTTCGTCGTTGATATCAATCTGGATGGGGCAAAAGCCATCGCTGATGAGGTCGGCGGAATCGCCATCGCCTGCGATGTTGCCAAGGCTGAATCAGTGTCTAACCTTGCCCAAAACGTCCTATCACGGGGTCCGCTTGATATCCTAGTGAACAACGCGGGCATCACGCATTTGCCCAGCGCCATGGAAGACGTGACCGAGGACGACTTTGACCGCGTCTTTTACGTGAACATGAAGTCGGTCTATCTGACGGCAAAGGCGTTTGTTCCGCATTTCAAAGACCGCAAAAGCGGCGCAATCTTGAATGTGGCGTCAACCGCCGGCGTGTCACCCCGCCCACGATTGAACTGGTACAATGCTTCAAAGGGTTGGATGATCACAGCAACTAAAACGATGGCGGTTGAGCTTGCCGCCGAAGGGATTCGTGTCAATGCGATCAACCCCGTGGCAGGGGATACGCCCTTGCTCAAATCTTTCATGGGAGAAGACACACCCGAAATCAGGGCGAAATTCCTATCCACCATCCCACTGGGCCGCTTTTCCACGCCCGAGGACATGGGCAATGCGGCCTGTTTCCTTTGCTCGGATGAGGCCAGCATGGTGACAGGCGTCGCGATGGAGGTGGACGGTGGCCGCTGCATCTAAGGGACCGCGCAATCTGATCACGGATGTGGCGGGGCTCAAAGTGGGCAACGCGCAGGACGATCATATCAAGACAGGGACGACTGTGCTGGCGGGCGACAAACCCTTTACCGCCAGCGTGCATGTTATGGGCGGCGCGCCAGGTACCAAGGAAACTGATCTACTCGCCCCCGACAAAACCGTGGAGCAGGTCGATGCGCTTGTGCTTTCTGGTGGGTCAGCATTCGGGCTGGATGCTTGTTCAGGTGTTATGGACGGGCTGCGCGCCATAGGGCGTGGGTTTCAAATCGGCGCGATGCGCATTCCGATCGTACCCGGGGCGATCGTTTTTGACTTGATCAATGGCGGGACAAAAGACTGGGATGAAAACCCCTATCGCGCGCTGGGGCGAGAAGCGTTGGAAGGCGCATCCGAACAGTTTGAGATCGGAACTGCTGGCGCCGGCACAGGTGCAATGGCCGCAATGCAAAAGGGCGGGCTTGGGTCGGCTTCTTTGGTATTGCCCGATGGCACAACCGTCGGGGCACTGGTTGTCGTCAACGCTTTAGGCAGTGTGACAACGCCCGGCGACAAACATTTTTGGGCCGCCGCGTTTGAGATGGATGGTGAATTCGGTGGCGCCGGCTCTGATACACATACTGGCCTTGTCACGCCCGAGCTTAGCCGCAAAGAAGAGGCGATGATGCTGCAGGCCATGCAAGGGGCAAACACAACTATTGCTATCGTCGCCACTGATGCGCCGCTGAGCAAAACGCAATGCCACCGTCTGGCCGTGACCGCACATGACGGCATGGCACGGGCGATTGTACCGTCGCATACGCCGCTAGACGGTGATTTGGTGTTTGGCGTGGCCACAGGTGAAGGCACGCCTGTCGACCAGACCCAATTCCGCGACATTGCTGCGGCAGGGGCCGTCTGCCTGAGCCGCGCCATTGCGCGCGGTGTCTATGAGGCCATTAAGGCCCCCGGCGATATCATCCCCACTTACCGCGATTTGAATAGTTAGGGCGCAAAAGCCCCGTCATACATGTCAGCGGGAATAGTCCCTCCGGTCGCCACAAGCGCGCCCAGACGCCCAATCTCATCTGCACATTTCACAGCAGCATCTTAGACTTGGTCAGTCATGACAATTCCCAACTCGTCAGAAAGCTCCAATACCCAACCAAGCCTTGTGGCAAATGAAAGCAGCGACTTGGGCCACGATTGGTCAACGACGACGCGGTTGGATACCCATCGTCCAAACCCTGCGCCGCGCGATGGCCAAGAGCAGTGCCGCCACCACAAGAACGGAAAGTGCCGACTTCGTAAGTGTCTCCATCGTACCGATAATCTGCACTGCATGCACAACCGTTCCGACGACGGCCAAACTGACCAAAACTGTATGCCCCCAGCGCCATACTCGCAAAGGCAGGCGCACCCTCCAAAAGGCCAGCAGAGCCGCGCCAAAAACAGCCCATATCGCCAACGCACCCCAAATCGCAAACGGTGTCGGCGACCGGAATAGAAGCACGTCAATCACATCTGGCGGGCTGGTCATCCAAAGACCCACCACATGGACCACGACTGCCAAGACGAGGGCCATGCCGCCGTAGCGGTGAACCCTGCGACTCATGTGCGGTGAAAGGCCTGGGATTGCGCTAATCGCCAGGAGCGGCTGCAAGAGCAACATGGCCATCGCGATAATGCCAGCAAATCCTGCGATGATGTAAATGGGCTCGCGCCATTGCAACAGTGGGCTGTTAGCCGCTGCCGCAATAGGCGCAAGGATCGCAGAGACGAGACCGCCCCAAATCAGAATGTGGCGTAGGCGCTTAGACAGGCGCAAGCACGAATTCTACGTTCAGGGTGGTTTCATTTAGGCTCGCCAGCAGGGGGCGCAGGAACACCGTTTTGAATCCTGCGCTGTCATAGGCTAGATGCCCATGCGCTTGCCCGAAGGCGGGCACAATCTGCGGCATTTCCAACCTGAAAACGCCATTGGCATCCGTCAACGTCGCGCCGTGGCTGTGCGGGTCACGCTCATGCCCCTCAGTAGTATGCGCCCACATCTGAATGCGCTGATCCGGCAAGGGCGCACCATCACCGGCGCGGCGTACGGTCCCGGTCATCCAAAACCCACCACCGCCAATTCGGCCTACAATCGGGGCATCTGGTCGATAGTTATTCGCACCGCCGCGCATTGTAGGCGTCGGGGCCAAGCCTGCCGCTTGTGCAGGATGTATAAGGCCGGTCGCTGGCATAAGAACGGCCGCGCCACCTAAGGCAAGCGCTGTCCGCCGCGTCATCGGTGATGTCTTCATGTGAAATCTCCGTGAAAGCTGTTTCTTTGCAGCAAACATAGCATACTGGCTTGGAATTTCGAGTTGGCGGGCGAGGTAGACGCCACAAAGCCTGTCACACATGTGTGACTGTCCTCTTGCTCCAACGCAAATACCCCGAAGCCTGTACAGCCCCGGGGTATGAATGCCCCAAGCAGGGGCTTTTCGTGATGACGCAGATTAGTTCAGCGCTGCATCCGTGATCACGCTTGTCCAAGCACCCTCAGGCTGCGCTGAAATCACCGGATCAGAACCGCCGGCAAGAAGTGTATCCACTGTCCGCTGGAAATCTGCAGGATCAAGCGAACCGTCGGACCCCGCGGTCAGCTTAGCAATTTCGCCCATCATGCGGATCTGTGCAGCCTCACCCTGTGCACCGGTTTCGTCGTTGTCCAAAACGATACCAGCCGCGGCCTCTGGGTTCTCTTCAGCCCACTTCCAGCCCTTCATGGATGCGCGCACAAAGCGGACCATCTTGTCGACAAAGACCGGATCTTCGAGGTTCTCTTCCAGCGCATAGATACCGTCTTCTAGCGTCGCAACACCTTGGTCTTCGTACTTAAACGTCACCAGCTCATCCTCAGAAACACCCGCATCCAGCACCTGACCATATTCGTTATAGGTCATCGTCGAAATACAGTCGGCTTCGCGGTTCAGCAGCGGATCAACGTTGAAGCCTTGCTTCAGAACGGTCACGCCATCGTCGCCCCCATCCGTCGGAATACCCGCTTGGCTCATCCAGCTCAGGAAGGGGTATTCGTTGCCAAAGAACCAGACACCAATCGTTTTGCCGCGGAAATCCTCGACGCTTTCAATGCCAGTGTCTTTCCAGCATGTCAGCATCAGACCAGAGGTCTTGAACGGCTGCGCGATGTTCACAACAGGCAGACCCTTTTCGCGGGCGGCCAGCGCAGAAGGCATCCAGTTCAGCATCACATCGGCGCCGCCACCGGCCAAAACCTGTGGTGGAGCAATATCAGGACCACCGGACAAGATCGTGACATTCAGCCCTTCTTCCTCATAAAACCCCTGATCCAAGGCCACATAGTACCCTGCAAACTGGGACTGGGTGACCCACTGCAACTGCAATGTCACGTCATTGGCATGTGCGTCGGCATGTGCCATTCCGCCGAACCCCGCAGCGAATGCTGCCGCCATCATTAACTTCTTCATATCATGACCTCCTAGTCAGTTTGTTTCGCCCTCTTGGTGGGGCTCATTTCTCTATTTGCGTTGCGATGGGTGCCAAAAGGTCACCCGCCCCTCAATCCAAGCCATCAATCCGTAGAACGCGCTTCCCGCCAGTGCCGCGACGACAATCTCTGCCCATACCATATCAAGCGCAAGCTGGCCCACCGATGTCGATATCCGAAAGCCCATGCCCACCGTGGGGGAGCCAAAGAATTCAGCAACAATGGCACCAATCAACGCCAAAGTAGTCGCAATCTTAAGTCCGTTAAAGATAAACGGCATCGCTGCAGGCAGGCGAAGCTTAAAGAGCGTCGACCAGTATCCCGCACCATAGGTGCGCATTAGGTCACGCTGCATATTTGTCGTATCTCGCAAGCCCGCAACGGTATTCACAAGGATCGGAAAGAAGACCATCACGGCCACAACCGCTGCCTTCGACTGCCAATCACTGCCCAACCAGCGCACAAAAATCGGTGCGGTGCCGACAATTGGCAGGGCTGCCATAAAGCCGCCAACGGGCAAAATGCCCTTTGTCAAAAACTCTGACCGATCCGCGAGGATCGCCACGGCAAAAGCCGCAATCATCCCAATGATATACCCCGTCATCGCGCCTTTGATAATTGTCTGCTCAAAGTCGGCCCAAAGCGTTGGCAGCTCACCGGAAAAGCGGCTCGCAATCATTGTTGGCGGGGGCAGAATTATGGGGCTCACTTCCAGTAAGCGCACCAACAGCTCCCACATGATCAATAAGGTCAGACCAAAGATAGCTGGGACCAGAAGCTTGACCAGCCTGCTCTGTGCGGCGGCACTATTGGCCAGCCGCGCATTCACAAACCACCCCGCACCCCAAACGGCCAGCGCACTTATGATCGCGGTCCCGGTCATGTCGCTTGCATTCCCATGCGGCGGAGGGTCCAGCGTTCCATCACACTAAAGAAACCAACAAGAGCAGCCGCAGTGAGTGCTGCTGCAAACAACGCTGCCCACGTCACCATCGGTTGCCCATACTGATCACCTACAAGCATCCGCGCCCCAAATCCGGCGCGCGCACCCGTGGGCAACTCGGCAACAATCGCGCCGACCAAAGACGCAGAAATCCCGATCTTCAGCGATGCAAAAAGATATGGCACCGATGCAGGCAAGCGCAGTTTCCAGAACCCCTGCGCAGAGCTGGCGTAATAAGTGCGCAGCAGATCCAGTTGCATTGCATCAGGGCTACGCAACCCCTTCACCATTCCAACAACAACAGGAAAGAAACTCAGATAGGCACTAATCACCGCTTTCGGGAACAACCCCTGAATACCAATGGACCCTAACATCACGATAATCATCGGGGCCAGCGCCAAGATTGGAATGGTCTGACTGGCAATCGCCCAAGGCATCACACTCATATCCATCGCGCGGTTATAAACGATGCCAACAGCCAGCAGAATGCCCAGCCCCGTACCAATGGCAAAGCCCAGCAGGGTGGCCGACAACGTCACCCATCCATGATAGACCAACGACCGACGCGACGTGACATTCTTCATCACAATCGTGTCCCACATCTCAACCGCTACCTGATGCGGTGACGGCAAACGCGGACGATCCAGCGTATAGGTCATGCCAAACAAATGCGTGTTGCGCAGGGCCAACCCGATGCCCGAATACTCTTGCCGTGCAACAGGCGTATCAGGAGCCACAGCAATATCCTGCCGCTGCGCCAAATCTGCGGTCAAATGCATATTCATCGGCACAACAGAGACGATCCAGAACAAAAGGATCGACCCGACAACAGTCAGCACAGGCAACAATGACTTCACACCTGCCCCCAGACTTTCTTCGTCCACTCAAACTTCCGCCGGAGGCAATCCTCAGTCATCAACATGCCCCGCCCGCAGACCGTCTCGCACCCTGTGCGCAATCGCAATAAACTCCGCGCTATCGCGAATATCCAGTGGCCGCTCTTTGGGCAGCGGGCTATCGATCACATCCGTAATCCGCCCCGGTCTTGGCGACATCACCACAATCTTGGTCGACAAATACACCGCCTCGGGGATCGAGTGGGTCACAAACCCAATCGTCTTCTCGGTCCGCGCCCACAGTTGCAACAACTGCTCATTGAGGTGATCGCGCACGATCTCGTCCAGCGCACCAAAGGGTTCGTCCATCAGCAAGATATCGGCATCAAAAGCCAACGCGCGGGCAATCGACGCCCGCTGCTGCATGCCCCCAGACAACTGCCAAGGGAACTTCTTCTCAAACCCTGCCAAATCAACCAGTTCAAGAACCCGCGCCACCCGTTCTGCTTGCTCAGCCTTAGAAAACCCCATGATCTCCAACGGCAACTTTACGTTGCCGCCGATCGTGCGCCAAGGATAAAGCCCCGCCGCCTGAAACACATAGCCATAAGCGCGCGCCATCCGCGCCTCTTCGGGGGTCATCCCGTTGACGCTCAGCGTTCCACCTGTGGGCTGTTCCAGCCCGGCGATACAGCGCAAAAACGTGGTTTTGCCGCAGCCCGAGGGGCCGATAAACGACACGAACTCGCCCTTGTTAATTTCAAGGTTCACGTCCTTGAGCGCATGGACAGGGCCATCATTGGTTTCAAACGTCAGGTTCAGGCCCTGCGCATTGATCGTCGTTTCAGCAGCCACACTTCACCCCGCCATCTCGTCCGTAAGCCGAGACATCATTCATTGTCTTTCTTCAAACGCCCGTCGCGGGAATACCCGTCCGCTCCACAGGCCGTGGCGCCGTCAGCTCTTTCCACTTGCTCAGCGCCTTATTTGTCGGCGTATTCGCCTCACGCTTCACAAACTTGCCGTGGCCTTCTTGCGTTCGCACTTCGCCGTCATGGATCGCGACATGCCCGCGCGTCAGAGTGAAGCGCGGCAGGCCCTTGACCTTTTTGCCTTCAAACACGTTGTAATCAATGGCCGATTGCTGTGCAGATGCCTTGATGGTCTTAGATTTCTCGGGATCCCAAACCACCAGATCGGCATCGGCCCCCACCAGAACAGCGCCCTTTTTAGGATAGCAATTCAGCACTTTCGCAATGTTGGTCGAAGTCACAGCCACGAACTCATTCATCGTTAATCGCCCTGTGGCGACGCCATGCGTCCAAAGCATCGGCATGCGGTCTTCCAGACCACCGGTGCCATTTGGGATCTTGGTAAAATCACCCACGCCATAGCGCTTTTGCTCAGTCGTAAAGGCGCAGTGGTCCGTCGCAACAACGCTCAAAGACCCAGATTGCAAACCAGCCCACAGGCTATCTTGATGTTTCTTGTTGCGGAACGGCGGCGACATCACGCGACGCGCGGCATGGTCCCAGTCCTTGTCGAAGTATTCACTCTCATCCAGCGTCAAATGCTGGATCAGCGGCTCACCCCAAACGCGTTTGCCCTGCATGCGGGCACGGCGGATCGCCTCATGCGCCTCTTCACAGGACACATGCACGACATACAGCGGCACACCCGTCATATCGGCAATCATAATGGCGCGGTTCGCGGCCTCTCCCTCGACCTGCGGCGGACGGGAATAGGCATGCGCCTCTGGCCCGGTATTGCCTTCGGCCAGCAGCTTGGCAGACAGTTCCGCCACGACATCGCCGTTCTCGGCATGCACCATCGCGATGGCCCCCAGCGAGGCAAGACGCGAGAAGGACGCATACATCTCGTCATCATTGA
>Ga0209198_1003098_pt1 | contig 11059 bp, 5 predicted proteins | sample COGITO_mtgs_1105_2_FD_184804 | JGI IMG/M metagenome (GOLD analysis project Ga0209198, IMG submission 184804) | Pelagic marine microbial communities from North Sea - COGITO_mtgs_110519 (SPAdes) (version 2) | ecosystem: Environmental > Aquatic > Marine > Epipelagic ...
TGCAAAAGAAAAGGACACCTTTAACAGTGTCCTCTTGTTTTTGTTTGGATATTACAGTTTAAAATTAGTCTAAAATAGCGACTAATTGCCCTAAAAATCTATGACTGCCAAACAAGTAGATTATAAATATAAAAAAATAAACGCAAAAACCAAATATATCAAATAAGAAAAGGAAATTTTAACAGATTTTCTTTTTGTTTGTTCAAATGATTTATAGGAGCATGGCCAATCGATTGAATCGATGATAACAACGTTACTACAATAAGAAATACCAAGGCATATCCAGATAAAAAACCTCAGCAAGCCATTCATCGACCATTAGAGCCAAAAAGTCTGGAATTTTAAAATGGTTGTCTTTTGTGGGTATTAAAAAAAGTATCAGTTATTGAGGCTTTTTTTATCGGACACAAATGAATCTTAATCCAAAAGCAGCACTTTATTGATTATACCATTCAATTTTTTTTGAAATAAGTAAATATTAATGAATAACACATTCTTTGTATCCTAATAGCATACTTAGATATTTCGAAATCACACAACTCACATGGTTTTTCAGCGGATAACATCATTTTATAAAAAACTTACTTAAACGTTTAAGTAAACTATTTTCAATATGTGTATATTTTATTAAATACCTTATAAACTATTGAATTTAAGCACTGTAAAGTACTTCAAAATCCATAGGATAAAATCTAAATCAATTTGTAGTTATTTATTACAATAATCCATTTTGTAATTATAAAATTTGTAAAATTGAATTAATTATTGTGGTAAGTCAATTATTATGGTTCTATAGGCTTAAAATACAGATTACTAAAAAATGTAATATTATTCACTTTTAAATATATCAAAATGAAAACACAACAAATTAAATTAAAAAAAGGAAACTTAAAACTATTGTTTTTTATCTCTTTATTCTTAGCTACTTCCCTAGGAGGTTTAAATGCCCAGATAACAAAGATAAGCACTGGTGGTAACGTTGCGATAACAACTGACATTACAGTTTGGCAGAATGGCTCTACTGCAGCCTCTCTTGCTGCTATTAATGATGGAAATATAAGTAATATAGGAACCGCTGATTATGCAGTACATCCTTATGAAGCTGCCGGTAAAAAAATCACCTTTTCTTTTCTTAGATATTATGATACAGGGATGCTTAAATTCTATAATCGTACTCGTTGTTGTCAACATCGTATCAATGGCTCAAAAGTAGTCTTTAAACTTGACGGGCATACGATTTATGAGTTTACTCTTAATCAGGCTACTGGAAATAATAACTTAATAGTCGTAGCTCCTAGTGACGTTACATTTAATTCCGTAGAAATTATTTTTAAAGAAGGTACCCAAAATTTTCGTGAAGTTGAGATATATGGAAAAGAAGAACCTTACACTAAAAGTTTGAATTTTTTATCACCTGCGTCTTTTTCTACTGCGAGGATGAGTTACTACGTAGGAGGGGGGACTGGAGATTTTGGTATAGTAGTAGCAAAAGGGAATATGAATATAGAAGCGGATGCTCATCTCAGATTATCTGCAACTAATGTTTCTATTGGAGGTAACATGACTTTTAATGATAATGTTTCTTCTGCAAAAAGCTTTTATGCCACTAGAGATTTCGCAATTAATGGAACAAGGAGTATGAATTTGGGCACCAATGCTGGTTTTGGAATACCTGTAGGCTCATCACAAAGTCATGTCTTCCTTGGTTATAATGCCGGTAGTAAAGTAGGCTTTGATGCTGCTACTTTAATTGACTATGAGGATGATGATAACACAAACCCAGTTACAGGAACGGAGTATTTAAATAAGCACTCGGTTTTTGTTTTGAATAATAGTAGTGATTTAACCAAACCTCTCCTTTTCGGAAATTTTGCCAATGATAATGACGCTAACTCTATGGCACAATTGGCTATTAACACACATCATGTAATAGACAGTGTTGCACTTACGGTATCGGGAGCTGTACATATTGGTCCTAAAAACATGGATCCTACAGTATTTCCATCTAAGGAAGGGTATGATGATGCCTTATTATGGGTAGAAAAAGGAATTGTTACTGAAGATGTAACCTATGCCTTCACCTCAAACTGGAATGATTGGCCAGATTATGTATTTGAAAACGATTACAAATTGATGGATTTACAAAAACTTGAAAAATATATTCAAAAGGAAAAGCATCTTCCAGGAATTATTTCTAGAGAGGAAGTAAAAGAAGAAGGATTGAAATCTAAACAGTTTATAACAAATCTATTAGTAAAGATTGAAGAATTGACCTTGTATACAATAACACAAGAAAAGAAAATTGAAGCTCAAAAACAGCTAAATAAAATGTTGTTGAATAGATTAAATGCCATTGATGAACAGTTAAAAAAATAATACATTTAATTATGAAAGCTATTAAAACAAAATTAATAATTATTCTGTGCTTAATGATATCAGCTTTATCAACGGCACAAGAACAAAAAGAACAAAAGTCTTGGTGGCAAGCAGATGGCTCTCTCAAGATAGAAAATGCAGAATATACTTTTCAATCGCCTATTATAGCACCAAAAGAAAGTATAAAGGAAAGTGAAATGCTATTGTTAAACATAAACACTTACAACGGAGAAGATCAACCTGATATAGATTACGGAATTTATAGTAAAGATTTAGCTTCAGATGAGTTTACCGAGCTCAGGGTTTATCATAGAGGAGCAGTAGACGGATCTAATATATCTACGGCTCCTTTGTTTGGCTTTGACTTCACGGAAGATAATTATTTGATATATGGTGCTAAGACTAATCCTGATAATATTTCAACTTTTACAGATCAAGAAGAGTCTTGGGATGCATTTGGTTATTACGCTCATGGATATAGCTTTTCGCAAACTGAAATAAAAAGTACAGATTATAAGCATTTGTGGAACAGACCCAAAGGTGCAAGTTGGTGGTATACTTTAATTGAGCTTTCTGGAGCTTTGATTCTCATTGTTTTAGTAGTTGCTATTAGCGTGGTTACATTGGGTGGTGCTGATGCATTAATTTCTGGTATTGTTGGAATAGGTACATCTTTAGGCTTAAGCGCACCTTTTTTTCAACTTTTAGCAGGAGGTCTTGCTACGACTCTTTTTCTGTCTTTGAGTTTAAATACTACTTTAGCTTTAGAACATGGTCTGTTAGATTCATCTACTAGAGAAGGGGCTCTTCTTCCTCAAATTATTTTTAAAACTGATGGGGAATGGATCTTACCAGCTAAATTTATTAATCCAGAGAATGATATTGAAAAAAACTTTAATAAAAATATAGACGCTCATTCAAAGGTCTCTTTTAATTGTACTGAGTACCCCGAAAAAAAATGTTTCACAGCCCCTTTTAGAGAAGTTGTAGCTAGAATGACAGCGAAAAATTCACATATAAAATATGTGAATATCCCTGGGGAAATTCATAAAAATCTCACTCCTTATCAATTATTTAAGAACTACATGTATATTACTGATGAGACTGGAAAGATTTCTACAAGTGTGAATACTCCTTCAATAGAGGCAACAACCATTTTTGACAGCAAACGTCAAATTTTACCTAGAAAACTCTTGTATACATCGAATGAGATTACTTCCCATGTTAATTTAAGCAATTACAAAGGGCTTCCTACCTTTTATATAGCTTCAAAGACCCTCCCTACTGAAGATAAACTTTTGTATAAAGATTTAGGTCTATATGGTTTCAAAGACGGGTATGAGTATAGATTGTATCGTTACCAAATGAAGGTTGAGCAACTAGAAACCCCTTTTTCTTTTAAAACTGGACCTGATGGACCATACTTAGTTGGAGATAATATTATAGAAAACAATGTTGTAGTAAGAGTAACAAAGCCTAACGGAGAGGTGAGAGGACAATACTTTTTTAATTCGATGGTAGAAACAGATACAGTTAATTGTATTATGGGAGATAAGGTTGAATTTAAAGTAACCTCATCTAACTCTAACCCGCCAACTATCAATGGATTACCTGCAACATGGCTTGCTCCAATGGGGCGTGAGTATTACTATCATTGCGATCCATCAGTTGCGCCTGGAGGTATTAAACCTAAAGTTCCTTTTGATGTACAGAGTCACTATGTGTCGAGTAATGATGCTATGGTAGAGAAATATCCTAATTGGATTCCAGATGATTTGTCAACCCCGACTTTTTATACACTTACATGGACTGCACAAAGAAGAACTGAACCATCCACACCTGTTAATAATAAATATATTGCACAATATAAATTCCAAAAGGCAGATAAATTGGGGGCTAAACTACAGAGAAAAAGCAAATCTGAAGGTCAAATCATGGATTTTTTGAAAATCTACAATGACAATAAAACTAGTACTCAAAACGAAAATGGTTATTCGTACAACCCAATCAATAAAACTTATTATTGGAATATAGACTCCGATGAGTTGATTTATTTAAACACCACAGATTACAACACCAACAACCCAGGATGGAATGGCAAAGTAAAGCGAATGCCTCTCTATGATCTAGCAATACCCAATGACCCTTATTCAACACCTTCACTAGCTTCACTAAACACAGTGAAAACTGATGTCGGTAAAACTTATGAACCATGGCAGCTGGTAAGAGAAGGAGACTACTTATGGGATGCTAATGATGGGTATCCAAAAAGTGGGTTTGCTATAAATGAACTTGTAGACGCTTACAGGCAACACTATGATAAAATTTCGCTACCATACAGAGGTTATGAAATTGAGGACTTTTGTTTGTATAAAGATTCAAATGACAATTGTATAACATCAGGATCCACTGGACCAGGGATAGTAGGTAATGGTGCCGTTTATAACGGGGAAGGTAATGGATTAAATGACAATAATAAACACCCTGGTTTAATCCAAATCGTGAATGGAAATCAAATTAATATTCCAATAAAAGTTGAGGCTCCTTTACTTACTGATCATGGATTTTATGGCAATGTTATTACTCCCGAATATTCGAGTGTTAACGCAGATATACCGTTAAAGGTAATTGGATTACCAAAAGGAATGGATGCCGCTAGTATAGCTAGGTATTCACTAAAATTAAGATCCTATTCCTTGCAAGATTTCCCAGAGGACACCTATAGCCTGAGTACCGATGGGACATATGATAGTGAAACGGGAGAGTGGTCATTAATGAAAGAAAAGATTGGGTTTGAGCAAGCCTGGGCTGCAACCTTATATTTTACTCCAGACCCAAGCAACTTGAACTCCGGAGTTATCATTGGAGGTGCTGAATGGAAAAACACAAATATTGCCTATGTTTTTACAACCAAGGATCCATATGGAGGAGACTCTTGCTTAGATTGTCTTGACCTAAAATCTGGTTATGAAGAGTTTGCAGATAACTACATTCAAAGCAATAGATATAATTATGATTTCTCTACGGGTCACACTCAGAGTTTTGATGGTGAAACTTTTTGGAATAAAACCCTCAGGAACTATATACTAGATATAAATGATAAAAATACCCGGTTTGTATGCATGGATGCATTAGATAATATATGGGACATGCATGGTAATGCATATTATTGGGGGTACAGAGCATTGGCAAAGCAAATTAGAGACGATCAACTGGATGAAAATCTATCATACATCCTTACCAATGTTACTAGCGGAAAAGTCGTAAAAAAAACGGGTAGAACCTTTGACTTTAATCCTTCGGAGTATGGAGTAGGAGAATACACGCTCCAAATACAACCTATTATAGGTGGTGATGCATCTCCTAAAGTAGGAATCAAGATAGTCGATTTTAAGAAAGCTGACCCAATTGATCCCTCTATCCCCGCACAGAAAGCTAATATTTATACAAGAGAACTATTTACTAAAGAAAAGACATTCCTAGGTCTCGATACCGATGTTAATCTTTCCAATTATAAAGTAGCATATGTTGATGATGTACTATCTACATACAAATATTTGGACGGCTATAGAGCTGATAAGCACGACAATTCTAAAAATAGATTTGCATCATTTAATGATTATCGAGAGGATTACGAATGGAAGACAAACATCAATACTCAAAAGCAGAAATCTGTTTCAAATATTTTGTCTGTACAGACTTTAATAAATAACTTTAATCCTATCTCTTCTTGGAAACCTGAATGGAATAACTGGTTGAGGCATTTCTCTTATGGAAAATTTCCAAATAGTTTCGTGACCCCATCTAATGATCAGGTTTCCGATATCGATTATAGAACAGAGATTGCTCAACTCTTTGATAATAGCTCTTTCCAAATAAATCCTTTTTTAAGGTCACTCATTTGGCTTGCACCCACAGATTATTATGGTTACAGGATAAATGGATTAATGAAGACGATTGTTAACTTAGATGAATTTTTCAATAATTACGCTTTTTCTGGAAACATATCCCCAAAAAAAACAGCTAAGCTACCAGTATTTGTAAGCAAAGAACAGGATTTAACTGATGATGAGAAATATAAGTTGCGTTTATTTAGGAGACTAAAAAATGGAGAGATGATTGTTTATAATAACTCAATAAATAATTTGAGTGTATATCAGAAAAATTTAACAGAATCAACATTTATTGCTACAAATAAAAGCACTAATGGAATACCATTAACTATTGGCCAGGATTTACAAACAATCCAACACTATGCGAGTGCCAAAGAAGGTAATGGTGATAGATCTTTTCCTATACCAGCAGCAGTAACGTCTTATGTAAATTTATATGGGATTACAGTCTTAAAAGCACCTGACGCAAATGGGGAAGGAGGAGAAGCATATGGAGGGCTTGGCGAAGATCTTAACGGAGACTTGTATCTAGTTGAAGTTGATGGACAGATGGTGCCATTATACTATAATAGAGGAGGTGGCCCTGTTAACACAAGGCAACTAGCCGATAGCTACCCCAATTCAGATTTAAATATAGGTGTGCTACTTGCTGATGTAGAAGCTAAAACGGGTAGATTGGCAGCTATCTCAAACGGTACTTATGACGATCAAATAGATCGTTTGATTACTTTTTGTAAAAGCAGAACAAACCAAACAATCTATTTGAGACCTGGATATGAATTTGACCTGGTATGGAATATTGGATATCAAGATACAAACGCGTTTAAGAATGCATTTAGGTATATTGTAAGTAGATTTAAAGCTCAAAGCGTCAATAACGTGAAGTTTGTTTGGCAAGCCGCTGCTTCTCCATTTAATTATGTAGATTATTTGGCTTCACAAGATCCAAGACCTGAATTTACTGAATTTAAGAAGCTTTTTGGTACTCGTGTACTGCACGACCCTTGGGAACTTGAGGATTGGTATCCTGGTGATGCCTATGTAGATATTGTTGGTTTGTCCTACTTTGAAAATCCTGATTCTAAGGGCTCTGTTGCCATAAGTAAATTTACTGAGACCAGGGTAAAAACCCAAAGGGATATGACAGATAAATTACTAGGTATTGCAAGAAATCATGACAAACCTGTAATGATAGCAGAAATTACGCCTAGAGGATATGAAATTGGGGCACTGACCAAATCCAATACCCATCAATTTTGGGATGGCCCTGTCTATACTACTTGGAATGATGATAATCCAGAAAACCGAGTAAAGGGAGGTACGGTAACAGTAACTGCAGAAAACATTTGGACAAACTTCTATCAACCACTTTTTGATTATGTAGAAGATAATGGCGATGTTATTAAATACTTTCACTATATCGATGCAGATTGGACATCTGAATTGCAATATCAATGGACTAGCGAATTTCAATATTGGGGAGATGCACGCGTAGAAGCAAATGAGGTTATAAAGAAGAAATGGCAGCATGAGATAAATAAACCGAAATGGATACATGGTTCATCATTACATGCTTCTTCTGATTTGTCTATTTATGATATAACCACCACATCAGCCAAGTTTACATGGCCAACAAACGATCAACCGGAAGTAGCAATATTTCGATTGGTTATTAAATCTAATCCAGAGTTTGAAAAGGTTGTTAGGGCTTCAAATTGGAAGAGTGACAGCTTTGCTATGTTTAAAGGATTAACAGCATCTACAAGTTACTCAGCCACATTATACAATATTGATTACTTTGGTAATACGGTTGGATCCATCGAGAAGCAATTTACAACACCAGGATTAATGGCTAAAACTGTTTTGAACGATACTAAAGTAAGTGGTATCGATTCTAATATAAATATATATCCCAATCCAACCAGTGGTGAACTAAATATCGCTTTTGAATTGAAGGAAGCAAGTACTGTTAATATCGAGATAGTAGATTTAAATAATAGACTATTGTTCTCTAAATCTGAAGCTCGTGATAGCGGCTTTCATACATTGCGTTTTGATAATATACGCAAGTATATTTCATCAGCTACTGGTTTAATCTCTGTGAAGGTCACAACTAACGAATTACAAGTAGTGAAAAAAATAATACTGAAATAGAGGTTAGTTCAGCAAGTAATCAAATAGGTGGCAAGAGAAATTATTCTCTTGCCACCTATTTTTTACAAACTGACTTTACTTGTGTTTATTTTGATAATTTCTAATATATATATATATATATATATCCAAAATAATTCTGAGAATGTCACATCAATACCTGTCCCCTTACAGGGTTCAAATATTTTGATTAGGAGCTAATAATGGAATACAAACGCTATTAAAGAAAAAAATAGTCAGGTCTTAAACAATTATTTCAAAAAAAAACATTAGTGTCCGATAAACATTTTTTAAAAAGCGGGATTTCTTTAGAAGATTTCCCGCTTTAATTTATATCTTGATTTTTACCACAAAATTGAGATATGAACAAAAGTAAGAACTTTAGCGGACAGCCAATAATCAAACAACTATTAAAGTTGATTTCTCCCTCTATTATTACTCGGACAGCTTCGCAGCATAATAGCGACCGGTATTACAAGCGTTTTATGACTTATGATCATCTAGTAACGATGCTGTATGCCACCTTGAGTGGAGTGAGTTCTTTACGTGAGCTATCTACTATATTATACCAATTAAACATTTAATTGAGCTATAAAAGGTTCGCATAGTTTTTGATGATTTGTAATTGATTTTATAATATCACTGTTTAATTTTTGTTTTACAAAATCCCAAAGCCACTGTTTCACATTGTCAAGATTTTCAAACACATTATTTTTATAGTGTTGTTTGATGTACTGCCAAATTCTTTCACTGGGGTTTATTTCTGGTGAATATGGAGGTATTCTTATAAGTTTTATGTTTTCTGGTAGGGTATAGTTTTTCATTGAATGAAAACCAGCATTATCAATGATTATTATTTTAATTTCTTTTGGCTTATAAAGAGAAAAGGCTTCTAAATATTTATAGAATATCTCACTGGTTGTTCCTTCTATCTCATAAACAAAACTATCTCCATTAATAGGAGAAAAACTACCATACAAATACGTGTTTTTAAATGCGTGTTGATATTGTACAATAGGTTTTACGCCTCTAGCTGTAAGGCAGCTTCCTGTATGGGTTTGTAATCCAAATCTGGCTTCGTCTTGTGCGTACAGATTTACAGTAGTTTCTGTATCAAAAACTATGCCTTTTTTTATGTTTTCCAATATATTAGGAAGTTTTAAAAAAGGCTTCAATAGCCTGGTCATCTTGTTTGTAATGTGATTTTCTTGGTGCTTTAATTTTGGTTTTAAAATGTCTAATTAAATAAGTGCGTAGTGTGTTGTATTTAATCTCTAAGCCAAAATTATCTCTTACCCAAAGCTGTGCCTCCCAATAGCCTTTTAAGGGGTCAGTAGAGTTATTTAGCTTATCAGATAATTTTGAATGAATTTCTTTAGATATAATACTTGCTTTATTACCACCAGATTTGATACTTAAATAGGACTCCAAACCTTCTTCATTATATTGTTTCAACCATCGCTTTAATGATGAATAGTCAACACCAATGTGAGTCGACAAAATAGTTTGTGTTTTGAATTTACATTCTTTGGTGTAAATCAAACATTTTATTCGAAGTTTCAACTTTGAATTAGACTCCTTTCTATATCGTGTTTTTAAAACCTTTAAACTTTCTTTTATTGTGATTTTTGATGTTCTTCCCATACAAGAAAGACACGTAAAATTTAGCTTACTTTAAAATATATTTGGTATTATTTAAAAATTTAATTATTTGAAAAAGAACCGCATAAGTAGTTGCGTTAAAAAAATATATCCCCAAGAATAAATTATTATTCTTGGGGATAATTCGTACTCAAGGCGGGATTAACGCCCTTCGGTTGTTTTTCCCCAAAGCGTCGCTTTGAAAATCAAAACCTCACATAAAAAAAAACAAGCTTTATGTTTTAGCTTGCTTTTGATTTATTCGTACTCAAGGTGGGAATCGAACCCACACGACCGAAGTCACTGGATTTTGAATCCAGCGCGTCTACCAATTCCGCCACTTGAGCAATTTATTTGGAGTCGCGCAAATATCGTAATTTTTCTTTACCTATTCCCGATTTCCAATATTTTTCTCTATTTCTTGCTTCTACTCTGGTTTTAACTTCTTCAAGGTACAAAAGTTGAAAAGGTGCATAAGGTTTTGTCGTTTTTTCTCTTAGTCCGTTATGTCTTTTTAAGCGTTCATCAAAATTAGAGGTTAAACCCACATAAATGTAGTTTCGATTGATACTAGAAATGGCATAAACAAAGAACATATTTTTGATTTTTAGTGTTTTTAGGTGCCTGCCGTCAGGCGTGCTTGCCTACCGATAGGTAGGTCTACCAATTCCGCCCTGCCTGCCGGCAGGCAGGCCTGACTTCCGACAGGTAGTCACTTGAGCCTTCATTGGGTCTTAAAATTATAATTTTTTTCTTTACCTATTCCCGATTTCCAATATTTTTCTCTATTTCTTGCTTCTACTCTGGTTTTAACTTCTTCAAGGTATAAAAGTTGAAAAGGCGCATAAGGTTTTGTTGTTTTTTCTCTTAACCCGTTATGTCTTTTTAAGCGTTCATCAAAATTAGAGGTTAAACCCACATAAATGTAGTTTCGATTGATACTAGAAATGGCATAAACAAAGAACATATTTTTGATTTTTAGTGTTTTTAGGTGCCTG
>Ga0209198_1003101_pt1 | contig 11057 bp, 10 predicted proteins | sample COGITO_mtgs_1105_2_FD_184804 | JGI IMG/M metagenome (GOLD analysis project Ga0209198, IMG submission 184804) | Pelagic marine microbial communities from North Sea - COGITO_mtgs_110519 (SPAdes) (version 2) | ecosystem: Environmental > Aquatic > Marine > Epipelagic ...
AAAGATACGAACACGCTTGATCCAGCGCAGATCCTCGTGAAAGACGACCCATGTTTTGCGGGTTTCATCCAGCATGCTTCCTGGCACGCGTTGCAATTCGGGAAAGACTTGTGCGCACCATGTGGGCAGGAAACTCATACCTGCGCCTGCACGCACCAGATGCAAATGCATTTCGGGATCGAGAACCTCGTGACGGATATTTGCTTGCGGAAATGGGGAACGCTCAATCCAGTCCATGAGTTCTGGCACAGGCCCATAGCCGATAAAATCCAGCCCCTGCCCCTGCCTACCCTTAGGTGGAAAGTTGGCCTCGATGTAATCTTTGCTGGCATAAATTCCTATGGGGAGCGCCTGCAGTTTTCGCGCAACCACATCATCCGTGATCTCGGCGGCGTGGCGAATTGCGATGTCTGTTTCCAGCTTGCTGATCGCTTCGATTTCAAAGGTCAGACTGATTTCCAGATCGACCTGCGGATATATCCGGCAAAATTCTGCGAAGACCGGTGCCAACAGGAAGTGTCCGGTCATTGGATCGACAGAGATGCGGATCTTGCCCGATGCTTCGCGGTCCAACCCCTGCAACCCATTGCGCGCCCTTGAAAGCAAAAGCTCTGCTTCCTCTGCCTCTGGCAACAGGGTTTCGCCCGCTGCCGACAGCGTCAGGCCACGCCGGGTTCTGCGGAACAACTGCACACCATAGGAATTTTCGAGCGCTTCGATGCGGCGACGGACCGTGGCATGGGTCGCGCCCAGATGCTCTGCAGCACTACGCAAGCTACCTGTACGCGCAACGGCCAGAAAGAACGGCATTTGTTCCCAGTCTTGCATACTGTGCACCCCAATGGTTCATATTTGATCCACTGTGGTGTCTTTTGGTCAATTTTCAAGATGTTTTTTGAACCGTAAAAACGGGTCATCAAGGATTTGAAACTTAGGAGACCACCATGAAAGCTGCTATTTATAATCGTTACGGCCCCGCAAATGTCGTCAAGATTGCCGACGTCCCAATCCCACAGGTTAAACCCGATGGAGTTCTTGTTCGCCTGCATGCCAGTGCGGTCACCGCCGCCGACAGCATGATCCGCCAAGGTGTGCCGCGTTTTGGCAGGCTTTTTCTGGGGCTACGCGCTCCAAAAGTGACCGGAATGGGCACGCAATTCGCAGGAGAGGTGATCAAGGTTGGTCCCGAAGTCACAAAATACGTCGTCGGTGACCGCGTCTTTGGCGAAACCGGACTAACCTTTGGCGCGCATGCCGAATATGTCAGCGTCGCGCAGAACGGGTTGCTTGCACATATTCCTGCAGGAATGTCTTTTGAGGAAGCCGCCCCTCTTTGTGACGGCCCACTGACAGATATGAACTTTCTACGCAATCTTGCGCAGCTGAAACCTGGCCAGCATATCCTGATTAACGGCGCATCAGGATCACTGGGTTCTGCGGCCGTTCAACTGGCCAAGGGCTTTGGTGCCGAAGTGACCGGTGTTTGCAGCACACGCAACGTGGCCTTTGTAAAGTCCTTGGGTGCCGATCATGTCGTTGACTACAACAAAGAAGACTTTACCCAGCGCAAGGCCACCTACGACGTAATCTATGACACCGTAGGCAAGAGCAGCTTCACCGCTGCGAAACCCGCCTTGAAGAAAAGCGGTGTCTACATCTCTCCGGTCTTGGGACTACGACTGCTATTCCAGATGCTTGTCGGAAACTGCTTTCGCAGCAAGAAAAGCAAGTTTTCTGCAACTGGAATGTTGCCTGTGGACCAGCAACTGCCACTCTTGCAGGACCTGCTGGTACGGATCGCCGACGGTCATTTAAAAATGGTCATAGACCGCCGTTTCAACCTAGATCGCGCGGCAGAAGCCCATGCCTATGTCGACACCGGACACAAACGCGGCAATGTGATTCTCGAAATTGGGCAGCACGTTTGACCCGCTGATCTAGAATGACAGCTAACCGAACCGGTTATTCTTAGGAAAACCATAGGGCGCGCGTTTGCCAACACCGGCGCGCGCGCCTTTCCATTCGGTCATGTCAGGCTCTGTCCGGGTTTTGCCGCCACCCATGGCCCAGGACAGCCCTTCGTCCCAAGCGAACGTGGTGAGGTCCGACAATCCGCCGTCAAGTTCCAGTGTGCCCTGTCGGCCCGCTGCTTTCTTGTACTTCTGGATGCGTACGCCTTTGCCCCGGTTCATTTCGGGCAATTCAGTAACATCAAAGACCAGGAATTTGGCGTTCTCTGATACGACCGCAACATGATCGCCAGCAACGCGGTGACAAACCTTTGCGATGGTGTCTTTGACGTTCAGCACCTGTTTACCACTGCGGGTTTGTGCCACGACTTCTTCTTCAGGCACAACGAACCCATTGCCCTCGGCAGAGGCCACCAACAGCTTTTCGCCGGGCTTATGGATCAGGATATCCACGATATCTACGTCATTGGGCAAATCAATCATCAAGCGCAAAGGCTCGCCCATGCCGCGTCCACCCGGCAGGTTCGCAGCACCCACAGTGTAGAACCGCCCATTGGCACCAAAGACCAACAACTTGTCGGTGGTTTCCGCGTGGAAGATGAACCGCGGACCGTCTCCGTCTTTGAATTTCAGCTCGCGCGTCAGATCAATATGGCCGGTCATCGCCCGGACCCAGCCCATTTGCGAGCAGACCACTGTAATCGGCTCACGTTCAATCATCGCCTCAAGCGGCACCTCAACAACTTCGGTGGCTTCGGCAAACTGGGTGCGGCGCGCCCCACCTTCACTGTCGCGGCCAAAGACCTTGCGGGTTTCGCGCAATTGCTCAGCGATCTTGGCCCATTGCAGATCATCGCTCTCCAACAGGTCTTCGATATTTGCACGCTCTTCCATCAGGGCATCACGTTCCGCGATCAGTTCCAGCTCTTCCAGCCGGCGCAAACTGCGCAGGCGCATGTTCAGGATGGCTTCGGCCTGTATTTCGGACAAAGACACCTCTGGGTCGGCACCTGCAACAATTGGCGAGACATAGTCTTTTTCCGATGTGGCGCGGACATGGTCCTTCGCCCAATCCTCAACCATCAGTGCTTTCTTCGGGTCGTAGTCATAGCGGATGATGTCAATCACGCGGTCCAGATGCAGGAATGCGATGATAAAGCCTTCAAGCACTTCAAGCCGGTGGTCGATCTTTTCCAGACGGTATTTGCTGCGGCGGACCAAAACATCGCGGCGGTGGTCCAAGAAGGCGCGCAACACTTCTTTCAGCGAACAAACCTTGGGTGTTAGCCCGTCAATCAGCACGTTCATGTTCAGACTGAACCGCGTTTCCAGATCGGAATTGCGGAACAGCATGCCCATCATTACTTCGGGATCGACGGTCTTGGCGCGTGGCTCTAACACAACGCGAATGTCTTCGGCACTTTCATCGCGGACATCGGCCAGCAGGGGTACTTTCTTAAGCTGAATCACTTCGGCCAGTTTCTCGATCAGTTTGGATTTCTGGACCTGATAGGGAATTTCCGTGACAACAATCTGCCACGTGCCACGGCCCAGATCCTCAACTTCCCACTTGGCGCGCAAACGGAATGACCCTCGGCCCGTGCGGTAGGCTTCGGCGATATTTTCGGCTGGTTCGACAATGGTGCCGCCAGTCGGGAAATCAGGACCGGGGATGTAGTTCAGCAGCGTATCATCACGCGCATCCGGCGTTTTGATCAGGTGCAGGCAGGCATCGATCAATTCATGCAGGTTATGTGGCGGGATGTTCGTCGCCATCCCCACAGCGATCCCGCTGGACCCGTTGGCAAGAAGGTTAGGGAATGTGGCCGGCAAGACTGCCGGCTCGGTCAGCCGCCCGTCATAATTGTCGCGAAAATCAACACTGTCCTCGGACAGGCCTTCTAGCAACGCCTCAGCGGCGGCGGTCATACGCGCTTCGGTGTACCGTGACGCGGCAGGGTTATCGCCATCAATGTTGCCAAAGTTGCCCTGACCATCAACCAGCGGATAGCGGACATTAAAATCCTGCGCCAATCGCGCCATCGCGTCATAAATCGCGGCATCACCATGCGGGTGGAAATCGCCCATCGTGTCGCCGCTGATCTTGGCAGACTTCAAAAATCCGCCCGAAGGAGACAGGCGCAATCGTGACATTGCATAGAGAATACGGCGGTGGACAGGTTTCAGGCCGTCACGCGCATCGGGCAAGGCACGGTGCATGATCGTCGAAAGCGCATAGGTCAGATAGCGGTCGCCAATGGCACGCCGTAGCGTTTCGGTTACATCATTCGGGCCAAGGCCTGTTTCGCTCTCATCACTCATAAGACGTGGTGTAACGGGCTGCGAATCTGGCGTAAAGGCGGGAATATTCCCCGTTCAATGCACCCACGACAAATGTTCAATCCTCCCAAGCCCGTTGTTTGCGATTCTTTGATTATTGTCCGGGGGGACGACCACATGCCAAAACTCATTTCTTTCAGTTGCTTCATGCTTTTCTGGGTATTCTACGAATTCTCCGGTGGAGCCGAGTTCACCCCACGAGAGCGTGTTATCATCTCGCAGGCGCCATTCGCGCAACCAAACACGCGGATATCGACCTACGAGCGGCCGATCGCTGCGACGCAGGTCGTCAATGCATCCTATGTTCCGGTTTCGACTGAACCGCTTACTGCTATCAAGTCTGCGCCCGCCCCACGACAAGAGGCCCCAATCATCGCCCCAACACCTGTGCTCGAGCCTGAGGTCGAGACGCCAGCGTATGAATTGCGATTCGTTGCAGGCACGCGTGTCAACCTGCGCCGTGGTCCAGGCACGACGCATCAGGTCCTGGACACGCTGCCCTATGGCACCACAGCCGAAGTTATCGTGATGAATGACCAAGGCTGGGCGCAAATCCGCCTGATTGAAAGCGGAAAGACCGGGTGGATGGCCGCGCGACTGCTGTCGGAAGGTTAAACTCTTGCCGGATGTCTGACATCGGTGCAAAACGCTGGAATGACACAGAAATCAATTTTGATTACCGGTTCTTCTTCTGGCATTGGCTATGACGCAGCGCATGGCCTGCGCGCTGCTGGCTGGCGCGTCTTTGCAAGCTGCCGCAAGCAAGAAGACTGCGAAAGGTTGAAGGCTGAAGGCTTTGAAAGCCCACGCATCGACTACACCAATGCAGACAGCATCGTGACCGGACTTGCCGAAACACTCGAGGCGACAGGGGGCACGTTAGACGCGCTTTATAACAACGGGGCCCACGCCTGCCCTGGCGCAGTCGAAGACCTTCCTGTCGGCGCGTTACGCGAAATATTCGAGACCAATGTTTTTGGGTGGCATGAACTCACACGTTTGGTGATCCCTGTTATGCGGGCGCAAGGACACGGGCGTATCATCAACTGCTCATCAATCTTGGGTTTTATAGCACTGCGCTGGCGGGGCGCTTATGTCGCGACAAAGTATGCCCTTGAAGGGCTGACGGATGTCCTGCGTATTGAAATGAGTGATACGCCGATCAAAGTTATCTTGATTGAGCCCGGTCCGATCACCGCAAAAATCCGTCAGAATGCGATTCCGCATTTCGAGAAATGGATTGATTGGCAATCATCAGCAAGAGCAGAGCAATATGAGGAACTTAAATCGCGCCTATACGAGGATCGGGGGCCTGATTATTTCGAGCTGCCCGCTTCGGCCGTCACAAAAAAGCTATTGCATGCACTTACCTCGGCCCGGCCAAAGCCAAGGTACTATGTGACAAAGCCCACCTACCTGATGGGCTTTCTGCGGCGGGTTCTTTCAACACGACTTCTTGATGCGGTGATTTTGCGCGGTTGAGGGTTTCCTTCACACACCGGCCTGCTACATCGCAGGGGATACAAACGAAGGACGAACTTACGATGGCAAACGATCCATTTTTCTGGCTCATGTCACTCTCAGTACTGATTGTACTTGGCATTTTGATGTGGGGCTTGGGCAGCTTTGGCAAAGGCGGCGCTTATAATCACAAGAATGCGAATAAGATCATGCGCTTGCGGATCGGGGCACAATTGGTGGCGGTCGTGCTGATCGTCTTATTCGTCTTTCTGCGCGGCGAAGGAGGCTAAGGCATGGTGGTACTGAATAAGATTTACACAAAAACCGGTGACGCGGGCGAGACCGCATTGGGCAATGGCAGCCGCGTGGCCAAGCATTCTTTGCGTGTTACGTCGTATGGGACTGTTGACGAAACCAACGCGACCGTGGGTCTAGCGCGCTTGCATGCGACGGGCGAAATGGATGCACAGCTGGCGATGATCCAAAACGACCTGTTTGATCTGGGCGCCGATCTCTGCCGTCCTGACATGGAGAAAGACGGCGAGTCCGAATACCCGGTGCTGCGCATGACTGATGCACAGGTCGAACGGCTGGAAGGCCAGATCGACGAAATGACCAAGCAGGTCGAGCCGCTGCGCAGTTTTATCCTGCCAGGCGGATCAGCTTTGGCCGCCCATCTGCACCTATGCCGCACCGTTTCGCGCAGAGCAGAGCGTTTGACAGTTGAACTGGCTACAATGGAATCCGTGAACCCTGCAGCGGTAAAGTACCTAAACCGCTTGTCAGATTGGTGCTTTCAGGCTTCCAGAATTGCCAACGACAACGGCAAGAATGATGTTCTTTGGGTGCCCGGCGCGAACCGCTAGAAAGGGCGGATCAATCTCGACCTGACGCCCCCTAACTGACGTGCACGTCAAGAACGTGGCGTCGGTAGGCCTCACCGCGTCGATTTTGCACTGTTTTCCCAGCCACGCGCACGATAACAACATCCCGAGAACTAAATTGATCAGATTCTTAGGAGAGTAACGCAGATGAAGGTCCTCGTACCCGTCAAGCGCGTCATCGACTACAACGTGAAGGTTCGCGTCAAAGCGGATGGTTCCGGTGTTGATCTCGCGAACGTCAAAATGTCGATGAACCCATTCGATGAAATCGCTGTTGAAGAGGCCATTCGCCTACGCGAAGCAGGCAAGGCTGACGAAGTCATCGCCGTGTCCATCGGCGTAAAGCAAAGCCAGGAAACGCTGCGCACCGCCCTAGCAATGGGCGCTGACCGCGCAATCCTCGTTGTGGCAACCGATGATGTGCACACAGATATCGAACCGCTCGCTGTTGCGAAAATCCTGACAGCCATCGTTAAGGAAGAGGAGCCGGGTCTGGTTCTGTGCGGCAAGCAAGCCATCGACAACGACATGAACGCGACAGGTCAAATGCTCTCTGCCCTGCTTGGATGGTCGCAGGCGACATTCGCATCCGAAGTCGATGTAGACGGCGACAGCGCAACAGTCACACGTGAAGTGGACGGCGGCTTGCAGACCATTAAGGTCAAGATGCCAACGATCGTCACAGTTGACCTGCGGTTGAATGAGCCGCGTTACGCGTCTTTGCCCAACATCATGAAGGCCAAGAAAAAGCCTTTGGATGAAAAGACGCCTGCCGATTACGGCGTCGATGTTGCACCACGCCTGAGCGTCGTCAGCACTACCGAGCCCGAAGCACGCAAAGCGGGTATCATCGTCGGGTCCGTTGATGAACTTGTTGAAAAACTCAAAGAAGCGGGGGCTGTATAATGGCTGTACTTCTGATTGGTGAAGTCACCGACGGCGCATTGGCCGTCGATGCGACTGCAAAAGCTGTTGCTGCTGCACAGGCTTTGGGCGATGTCACTGTACTTTGTGCCGGAGCATCAGCAAAGGCCGCGGCTGACGAGGCGGCAACGATCACTGGTGTGTCCAAAGTGCTTTGCGCCGAAGACGCAGCCCTTGGTCACCGCCTGGCGGAACCAACCGCTGACTTGATCGTATCACTGGCTGGTGACTACGCACATATTGTCGCCCCTGGGACAACAGACGCCAAAAACGTCATGCCACGTGTGGCTGCGCTGCTGGATGCAATGGTGATCTCCGAAGTAACGGCTATCGTTGACGCCGACACATTCGAGCGCCCGATCTACGCAGGTAACGCGATCCAGACTGTCAAATCTTCTGACGCAAAGAAGGTTATGACAATCCGGACCGCTGGCTTTGATGCTGCTGCTATGGGCGGCTCTGCTGCCGTTGAAAGCATTGGTGCTGCGGGCAATCCCGGCCTGTCCGAATGGATTGAAGACAAGGTTGCGGCCTCTGACCGCCCAGAACTGACATCTGCTGGTGTGGTTGTGTCGGGTGGTCGCGGTGTGGGTTCCGAAGATGACTTTGCCTTGATCGAAGGACTTGCTGACAAATTGAATGCGGCTGTGGGTGCGTCCCGCGCTGCTGTTGACAGTGGTTATGCACCAAATGACTGGCAGGTTGGACAAACCGGTAAGGTTGTCGCCCCTGATCTTTATGTTGCCGTTGGTATTTCCGGAGCGATCCAGCACCTTGCGGGCATGAAGGACAGCAAGATCATCGTTGCGATCAACAAAGATGAGGAAGCGCCGATCTTCCAAGTGGCCGACTTTGGTTTGGTCGCTGACCTCTTTGAAGCCGTCCCAGAGCTGACTGGCAAACTCTGATACATACCGATCAGGCGAACCGAAAGGGCCCACGGATAACCGTGGGCCTTTTGCATTCATAGCGTATAAAGCTGGTCACGTATTTTCGGGATCAAGACTGCGCTTGCCTCGATATGGCAATTCACGCCCAGCATTTCCGAGGCCGCTTTGGTTTGACTAGGCGAAAAGAACATACCCCTCGCGCCTTGGGCAATAGCCGTTTCAGAAGGGTTAGCCACGACGACGTCTTTGACCATAGGGCGCAATTCATCAATCATAGACGCTGTGATGAATAACGGATCAACCTGCAACTGATCAGGGCGGTCAGCCCAATGTTCATCATTCAATTCATCGTCTGAAAACCAAAGCAGAATGGTTTTGTTGCCAATCTGACCCAACATGTTACGCATCCGCGCCAGCCAGGCCTCTCGCAGTTCTTTCACTACGGTGTCAAACCGTTCAATCGATCTGGCGTGTAGTGCGCTCAACATATGGCGGGTAAATGAGAACTCGGAAAAATCGACGTCATTGTAAATCGCCTGCATGACCGAGGAGGCGCGCAAGAATCGATCATTCCGCCGCGGGTGGACAGAGTAGAACCTGTTCGACAGATAATTAGCCCCCATAATCTGGACGACGGTCAAATCAGCATCGGCGCAAATCCCCATCACTGTGGGGTCATTCACGAAGGCATCAATGCCGCCATTCACACAGCCAAAGTTCACACAGGTCTGGCGCATCGCCTTTTCAACCAAAGCCGGATAGGGCTTTTCAATGAACTTGCCATAGGTTTCGGTCCCGCCAATAAACGCCAGATATGGCAAGTCCAGCCGCTTGCGCGGACCCCGGAACAGCATCCGTGAATTGCCATACCGACACGGCGAATATGACAGATCACCCGTTATGATTTTTTCATGCTTCATGGCTACCGCCCCCTATTTCGTTACCCGGGACGCAGATTCGTCGAAATCCTTTGCCAATTTACTAATGCGCGCATTCTTGGAAATTTTTAAGCGTCTGAGCGGCCTTGATGCTGCCCCCTGCTGGGGCCTATGGTGCAGCGAACCGTTTAGGAAATGATCATGGCAATTGAACAGGTAGGCATCGTTGGCGCAGGCCAGATGGGCAACGGCATCGCGCATGTGTTTGCCTTGGCCGATTATGAAGTTCTGATGACGGATATCAGCGAAGACGCTTTGATCGCCGCTGTAAACCTGATCGAACGAAATCTGGACAGGCAGGTCAGCAAAGATTTGATTACAGCTGACCAAAAGACCGAGGCGATGAAGCGGATTGGCACGACGCAAACGCTGACTGATTTGGGGCAGACAGACCTAATAATTGAGGCCGCGACCGAGCGTGAAACTATCAAAACCGCTATCTTTGAAGATCTTGTGCCGCATCTAAAGCCGGATACGATTCTGACATCGAACACCTCTTCAATTTCGATCACGCGGCTTGCCTCGCGTACGGACAGACCTGAAAAGTTCATGGGGTTCCACTTTATGAACCCGGTCCCAATCATGCAGCTGGTGGAATTGATCCGCGGCATCGCCACGGACGAACCCACATTCAAGGCCTGTCATGGCGTCGTTGAACGGTTGGGCAAAACATCTGCGACGGCAGAGGATTTTCCAGCCTTTATCGTAAACCGCATCCTGATGCCGATGATCAACGAAGCAATTTATACGCTCTACGAAGGTGTGGGGTCAGTAAAATCAATTGATACATCGCTCAAGCTCGGCGCCAATCACCCGATGGGCCCGCTCGAACTGGCGGATTTCATCGGCCTAGACACTTGCCTTGCGATTATGAACGTCCTGCATGACGGATTGGCGGATACCAAATACCGCCCATGCCCCTTGCTAACCAAATACGTCGAAGCAGGCTGGTTGGGCCGCAAATCGCAGCGCGGGTTCTATGACTATCGCGGCGATGTGCCTGTGCCGACGCGGTAGGATGCTGGCAAAGGCCGCTGTGAGCCCTTTGTGACGTTCTTCTGCATCACGGCGAACGTCGGGACTGCTTAGCAAGGTTGCGCGTCAGAACAGTGAGCTGCATAAATCAACAACCAAGACATTCCCGACATCCCTTGATCGATAGACACTTCAAATCCGATTCAAATTGCAGGTCAACACAGTTGCGTATTATCGAATTGAACTACAACGCTGGCAGAAAAGCTAAGACATTTTAGCCCTGATGATATTGAAATGCAAGACATTCCACTCGCTGGCCTTGGGTCCCAAGGGTTCCTACTCGTGGTCAGACAGCGCTATAGATACTGCCACAGGCTGTTTGATCAGTTGGTTGTGCTGCACTCGCAGATAATTGAACAAAAAGGGCTGGATATTATCGATAGCCCCCTCGCTGGTCAGATTGCTGGCAATCCAAGCCGATTGCACCAATATTCATTCCTTTGTGAGAATTTGATCTTCCAAATGAGGAGAACTATCGACTCCTTTGTTCAGTGGGCAGTGTTGATCGACATGGTCCCAGAAGACGTCCCAGGTTCCAAGCTCACTGAGTCTGGTCTCGATGATTTGTTGAAGTGTGGTGGCAACGAAAAAGATATTTTTCGGCGTCTTCTTGGA
>Ga0209198_1003105_pt1 | contig 11045 bp, 13 predicted proteins | sample COGITO_mtgs_1105_2_FD_184804 | JGI IMG/M metagenome (GOLD analysis project Ga0209198, IMG submission 184804) | Pelagic marine microbial communities from North Sea - COGITO_mtgs_110519 (SPAdes) (version 2) | ecosystem: Environmental > Aquatic > Marine > Epipelagic ...
CTAAGTACTGATAAATTAAGTTCATATTCTAATTTGTTATAAATAGATATTTCGACAAAAAAACCACTCATTTCGAGTGGTTTTTTTTGTGGGTCATACTGGATACGAACCGATGAAATATATACTACTCAAAGTGTTCTTTATCAATTACTTATAGTTTTATTTTTATTAAACATATCCCCACTTTGGGGATAATTTTGTCCTCATATTGGGGATAATGGCTAAAATCAAACCATTAAAATCCTCCACATACAATTCCACATACAAGATAATAAGAAAAAAGGGATGCATAAAATTAATTATACACCCCTCTTAACACAATCAAACTATTATGAAAAGTTGATAGATTGGAAATTGGATTTAGGTTGTTGTGAGTCTATCAAATATAAATATGATAGAGTTTTAATTATTTAACCCCTTAATCCCACATACTATCAAACTCTGTTGAAGTAGTGATATTAAAATGTATTTTGATACAATCAATTATTGCATCTTTTGAGTAATACCTTCTTCCTCTGAAGGTTGTTCCTTTAATTAGCTTCTCTCTTTGGAAATTCCATAATGTTTTAGGAGATACTCCCAAAATCTCTAATGTTTGTTCTCTTGTGTGTAGTGGTTCACTTTGTAGGAGTTCAGTATTAACTCCGATTTTACTTAATAGTTCTTGCATAGTTATTTTAATATATTAGTAGTTCTTCTTCTGTGTTATCAAGTTTAGTTTCATAATCTAAATCTTGAATTGATTTAATTTCTATTTCTATCTCTTCTATACAATCTTTCCAACTACCAATCGTATCTAATAAGTTTATCATCGCATCTGTTTCTACATTACCGAAATCGTTACTCAAATTATATATTCTATCCAAGTGGATATCAATCTTTTCTGTTGAATTATAAATCTTGGTTGTGGCCAGTTTTATCATCTTGTAGTTAGAGACTCTATTATCTCGTTCAAATCATCTTGTTCCTCTAGAGTTGCAAATACAATATCTTCTATCATTTGTTTAAGTTCATCTCTACTCATTGAACCGACCTCATCATCTTCTTCCATCTCATCAGTTGGATGTGCTCTTAAATCATCTGTATCTCCGTATCCCATCTCACGAAGCACCTCCTCTAAATCAACTAAATCTTCTGGTTTTGATTGAAGTTTATTTGGGATATTCTGTTTCCTATTCATTGGAATTTGAACCATTGAAACTACTTCTTTGATACACTCACAATCACGAGGTTTTAATATTTTTTTATCTCGATTAGAAATCTTTAATCCTGCAATTTCTTGAAGACGTATTCTTCTTTGGTATGGTGAGATATTTTTTTGGTTTAATCTTATTCCGTTAATCATTATATAATTCCTCCTTGTTGTTTCAATATTTTAGCTTCATTGGTTATGTATTTCATTTGGTTAGTAGATAAATTTTGGTTTATCCAATACACCCCCTTATCTATTCTTGCAAGTAATTTTTCTTTTCCTTGAGAGATATCTACAACTCTGTATCCTTTATCCTCTTTTATAATCCCCATATGAAGATTTTCAACTTGTTCCCAAGATGTAATTGATTTACTATCTCCATATGAATTCACTCTATCCATTATAGATTGAACTCTGTGGGTATATTCAAATAAATCATCTTGCACTTTAGAATATCTTTTTATCATCTTAAGGGTATTTCTTGAATCATATCCTTCCCTCATTAAATACGATTTCATTTCATCTTCTGAACTTCCACAAATACCACGAGATTTCAAGTGGTGGAGGTAAAGTACATCCATAATTTCCATCGTGTATTTAGTTCCGAATTTGGATTCACTTAATTTTAATATTCCATCGAAAGTTAATCCTTCGACTTCGTTCATTGTTCTTTTCATAATTTATTTGTTTTTATCTTTTGGAAATGCTTTTAATAATTCTTTTTTAGATATCTCTAGAGACCATTCTCTGTAATCCTCCCAACTATTAAATATGTTTTTGAATTGTTTAGGTACTTCTCTGTTAGTGCTCATACTATTAGTTCGAGGTTTATACTTTTAGATTTATACTTTTTTTGTTAGTGTTTTTAACTTCTCATAGAGTTTTTAGAGCCAACCCCCCTAGTCCCCCCTTTATAGGGAAAATAGAGTTCTAACTCCAAGATTAACATCCTCATGTCGTTCCCTTCACCAACAGAAATCCGTAGATTTCATATACCCCTATAACTTTCGTTACTATTATAAATAGATAGAAATATCCCAAACGATAAAAAATTCTATAAAAAAATCAAATTGGTTAAATATTACTAACGATTTTAAGAGGCTTTCAGAGGGGTTAAATAAATTTTCGAGTAAGAATCCATTTCATTACTTTTACGATTGTATGGCAAGTAAAAACGAACAAATTGGGGAAGTATTGAGAGTTTCCATTGATAAGATTAAACAAAATCCAATCAATTTTGAAATATATTCCTCCAAACACACAAAAGAAGATGAAGATTTACAGAATTCGATTCAACTCTACGGACAGTTAGAACCTGTGTTGGTTAATCAAAACACCAATCAATTGATTTCTGGCCATAGAAGATACAACACACTCAAAAGGCTAGGATTAGATAAGATAAATGTAATCTACAAATCTGTTGATGTTTTAGAAACTATCGAGTTAATTCAATCTAACAGGCATAGGGAAAAATCACTAGTAGAGAAAGTTAACGAGTATCGCGAACTAAAATCTCAATTGAAATCCCTACCGATTAAAAAACGAAAAGAATTGATGGGTTCTCTTAAACTACGAGAATTCTTACATAAAGAAATTGGTATATCCCAAACGAATGATGTAAGAATGAAAGTTGTGGAGGATAGTGGTGATGAGGATTTGCTCAATTCAGTTTTGAGTGGTGAAGTTTCATTAAGGTCTGCATTTAGATTTATTAAAGGTGGAGATAGTGAGGATAGAAATAATTTGAAGAACGAAATAAAAAAATCAATAGAGAATAGTAAGAATGAACTTTCATTTCACGATGTAATATCAATTGTTGAAGATGTGTATAAAAGAAAATGAACACTCGAGTTCACTTTTATTTGAATATTCTTTCTTCTTCAATCCACTCTAAATATTGAATTTTCTCTTTTTCTTCAAACTTATCACTCTTTGATAGGTTTTCTTTTTTCCACATCGGTTGAAGGTTTATAAAGTGACAGAGTTTGTTCATTTCTTCTACATCTTTGGATGAAGATAATGGTATGATATGGTCGATTTGCCAATCACCATAATTATCCCAATTCATTCCTTTAGTGAACTGAACTTCTATACGTTCTTTTAATTCAATCCAACTACATCCTATCATCTTTTCAGTTATGGTGTTTTTAGAATAACCTTTGTTTCTAAAAGCCATATAAACTCTTCCTGCTACTTTTACTCTTAAATCGAATAATTTATCATTCTTTTTTCTTTCCTTTTTATAAATCTGTTTGGTTTTTCTATAATGTTCTGAATCTTTATTTGTTTGAAAATATTCTTTACTTTTTTGATTCTCTTCTACTTTGTTTTTTTGATATCTAATCTTCCTTAATTCTTTTTGCCTCTCTTTATAATTCTCTTTTATCTCTTCGTATTTTTTAGAATTATTCTTTCTCCATAGTTTAGAAGATTCTTTGTATTTTTCTTTGTTTTTTTGATAATTATCTTTCATTTGGGTTATTATAACCTCTCTGTTTTCTTCATAATATTTTTTTGTTTGTTTTTTTATTTTTTCAGTATTTTCTTCTTTATACTTTTTATTACTTTCTCTTTTCTTTCGTTTGTATTCTGAATTATGTTTGTTTTTTTCTCTCCATTCCTTCCCTTCTAAATTTGAACAAACCTTACATTGAGTTCTGTTATCTCTAAATTCAGATAAAAGTTTTTCTGTTTTACATTTTTTACAAACTCTACTTTTCATTTACTTTTTAATAAACTTCATTATTGGTAGTTCCACGATAGTAAAATACTAAAAACTATTTTAACATTAATATAAAATGCCCTTGTATCAAAGGGTGTTACAGAGATTTACCAATTTTCAAATCATTATATTAGTATCCATTAAATACACACAAAATGAAGAATAACAAAATGAAGAATATTATTACAATAGTAATTCTTATAATGCTAGTAGTTGGAGCTGGTTTAATGATGTGGGAAGCAAGAAATGGTTTCCCACCAAGTTAAATACACACAAAATATGAAAAGGTTATTACTCTTATTATTCATTCCAATTCTGTCTTTCTCTCAAATATCTTATAATGATGTTATGAGTACCAATTCTGTGGATGGATTTAAGAAGGTAGTGATTGAAAATGGATACGAATTCGATAGTTTGGATGATGATGGTTGGCTAACCTATGGGTTTAATATTGTTAAAGATTCAACAGGCAGTAAATCCTCTCAATGGAGTTCTTATAATACTAAAGATGATAGGTTTACTTTATCATTTGGAAGAAGAACGCTTTTAGGGAACTTTCTTGGAACAGATGATGATAATTCTGAAAATCCTTATGATTTAATTGTAAAGGATATCAAAGAGAAATGTAAGTATTATAAAATTATCAGCTACGAAGGAATTGATTATGTTTCATATGGTTGTTCTGAATCAACTTATAAGGGAAAGATTGGATTTGTAGTTTCAGAGGGTAGTGGATTAATTAGGCACTTTCCCACAACAGAATAAATCCTAAAATCCACTTTACTTTTTGATAAACTTCATAATAGGTTCAACCTTAACATACTTTTCACCATCTTCATCGAAGTATCTATTAAATATTTTTTCAACATCAAGACCTAAATATCTTTGCATCTTCATTCCTATTTCATATTCAAATTCGAATCCAATATCCTCAAGAACGGATAGAGTATCAATTTCCAATGGCAGTTCCTTCGTATCTGCAATATTCAAGAGAAGAACTCCTCCCTTTTTCAGCAAATCGTATCCAATTTGGAAAGTTTCTTTGATATAACCATTTATCCAACTCTCGTAGGTAGGGAAGAGGTTATAACTCTGTTCTTCATCAATAGAGTATTGTTCTTGATTGAAGTAAGGAGGTGATGTGATTAGCAAATCAACTTTCCCTTTGTGGGTTTTATAATCTTCAGTTTCATTGAATCGTGTTGAGCTAATTTGATGAACTTTGAAATTTGATTTAATACCTAGATTTTCCTCAATAAATTCACCAATCCTTTTATATGAACGAGTTGTAAAAATGTTAGAATTAACATCACAACCAAAATAATTTATATTCTTATTAGAACAGATTGAACCCATTAGTCTACCACCCCAACCAGAACTACTATCATACACAATACCTCCACTTTGAGGTAGGTATCTTTCATAAAGATATCTTGAAACAAGTGGAGAAAAATTGATAGGTATATTCGAAAATCCAACTCTTAGGGTGTGTATGATATGTTTAACAATCTTCTCATCTTTTTTGAAATAACGAAGATGAAAAAGTTTTTGAGTATCTAATTCTGTTCCAATATTTCTAATATGGTATTCTTTCAAAACCCCATCTGTTTTTAATTTTTCAATTTCCTTTTTATCAAAACCAAGATGAAAATCTCTAAATGCAGGAATAATAATTAAACCATATTTCTTATTATCCAAATTCTTATAATCATCTTTTGATTTCATCATCTTGGATATCATATACATTCTATCCTTTTTTACATTCCGTTGGAGAGTCCTTATGAACTTTAGTTCTAACGATGGCTCTTTCAATACATCATACATACTCACCGAACCTGCACGAGTTTTGTGTAGAGATGGTTGGAACTGGTTACAGGAACTTCCGTAGTGGTAATCATTTGATATAATATATTCATATATATCATCGCCCTTCTTCCACATTCGTTTAACATCGAAATCAATTAGTTTTTGAATATCATCAATTATACCACTTTTATCTTTTCCTATGTACGGAGGTATGTTGTTCGAATCCCATTGTTGTAACAGATATACTCTTACAGAAAGAATAAAGCTCTTAAACTCGTTATAACTCATCTTATTTACCTCTTCAAATGTGATATTATACTTTGGATTATCACCGATTGGATTTTTTCCAAATGGAAGTGTGGACGTTGAGGTTTTTTCTTCTTTTTCAATTCTCGTGGAATGCGTTATAAAAGACTTCGTTCCTTTGGATTTGAAAGTTTCAACTCCCAACATTTCACTTTGGGATGCATCATATGCTTTTTTTAATGTTAACTCACCATTTTGATACAATTGATGGATATGAGGGTATTTCTCAATCAATTTGAGTTTTACCTTCTCTTCCATCAATTTCTTTCTTTTCGCAAATTCTTTTCTATCCATAATTTAATTACCTCCACAATTCCAAAACAAGGAATTAGATTTTGATTGTTCTACAAATGGTTTCCATCCTTTACTATCGTAGTATAAGTTTGATGGAAAGGGTGGTCTTTCTTTTATCACACAAGTTCTTCTAAACTCATAACGAGATACCAATAATTTAGCTCTTCCTTGTTCCTTTTCTGTTGTTTGATGTCCTATTCTAACTCCAATGATTTTTGATTTAATAAAAACACCTTGAAGAATTCTAGATAAAACACCACTTGAAATCACACTCCAAACTTCATCATAAGAATTCCAATCATACAAGTTTTTAATTATCTCAATCCCATCATTGATAATTTCTTCATCATCATATCCAAAAGGTAGAAGAAATGAATTTGGATTTTCATCTCTGTATTTTTTTGATTTGTGATGTAGGTTTGTTAGAAATCCCATAGAAACTTGAATTACATTAGAACCAAGTTCAATACATTGTTTAGAAATCTCTGTGAGTTCTCCTTTAGGAACGAATATTGTTGATTTACAACCTAACTGATTACACACCACAGAAAGAGCAAATTGTCCGTATCCAACTCTTGGGGATGCATAAATGAATTCATCAAAGTTTTCTAATCTCCTTTCAATATAGGGTTTGATGAATCTACTTTTAGTTCCACCATCAATTAAATCATCTCTCCAAACATCTTTATTATCAACCCTATCAATCATATCGTAAAGATAAAGAATTACATTTTACAGGCATGAGGATATTAGTGTATCATCATCCCATAGCAAAAAAATTGTTCGGGATAAATTAGAACCCTTGATTCCTTTTATAAAAAAAAATCATTTTACAGGTTACAGGTAACCTCCGTTCAAAAAATGAACTCGCGAGTTCACTTCCTTCTAATTTATACTATAAAAGGTATCACATAATTAGGTTATCTCGTATATAAATGGTATATTTAAGTGTTGAATATAAAGGGAATCAGTTATGATAATAAAATACAATAGAACAAGCACGATTAATCAGAAAGGGGAGAGATTTAAGTTAGATAAGGATAACTACGATTTAACCATCAACGATTTCGGAGTTAGTGGCAAAATACCTTTTAATAGAAGAGAGGGTGGTTCTAAACTAATTGAATTAGTTAAGGAAGGTAAAGTAACTAAAATAGTATTTGAGGATTTAAGCAGATGTGGTAGAACTCTAAAAGATTCTATCAATACATTAGATTACTTTTTTGAGAATGGTGTTGTAATTAAGGTTAGGAACATTGGTATTGAATCTCACACTCCTAATGGTGAGAAGAATCCTATGTGGAATATCGTTACTTCAATCCTCTCATCAGTCTACGAAATGGAGAGAGAACGTATTTTAGAAATTACAGAAATGGGCAGAAAACAATATGTTCTTGCAGGTGGAAAATTAGGTAGAAAGGTAGGTTTTAGAGAAGATAAGATGGTATTTGAAAGAAAACCACAAACTAAATCTATTATAAAGTTCTTAAAGATGGGTAAATCCAACAGAGATATCATTGGGAGATTGAATTGTTCTCCTAAAACAATAACCAAAGTTAGAAAACTGATAGAATGTTAACCAAAGAAAAAAAGAACTCCGAAGAATCTATGAAGAAAAAATCGGTAAGGAGTTTTTTGAGGAGTTAGAGAAACAACCGATTGTATCTTCATTTGAATTTGTTGATTTATTAAGTGATTAGTTTTATTAAAGGTTTAATACTTTTCTTTTCTTTATCCTCATCAATACCACCTTTTAGAAACCAAACAATTAATTTTGTACGGTGTTGTAAGTAGTGCTTTTTTTCGTTCACTTACTTAATTTTAATATTCGAAATGCTCCTTGAATTACCAAAACAAAAACAATTGTTCCTATAATCAAATCAGGTTTATTGGAACTCAAATAATTTACTAAAATACCTGCAATTATTACTCCTAAATTTATGACTACGTCATTTGATGTGAAAATCATACTTGCTTTCATATGTGCTTCTTCTTTACTTTTTGATTTTTGTAAAATGTAAAGACAAATTCCGTTCGCAATAAGTGCTAAAATCGAAACGATAATCATAGTTGAAAAATCTGGAAGTTTCTCGTTTCCGAAAAATCTTCTTAAAACTTCTAAAAATCCGATAATCGCAAGTGTAATTTGAAAATATCCAGCAAGTTTTGCAATTCTCTTTTTCTTAATTAATGTTCCACCAACCGCAAACAAGCTAATTCCATAAACAAAACTATCGGCAAGCATATCCAAACTATCGGCAACAAGTCCCATAGATTTTGAGATAATTCCTGTAGTCATTTCAATAATAAAAAAAGTGAAATTGATTAAAAGTACAGACCAAAGTAGTTTTTTTTGGTTTTTATTTTCTTCGAATTCAGTTTGCTCAGTTTGTTCTGTTGAGATTTTTTTTCCACCTAAATTCAATTCGATAACTGACTTTTCGATTTGGTCAATTTCTCCGCTGTGAAAAATGGTCAATTTTCGGTTTGCAATATCAAAATCTAAATTCGCAATATTCGAAATTCCGTCCAATTTCATTCGGATTAGATTTTCCTCTGAAGGACAATCCATTTTCGTAATTTCAAATAGTGTTTTATTCATTCGGATTATGGGTTTTTTTGCATTACTTACAACTCCTTATATGTGGAATAAATATCCTGTTTATAGATTCTTATTTCCGAATAACAGGTACTTTGGTTCTCGTTTATAATTCAAATATAATAAATCAGGTTTGATTGAAACGTTTGTAGATGAAAAACAAACAGGATATAATCAAAAATCTTATTAAATACTTAACGTAAATGTTGTTAAAACAAGAATCAGTTGTATCTTTTAACGAGTTTGTTGAGTTGATGAGTTAGAAAGGATTTTTAAGTAAATCACTTCTCATTTTATCATATTCTTTTTTAGTAATCATATCTTTAATTGTATCTAATTCCTCAAATTTTTGTTTTAGAGATTTAGAAGGAGGTGGTGGTAAATCTACATCAATCTTCTCAACTGAACTATCACTACTATTTACATAGAAATTACTTTTCTTTTTTAAGAAGAGTGAGTTAGGTTTTAATAATAAATCTCTTTCTTCAATCTTATAATAATTTTGGAATACTCTTTCACTTTTATGTCCTGTTTGAGCCATTATTTCAACACTTGAATAATTACCATTCAATACTAATGTTTTTATAAAAGTTTTCCTACCTGTGTGTGAGGATACAAGTTCCCATAATTCTTTTGTAGTTCTACCCTTTTCTTTTCCTTTACTACCTAATTTTCTTTCAATATATTTTCTATCAAAACCTAAACTTCTACAAATGTTTTTAATGTGTTTGTTAAACTTCACATCACTAATTTGTTTTCCTTGTGATGTTCTTGGAAAAAGATAATCTTGATGAGTTTTCCCTCTACTATATTTTTTGTAAATCTCAAATGAAACTTCATTTACACGAGGTGTAGCTTTTTTATTTGTTTTCTTTTGATAAAAAGTAAAAAAAGCTTCAACTCCTCCTTCTAATATAGAAGTTTCATTTCTTTTAGAGTGCTTGAAGTTTTCTAATTTCATATTCACACCATCACTAAATCTTACACCACAAGAACATAGGAAAACAAGTAAATCTTTATACACTTCATATGTTGTATATGTTTGTAATCCATTTTTGGTTTCATCATAGAAAAAATCCAATACACCATCTTTCTTATTTCTATTTGCTCTATCATTTGATAAATACTTTTTATACTCACCACTTTCACCATCAAAATCATATCCCTTAAAATCATATAGTTTTTCCAATTCACTATTGTATAAACATATAGGTGTTTCTTCATCACTTACTGATTTTGCATCTTTTAATTCTCTTGGTATTTCAATTCTTTTTAGTTCTTTTGATTGAATAGAATACCACTTACAGAAGGTTCTTAAATATTGAAACCTTCTATCAACTGAATGTGGTTGTAATCCATTACCATTCTTGGTTGGTTTATCAAATAACCAACTCATAAAGTTTCTGCAGTAATCTTTATCTAAATCATCAATTAGTAGGGTTCTTCTTCTATCTTTTTGAGTAAGTTGGATATATTCTTTAATATCCTTAACAACAGATTTAGTTTTACTCTTGGTATTGGATTGTATTTCTACATCATTCATATAATGATTTTCCCAATCTTCCACGAGTGAAAGTAATGGTAGAGTTCTAATACTTTTACTCTCACTTATCTTTTCTCTACCTTCAAGTTCTATTTTGATTTGTGGAGGAAGTAAAACCTCACCAAGAGCTTTATATCTATTGACGATTTCATCAATCCTTGTTTTTAATGAGCTTATTTTGAGGTTCTTTAATTTATAATCTTTATCACCTCTTGTAATTTTTTTTGTTTCATTATTCCAAAAGCTATCTTTACAAGATACTCCACTATAAATCTTGGTTCTTTTGTAGTTGTATTGGTAGGTAAAGTGTGGGTATATCCTACCTTTATTTTTTCGTGTAGTTAGAAACAAACTCATAATGTAAAGATAAAGAAAAAATACACTTTATCCCCTTTTTTATCCCCAAATCTTTATTTTCACCATCATTATAACTGATTTACAGAGATATATGATTTATTTTTGTGGGTCATACTGGATTCGAACCAGTGACTTCTACCCTGTCAAGGTAACACTCTGAACCAACTGAGTTAATGACCCCTTTTGTAAGGGTGTAAAAATACTAATATCTTTTAATTATGTATCT
>Ga0209198_1003117_pt1 | contig 11020 bp, 9 predicted proteins | sample COGITO_mtgs_1105_2_FD_184804 | JGI IMG/M metagenome (GOLD analysis project Ga0209198, IMG submission 184804) | Pelagic marine microbial communities from North Sea - COGITO_mtgs_110519 (SPAdes) (version 2) | ecosystem: Environmental > Aquatic > Marine > Epipelagic ...
TGTAGCAACCTAGGTTCGGTGGAACCACAATTTTGATTGATATTTAAACCATTTGGCTCAACGCCCATTTCAATCACTTCTGCGCCCAGCTCTCTAAAAACATTCGGCGCTACATGATAAGTCGCACCATTAGCACAATCTAAGACTAATTTAAAATCAGATAAATCAAGCTTCGATGTCACCGTACTTTTACAAAACTCGATATAACGACCACCTGCATCTTCAACACGATGGGCTTTTCCCAATAAGCTTGAATCAACAGTCGTCAACGGCATATCCATCATGGCTTCAATTTCTAATTCCACTGAATCAGGTAATTTTGTCCCTTTGCCGGAAAAAAACTTAATACCATTATCTTGATAAGGATTATGTGACGCACTAATTACAATGCCTGCTTGAGCATGAAATGTTCTTGTTAGATAAGCAATCGCGGGAGTTGGCATTGGTCCTAATAAATAGATATCTACACCAGCTGCTGATAAACCTGCTTGTAATGCTGATTCAAACATATAACCAGAGATACGGGTATCTTTACCAATTAAGACTCTACTATTGTTACCCTTCGCTAAGACCTGGCCAATTGCCCAACCGAGCTTTAGAACAAACTCTGGTGTAATAGAACCATCACCAACTCGGCCTCGAATACCATCTGTACCAAAATAACGTCGTTGTTTTTCAGTCAAAATCATCTACCTGCATAACGTAGTTACAAATATTTACGGCTTGAACCGTCTCACGAACATCATGTGTTCTAATCAGTTTAGCACCTTGCCAAACTGACAGTGAAGCTAGTGCCAAGCTACCTGCTAAACGTTCTTCTACCGATACGTTCAATAATTTGCCTATGATTGATTTTCTAGACACGCCAACCAGAACAGGCAGACCTAAATCCACTAATTGACTTAACTGCTTCATCAATCGCAAATTATGGCGTGCACACTTGCCAAAACCAAAGCCTGGGTCAAGTATAATTTTAGAACGTGTAATACCTGCCTGTTCACAAGCAACAATTCGCTCATTTAGAAAAGTAATGACCTCAGGTACAACATCATCATAGTGAGGATCATTTTGCATGGTTTGAGGTGTACCTTGTGCATGCATTAAACAGACAGGAACCGATAAATCAGCAGCTGTAGCAAGTGCACCTTCTACACGCAACGCTTGCACATCATTAATCAAACCAGCACCTGCATGAACAGCAGCACGCATCACATCAGGCTTGCTGGTATCAATAGAAATTGGAACAGCTAACTCAGACTGAATAGCTTCAATGACAGGAACAACGCGTGCGATTTCTTCATCAACAGAAACAACGTCAGCACCAGGACGGGTTGACTCGCCGCCGACATCAATAATGACTGCACCATCAGCCATCATTTGTTTAGCTTGTTCTAGCGCTAAGTCTTCTCTAAGAAATTGACCGCCATCAGAAAATGAATCAGGGGTAACATTTAAAATACCCATAACCTGCGGACAAGTCAGATCGAGCTTCTTGCCCGCACAATCAATAATCATTTAGCCTTAATGCATTAAGTCTGCGGGCTTACCTGATACTTCTTCAGAATCTTTAACTTCAGGGGCTGGCGGTGGCGTGGATGAACCATCACTCCAACCTTTAGGCTCCCCTGGATCGCGACCTTCCATAATGGCATCAATCTGATCGCTATCGATTGTTTCATACTTCATCAAGAGCTTTGCCATAATATGAAGCTTGTCACTGTGTTCTGTTAACAAGCGTTCTGCCCGCTCATAGTTTCGATTAATCAAGGCTCGGACATCTTCATCGATCTGTTTCGCTGTTACATCTGAAACTGCTTTATGCTGGGTTACACTACGTCCTAAGAAAACTTCACCTTCATCTTCGCCATATGACAATGGACCCATGTGATCTGATAAGCCCCACTTAGTTACCATACTGTGTGCGAGTTCAGTTGCACGTTGTATATCATTTGACGCACCGGTCGTCACAGCATCAGCACCATAGATCATTTCTTCAGCAATACGACCACCATATAAAGTCGAAATCTGACTTTCAAGTTGTTGCTTACTATTACTGTATTTATCTTCCGTTGGTAAGAACATTGTCACACCCAAAGCACGACCACGTGGGATGATACTGACTTTATAAACAGGATCATGTCCCGGCACAATACGACCAACAATTGCATGGCCAGCTTCATGATATGCCGTCAACTCTTTCTCTTTATCATTCATCACCATAGAAGTACGTTCTGCACCCATCATGATTTTATCTTTGGCTTTTTCCATATCGGACATGGTCACTAAACGTTGGCTCGAACGTGCAGCAAACAAAGCCGCCTCGTTAACCAAGTTTGCCAAATCTGCACCAGAAAAGCCTGGGGTTCCACGTGCAATGAGATCTGATTTCACATCATCAGCAGCAGGCACTTTACTTAAGTGAACGTTCAAGATTTGTTCTCGTCCACGAATATCTGGCAAAGGAACGACTACTTGACGATCAAAACGACCTGGACGCAATAACGCTGGGTCTAATACGTCTGGACGGTTAGTCGCTGCAATAACGATAACCCCTTCATTACCTTCGAACCCATCCATTTCTACCAACAATTGGTTTAATGTTTGTTCACGCTCATCATTACCACCGCCCACACCAGCACCACGATGGCGACCTACAGCATCGATTTCATCAATAAAGATGATGCAAGGTGAATGCTTCTTGGCTTGTTCAAACATATCACGAACTCGTGATGCACCCACACCAACAAACATTTCTACAAAATCAGAACCAGAAATAGTAAAGAAAGGTACTTTTGCTTCACCGGCAATGGCTTTAGCAAGTAAGGTTTTACCAGTACCAGGCGAGCCTACCATTAAAATGCCGCGTGGTATTTTACCGCCCAATTTCTGGAACTTACTCGGTTCACGTAAGAAGTCAACTAACTCCTCAACTTCTTCCTTAGCTTCTTCAACACCGGCAACATCTTTAAATGTGACCTTAACTTGGTCTTCATTAAGCATTTTGGCTTTGCTTTTACCAAATGACATTGGGTTTTTACCACCACCGCCACCACCTTGCATCTGACGCATAAATACGACCCAGATAACAATGAGCAATAGCATTGGGAACCATGAGATGAAGATACTCATCAATAAACTGGTTTCTTCTGCTGGTTTCGCTTGTACAGTCACACCATTAGACAACAAGTCACCCATCAAGCCAGGATCATTACCCGGACTAAATGTCGTAAAGTCACTATTATCAGTTAATTTACCAGTAATTGTTCGGCCTTGAATCTCAACACTAGAAACAGCACCACTATTCACATCAGATATAAATGTCGAATAATCGAGTTCGTTCTGCTTAGATGTTACGGGGCCGAAATTATTAAACACCGACATCAGTACGACCGCGATAACCACCCACAACACGATGTTTTTCATTATGTCATTCAACGTTTTTTACCTCTATTTATTCTTATATTTCTAAGCTATTTTAAGCCACGACCTAGTAAATAAACTTCACGGCTGCGTGCTCTCGAAGCATTTGGTTTACGCGTTACCACTTTTTGAAAACTATCTCTCATCATTTTCAAAAATGCATCAAACCCTTCCCCTTGGAATACTTTTACCAGAAAAAGGCCTTGTTTGCTTAAATTTTCTAGTGCAAAAGCCAACGCAAGTTCAACTAAATACATACTGCTCGGCTGATCTATTGCACCTACACCTGTTATATTGGGGGCCATATCTGATAATACAAGGTCTAATTGTTGACCATTTAAAATTGAGTTAAGTTCATCTAACGCCGTATCTTCTCGAAAATCACCCTGAATAAAATGAACACCACTCAAGGGTGTCATGGGTAAAATATCAAGTGCAATCACCTTGCCTTTATCACCTACTCTTCTCAAAGCATAATCAGACCAACCACCAGGTGCCGAGCCCAAATCAACAACAGCCATTCCGGGCCGCATCAATTTGTCCTTTTTATCTATCTCTTCTAATTTAAATGTAGCACGCGAGCGGTAACCTGCTTTTTGCGCCTTTTTAACATAAGGATCATCAAAATGCTCCTTTAGCCATCCAGCACTAGACTTACTTTTAGCCATAGCAATTATTCTCGGCTACCGCTGCTCACCACAAGTGCAAGCCCCAATAAACTGATCACCATATAAACAACGGTACTAGCTTGATGTAAGAAATCGAACCTATCTGAAAGAACACTATCAGCACGCCATTCCAGTAATTTGATTGCTGCCATCTCTGCTTGTAAATAAAAATGTAGAAATGCGACTAATAGTAGCATCAGTAATGTCAGCCAAAATCGCCACAAAGATTGCGTAGCACGCCCAAGTAGAATATATCGAAAACTTAATACTGTGCCGCAAGAAAGACCAAGGTAATTAACGATAGTAAATAATTTACCTGCAAGCTCACCTGCAATAACGACATCATCAAAATGAGCAAAAATAGCAGGAACAGCAATAAAACCAATCGCCCACAGAGTACCGACCCAAAGTGTTAGTAATAAGCGCTCACCGACAGTGCCCGCAGTCAAACTACAGCCTACACATCATAATTAACAGCGACGATTTCATACTCAATCGCACCCCTTGGTGCTTGTACAGTTGCAATATCATCAATTTCTTTACCAATCAAAGCGCGGGCAATGGGAGAGCTGATAGAAACTCGATTTAATTTAATATCGGCCTCATAATCACCCACAATTTGATAAGTCACAGTTTCATCTGTATCTATATTCAATAGTTCAACTGTAACACCAAACACCACACGGCCATCTTGCGAGAGTGTTGTGACATCGATCACTTGTGCGGTGGACAAAACACCTTCAAGTTCATTAATACGGCCTTCAATGAAACTTTGTTGTTCTTTAGCCGCATGGTATTCAGCATTTTCTTTTAGATCACCATGGGCGCGAGCTTCTGCTATAGCCGCTACTACTTCTGGTCTCGCGACTGATTTCAACTGCTTCAACTCATCTTTTAGTGCCTCGGCACCACGTGCGGTTACTGGTATGGCCATTATTGCAATTCCCCATGTAGTGACTGCAGACAATTTACAGAGCCATTATTTTTACTTTCCAATGCTTGACACGTTGCACGCGCCGCAGCCAATGTTGTCGTATAGTTGACTTGATGTTGCAGTGCTGCACGCCTTATTTCACGTGAGTCCGCTACTGATTGCCTACCTTCAGTTGTATTCACAATCAGGTCAATTTCATCATTTTTGATCATATCTACAATATGGGGTTGGCCTTCAGCCACTTTGTTGACTTGTTCGCACGTCACCCCTGCTTCTTCTAGAAAAATTTGAGTACCACGGGTTGCCAGTAATGAAAAATCTAAAGCTAATAAGTTTTTAGCCACCCCAACAACTGCTGCTTTATCAACATCACGAACACTGATAAATGCTTTACCACCAGTCGGTAATGACACACTGGCCGCCAGTTGAGATTTAGCAAATGCTTCGCCAAATGTGCGGCCAACACCCATCACTTCACCGGTCGACTTCATCTCAGGGCCTAAAATAGGATCAAGTAATAGCTAGGAATAACTTCTTCCGTTACACCTTGTTCAACTAAACTACGTCCAGCCATACAACGTGCAGCCACTTTTGCTAATGGCACGCCAATCGCTTTCGATACATAAGGTACGGTTCTAGAAGCACGTGGATTCACTTCCAAAATAAAGATGTTATCACCTTGGATCGCAAACTGCGTATTCATCAAACCGACCACACCCAATTCCATTGCCATTTGTCTAACTTGCTCGCGCATCCGGTCTTTGACATCATCGCTCAAACTATACGGTGGCAAGGTACAAGCTGAGTCACCTGAGTGCACACCTGCTTGTTCAATGTGTTCCATAATGCCGCCGATCAAGACATCTTTACCATCGCAAATGGCATCGACATCCACTTCAACCGCATCATCTAAGAAACGATCTAACAAGACAGGTGAGTCATTAGAAACTTGAATCGCCGTCTTCATATAACGATTTAACTCATCTTCGTTATAAACAATTTCCATCGCTCGTCCACCCAAAACATAAGATGGGCGCACTACCAATGGATAACCAATTTCGGCTGCCAATGACACCGCTGTATCAGCGGAAAATGCCAAGCGATTAGGCGGTTGTAATAAATTAAGTTTTTCAACCATTTGCTGAAAACGTTCACGATCTTCTGCATGATCAATCGCATCTGGAGACGTACCGATAATCGGCACACCCGCCGCTTCTAGAGCACGAGCTAATTTCAAAGGCGTTTGTCCACCATACTGCACGATGACGCCTTTAGGCTGTTCAAGCGCTACAACTTCCAACACATCTTCTAATGTCAAAGGTTCAAAGTACAAACGATCTGATGTGTCGTAATCGGTTGAAACCGTTTCAGGATTACAGTTCACCATAATGGTCTCGTAACCATCATCACGTAAAGCTAAGGCCGCATGAACACAACAATAATCGAATTCTATACCTTGACCAATTCGGTTCGGACCACCACCTAGAATCATGATTTTCTCACGATCACTTGGTGCCGCTTCACAGGTTTGGTCATAGCTGGAATACATATAAGCTGTAGAGCTTTCAAACTCAGCAGCACATGTATCAACACGCTTATAAATAGGTCTAACATCCAAACTATGACGATGCTCACGGACTTGTTTTTCTGTCTTTAGCAACAGTTTTGCTAAACGTGAATCTGCAAAACCTTTACGTTTTAGATGACGCATTTCAGGCTCATCTAACTCAGCTAAAGAACGGTCGCGCAACTCATTCTCAATAGTGATCAGTTCTTCCACTTGTAATAAAAACCAAGGATCAATATGCGTCAACGATTGAATTTCATCGAAGCTGAAACCATAACGGAAGGCATCAGCCACATACCAAAGTCGATCAGAACCTGGTAGACGTAGTTCACGGCGTAACACCTCTGCTACATCATCTGCTTCGAGATCGATTACCTCTGTCAATCCATCACGATCAATCTCCAAGCCACGCAATGATTTTTGTAAAGACTCTTGGAAGTTACGGCCAATCGCCATCACTTCACCGACAGACTTCATTTGTGTGCTTAAACGATTATCGGCTTGTGGGAATTTCTCAAAGGTAAAGCGTGGCACTTTAGTCACCACATAATCTATCGTTGGTTCAAATGAGGCGGGCGTTGCATTACCTGTAATCTCATTTTGCAATTCGTCTAAGGTATAACCAACCGCCAATTTCGCAGCGACTTTCGCAATCGGGAAACCTGTCGCCTTAGAAGCTAATGCTGATGAACGTGACACACGCGGGTTCATTTCGATAATGATCAAACGACCTGTATCTGGATTGACCGCAAACTGCACATTGGATCCGCCCGTCTCAACACCAATCTCACGCAATACCGCTAAAGAGGCATTACGCATGATTTGATATTCTTTATCTGTCAGGGTTTGAGCTGGGGCAACAGTGATGGAATCGCCCGTATGAACACCCATCGGATCAAAGTTCTCAATCGAACAAATAATGATGGCATTATCTTTACGATCCCGAACCACTTCCATCTCATATTCTTTCCAACCAATGATCGATTCTTCAATCAATAATTCAGAAGTTGGGCTGAGATATAAACCACGTTGGCAAATATCAATAAAATCTTCTTTGTTATAAGCGATACCACCGCCACTGCCGCCCATGGTGAACGAAGGACGAATAATCGTTGGATAACCGAACTCTTTCTGTACTTCTATAGACTCTTCGAGCGTATGAGCAATCGCTGATTTTGGCATATCAAGACCAATTTTCCGCATTGCTGCACGGAATAAATCACGATCTTCTGCCTTATTAATAGCTTCGCTATCGGCACCAATCATTTCAACGCCAAACTTTTCCAACACACCTTCACGCTCTAAATCTAAGGCACAGTTCAACGCTGTTTGGCCACCCATGGTGGGTAAAACCGCATCAGGCTTTTCAACTTCAATGATTTTACTCACTGCTTGCCAGGTAACAGGTTCAATATAGGTGGCATCGGCCATATTCGGATCAGTCATGATCGTGGCTGGATTCGAATTGACTAAAATAACGCGATAACCTTCTTCACGCAGCGCCTTACAAGCTTGTGCGCCGGAATAATCAAACTCACAGGCTTGACCAATGACAATCGGACCTGCACCCAGAATTAATATGCTGTTTATATCAGTACGTTTTGCCATTGTGTTTTACTTACCTGTCGCTTGAGCTAATAGATCAATGAAGTGATCAAAAAGAGGTGCAGCATCTTGTGGGCCAGGACTTGCCTCAGGGTGACCTTGAAAACTAAACGCAGGTTTCGTTTTATGATGTATGCCCTGCAAGGTGCCATCAAATAATGAAAAATGCGTCGCTTCTAGGTCTTCTGGTAATGATGTTTTATCCACTGCAAAACCATGGTTTTGACTGGTAATCATCACTAGGCCTGCCAAGCCTTCTTGTACAGGATGATTGGCACCATGATGACCAAACTTCATTTTGACTGTTTTTGCACCGCAGGCTAAAGCCAATAACTGATGCCCTAAACAAATACCAAAAAGTGGTAAATCTGCTTCTAATAATTTCTGAATCGCTTCAATGGCGTAGTCACATGGCTCAGGATCACCTGGACCATTTGATAAAAATACGCCGTCAGGATTCATTGCCAATACTTCTTCAGCTGTTGTTTGCGCAGGAACAACTGTTAAGCGGCAACCACGTTCTACCAGCATTCTTAGAATATTTCGCTTGGCACCAAAGTCATAGGCCACGATGTGAAAGCGTTCATCCACCGCTTTATTTTCACCAGACAAATGCCAACAAGCTTGATCCCACTCATAAGTTTCTTGTGTTGTGACTACCTTGGCTAAATCCATGCCTTTAAGACCTTCAAAGCCTTGAGCCGCTGCTATCGCCGCATCAACATCAATATTCTCCCCTGCCACGATGCAACCTTTCATCGCACCTTGTTCACGCAAATGACGTGTCAATGCTCGGGTATCAATTTCTGCTAGACCGACAATATTGTGTTGCTCTAAATAGGCATCAAGTGCTTGCTCACCCCGCCAGCTACTCACAACAGGCGAAAGGTCACGGATAATTAAGCCACTGGCATAAATCTGCCCAGACTCTTCATCCTCAGCATTCACACCCACATTACCGATATGCGGGTAGGTCAATGTCACTATCTGGCGGCAATAAGATGGATCAGTCAAAATTTCCTGATAGCCTGTCATTGACGTATTAAAAACGACTTCACCAACTGATTGCCCAATGGCACCAATGGATTCGCCGTGAAATACCGTGCCATCTTCAAGAGCGATTAATGCGCTTGTTCGCAAGGGAGACCTCCAACGGGTAAAAACAAAGAATAAAGCGAGGGCTTTATCCACACAAAAGTTTTGCAATTTTATCTCAGAAAGGGTTGCTTAGTCCACGTAAAAAATACAGTGAGTCAACTCAGTTTTAAGAATGAGCAGCTGTCCCGCTCACAATCAATCTTAATAGAGTTCAGGTCGACGATGTGTCAAAAGAGGCATACTTGCTCTAAGCTCGCGCAAATAGCCTAAATCAATTTCCGCTGAAGCTAAAACAGACTTATCTTCCGCCAAGCATTTAATACTGCCCCATGGATCAATAATGACACTTTTACCAAAAGATTCGCGGCCTTGATGATGCTCACCCCACTGATTAGGTGCCACAATGTACACTTGATTTTCAATCGCTCTCGCCGTCAGTAACTGCAACCAATGATGTTGGCCTGTGTAATGAAAGAAAGCGGACGGCACAAAGATAATTTCAGCACCCTGTGCTGTTAAATTACGATACAGTTCTGGAAAGCGCAGATCGTAGCAAATCGTTAATCCTATTTTGCCTATCTCATGGTCAATGACAACAGTATTAGACCCCGCTTTAATTCCATCTGATTCTTGATGTCCAAGCAATGGCGCATCAAATAAATGAATCTTACGATAAATAGCGTCAATATCACCTTGCTGATTGATCAAAATAGACGTGTTAAATAAGCGATCATCATCGGGAATTTGTTCGTAGATACTCCCCATTAAAATAGACAACTTAAATTTAATAGCTAAATCACGAAATGCTTGTACGACTTCACCATTCAGTGTTTGTGCAGCATTGCGCTTTTTTTGATGATCATTTCCGATATATAAAAATGTTTCAGGAAATGAAATAAGATCAAGTCCTTCATTGGCAGCTTGCTCTATTTTCAACTTAGCAAAAGCTAAATTTCCCTCTACATTATCAGAGGAATTCATCTGCACAACACCCACATGGCTCTTCATAGTTTATTCACTTTAACTAGGCTATTCACCGTTTAAAATTCAACAATAACAATGTATATGAAAGCAGACACAATTGCAGCGAAATTGTTCTAAAAACACTTAAAGTCAATAAATCTAGTATGCAAGGGCTAATATTTAGCTAAAATAGCAATTTGGCTTACATGAAAACGGCTCTCTAACGCTTAAGGAATCAATGTGATTAAACCATCCAATACTTCTGGTTTCCCATTTCAACGACCTCGACGTTTGAGACGAGATAGTTTTTCACGTGATTTAGTGCGTGAGAACACTCTGACTGTCCATGATTTAATTTATCCTTGCTTTGTACTTGAGGGTAGTAACCAAAGACAAGAAGTCGCATCAATGCCTGGCGTAGAACGTCTGAGTATCGATCTATTACTCAAAGAAGCTGAACAGATCCACCAGCTGGGTATACCTGCCATTGCATTGTTTCCAGTCACCCCTGATGATGTCAAAAGCTTGAATGCTCGTGAAGCATACAATCCTGACGGTTTAGCTCAACGCGCTGTTCGAGCGTTAAAATCCGAATTTCCAGAAGTAGGTGTCATCACTGATGTCGCATTAGATCCTTTTACCACGCACGGGCAAGATGGTCTTATCGATGAGAATGGTTATATCGTTAATGATGAAACTGTTGACGTCTTAGTCAAACAGGCCTTATCTCATGCAGAAGCTGGCGTCGATATTGTGGCACCATCA
>Ga0209198_1003129_pt1 | contig 10998 bp, 13 predicted proteins | sample COGITO_mtgs_1105_2_FD_184804 | JGI IMG/M metagenome (GOLD analysis project Ga0209198, IMG submission 184804) | Pelagic marine microbial communities from North Sea - COGITO_mtgs_110519 (SPAdes) (version 2) | ecosystem: Environmental > Aquatic > Marine > Epipelagic ...
CCAATACATGCGCAGTTCCTCTTGCCGGACCTCAACGACGGGCTTAACACTTTCTCAAACACAGTTTGGGAGGACAGTCATGGGCTATGCTGACGTATACGGCGCTTGGAAAAATGATCCAGAAGGGTTCTGGATGGATCAGGCAAAAGCAATTGACTGGGTCACACCCCCGACCAAAGCTCTAGATGATAGCAATGCACCTCTCTACCGCTGGTTCACTGATGCCGAGGTGAACACCTGCTATAACGCAGTAGATCGCCATGTCCAAAACGGACGCGGCGCGCAGGCGGCCATCATTTATGACAGCCCCGTCACCAATACCAAACGCGAAATCACATACGCTGATTTACAGACCCGCGTCGCCTCTCTTGCCGGTGCATTGCGTGCCAAGGGCGTCGAAAAGGGTGACCGCGTCATCATCTACATGCCGATGATCCCAGAGGCGCTTGAGGCGATGCTCGCCTGCGCTCGCCTTGGGGCCATCCACTCGGTTGTCTTTGGCGGCTTTGCGGCCAACGAACTGGCTGTGCGGATTGATGACGCCACACCCAAAGCGATCATCGCTGGCTCCTGCGGGATCGAACCGGGGCGCGTGGTACAATACAAACCTCTGCTGGACGGGGCGATCGAACTGGCGACCCATAAGCCTGATTTCACCGTTATTTTCCAGCGTGAACAACAGGTTGCTGATCTGATCGATGGCCGTGACTATGACTGGCATGGTTTCCAAGCTGGCGTCGCACCTGCAGAATGCGTCCCCGTCAAAGGCGACCACCCCGCATATATTCTCTACACCTCTGGCACCACTGGCGCGCCCAAGGGCGTCGTGCGCCCGACCGCTGGCCACTTAGTCGCGCTGAACTGGACGATGAAGGCGATCTATGACGTTGATCCCGGCGATGTGTTCTGGGCCGCCTCGGATGTGGGCTGGGTCGTGGGCCATTCCTACATCTGCTACGCCCCATTGATCCATGGCAACACGACTGTGGTGTTTGAAGGCAAGCCTATTGGTACGCCGGATGCTGGCACCTTCTGGCGGGTGATCGAAGAGCATAACGTCAAATCCTTCTTCACCGCCCCCACTGCTTTCCGTGCGATCAAGCGCGAGGACCCGAAGGGCGAGATGATCAAAAACTACGACATCTCTGGCTTGCGTGCGCTTTACCTCGCGGGTGAGCGCGCAGATCCTGATACCATTGAGTGGGCGCAGCGGATCATGAACGTCCCCGTCTATGACCATTGGTGGCAGACTGAAACCGGCTACACAATTGCAGGCAACCCTGCAGGTATCGAAGCGCTGCCTGTGAAGATCGGCTCTCCGACCGTGGCAATGCCGGGCTATGACGTGCAAATCTTGGATGAAGCGGGACACCAAATGAAACCGGGCGAACTGGGCGCCATCGCGGTCAAACTGCCCCTGCCCCCCGGCACACTCCCGACGCTTTGGAACGCTGAAGACCGGTTTATCAAATCATACCTCAACACCTTCCCCGGCTACTATGAAACCGGCGACGCAGGGATGATTGATGAGGACGGTTATCTTTACATCATGGCGCGCACGGATGACGTGATTAATGTGGCTGGCCACAGGCTTTCAACCGGTGCGATGGAAGAAGTGCTCGCTGGCCACCCTGACGTTGGTGAATGCGCCGTGATTGGCGTGACCGATGAACTCAAAGGACAATTGCCAATGGGGTTTGTTTGCCTGAACAAAGGCTGCGAAACAACGCCCGAGCAGATCGTGAAAGACTGCGTGAAACGGGTGCGTGATACGATTGGCCCCGTGGCGGCATTCAAACTGGTCGCAGTGGTAGATCGCCTGCCCAAGACGCGCTCAGGCAAAATCCTGCGCGCAACAATGGTCAAAATCGCGGATGGGCAAGACTTCAAGATGCCCGCGACAATTGATGATCCGGCGATCTTGGATGAGATTAAAGCAGCGCTGGTGCCGCTCGGGTATGCTCAGGTCTAACGCTTGCCAAAGTAGAATTCTGCGCAACGGGCACTACATCAGGAACATGAAAATGATCCTGATGCTGCTGCTTGCCGCAGCCCCTGCTATGGCAGACCCTTTGCTGATTGAAGATTTCTCTGACGGAGCCGAAACCCGCTGGCGCTATACCAGTGACAGGGTGATGGGTGGCATTTCGGACGGCAGTGCAGGCATCGCGTCCGAAGAAAATGTGAGCTTTGCGCAATTGCGCGGCACAGTCAGCACAGCCAATAATGGCGGCTTTATTCAGATCCGGCAAGACTTGGCCGAGCGACTGCCCGCGGATGCGACCGGCATCGCGCTACGCGCACGGGGGAATGGGGCGACCTATTATATTCACATTCGTCCTGATGCGTCACGCCGTCCTTGGCAATACTACCAAGCAGCGTTTGAAACCTCGCAGGATTGGCAAGACGTCGTGCTCCCGTGGTCCGCGTTCAAACCGCAAGGGGGCCTAAATACCGACTTTGCGCCAACAGACATTCGCAGCCTCGGGATCGTCGCCTATGGCGCCGACTATGAAGCAGTGTTGGATGTTGATTGGATCGGCACCACACCGGATTGATCTTTCACTTGGGTTAAATCTCTACAGTCACAACCCACGCGATTACTTCCACCTAGACAACCGTCCCCCGAGGCGTCACCTTTGCCCCCTCGGCGTCCAGCCATCCTGGGGGGTGGACACCCCGCTGTAGGAACTGATCGGCCCATGCCCTATCTCCAACTTGTTTACGCATCCCGCCCCTTTGGCTTTGATGCGGCTACCCTGCTCAGCATTCTATTCAAGGCGCGTGCCCGAAATGCCGAAACTGACGTCACGGGATGTCTGATTTGTCGCGATGACATCTATCTGCAGCTGCTCGAAGGACCTGCAGACAGCGTGACCTGCATTTACAACAATATCCTGCAAGATGACCGGCACGTCGAAGTGACCCAGCTTGTGCGACACGGCGTCCCCGAACGCATGTTTGGCAATTGGGCAATGCGGGATGATCCGGTGCGCAGCTGGATGTGGAGCCGTGAGCAGATTGATGCAGGCGTCGTTAACGAAGCTAAGCCTGAAGAAGTGCTAGCGATTTTTCATCGTTTGGCGAAAGACGCGACTGACGCTGAAGACTAGCGGCATCGGTCGGCTGGCAGTTCGAACTGAGCAGTCCGGTGACTGCTTAGCTGTGCGCAGCACCAACGGCACGGTCTGTTCGAATGACGACCCGATCACCCCAGTAAACTATCTTCGGCGCCGCATCGATCGATAGTTCGAACCATGCGTAGTCGTTGAGGATCGGCTCTCCCGGGCCAGCCATCCCCGAAATTCGGTAATCTGCACCATTTCGCTCAATAGTTTCAATGGGCCAAACCCGCTCTTCGGCCGCCCATCTGACATCCATTTCATGCGGTTTCAAAGGATCAACGGTTACGTCATAGGTGCTTGCGCCCAATCCCATCGTAAACGTTTGTTTCCGAAACGGTGGATTCTCATCTTCATTTATTCGCAACCATTCATCCGTCGGCATACCCACTCCACCTCAAGCAAACTGCTCTCTGATCAACCGCTCTTCCAATCCATGCCCCGGATCAAACAAAATGCGGTGTGCGACCTTGGGCTCAGAGTGAATCTCCACACTGACAACTTCCCGTACGGATTTCCCGTCAGCGTCTGCCATCACGGGACGCTTGGCTGGGTCAATGACGTCAAACCGCACTAGGGCCCCTTTGGGCAGCAAGGCGCCACGCCAACGACGAGGCCGAAAGGCCGCCATCGCCGTAAGAGCCAACACATCGGACCCAATCGGCAAGATCGGACCGTGAGCGGAATAGTTATAGGCAGTCGATCCGGCAGGCGTCGCCACAAGCGCCCCGTCACACACCAGCTCATTCATCCGAAGCTTGCCATCCACAGTGATCCGCAGTTTTGCCGCCTGCGGGCCCGCACGCAGCAAGCTGACTTCGTTGATTGCCAATGCGGCGTGCGTCTCACCATCAGCCGTCTTTGCCGTCATGGCGAGTGGGTTGATGACTTCTTCCTCGGCCTCATCCAGCCGCGATTGCAGGTCTTCGGCGTGGAACTCATTCATCAGAAAACCAACCGTTCCCCGGTTCATGCCATAAACCGGCACATCTAATTCTTGCGTCGTATGCAGGGTCTGCAACATGAAGCCATCACCACCCAAGGCCACGATAACGTCTGCATCAGCCTGCGGCACATCGCCATACTTTGCGGCCAATTCGCGCATGGCGGTCTGCGCAATCGGCACAGGGCTGGCGACAAAAGCGATCTTAGGGCGGGCCATGGGCGTAAATTCCTCAGCAGTTCCGATAAGTTGTGCGGCGATCAGACCCGAAACGCAAGCCGCAGATACGAAACCTATTGTGACGTACTCATAAACATCTTCGTCGTTTTGATGCTTTTGGCGGCAGCTTTCCTGCGTTATGAGGACCCAAGTTTGAAATTTTGGCACCTTTAGAGGGGATGCACCCATGAACGTCACAGTCCGCGACGACGGCTTTTTCACCGAAAAACTAGAGACACGCGATCCAGCAATCCATGCAGCAATGCAGGCCGAGCTGAAACGTCAGCGCAAAGAGATTGAGCTGATCGCATCAGAAAACATCGTCTCCGCTGCCGTCATGGAAGCGCAAGGCGGCGTAATGACGAACAAATACGCCGAGGGCTATCCCGGCCGTCGCTACTACGGCGGGTGCGAACATGTCGACGTCGCGGAAAACCTGGCGATCGAGCGCGCCAAGCAGCTTTTCAGCTGCGAATACGCTAACGTGCAGCCGAACTCGGGCTCGCAGGCCAACCAAGGTGTGTTCCAGGCGCTGTTGCAACCCGGCGATACGATCCTTGGCATGTCACTCGACGCTGGTGGCCACTTGACCCACGGTGCCAAGCCAAACCAGTCCGGTAAGTGGTTCAACGCGGTGCAATATGGCGTACGCCAGCAAGACAACATGTTGGATTATGACGAGGTTCAGCGCCTAGCGACAGAACATCAGCCCAAGATGATTATTGCGGGCGGCTCTGCCATTCCACGCATCATCGACTTTGCAAAGATGCGCGAAATTGCGGACAGCGTTGGCGCATTCCTCTTGGTGGACATGGCCCACTTTGCGGGCCTCGTTGCTTGCAGGCTATACCCCTCCCCGTTCCCGCATGCCCATGTTGCGACAACAACCACACACAAAACCCTGCGCGGTCCACGCGGCGGCATGATCGTCACCAACGACGAAGCGATGGCCAAGAAATTCAACTCAGCCATCTTCCCCGGTATCCAGGGTGGCCCTTTGATGCATGTTATCGCAGGTAAGGCCGTTGCCTTTGGCGAGGCACTGCGCCCCGAGTTCAAGACCTACCAAGAGCAGGTCATCAAGAACGCACAAGCATTGGCAGATCAGTTGATGAAGGGCGGGCTTGATATTGTCACAGGCGGCACAGACACCCATGTCATGCTGGTCGATCTGCGCCCCAAAGGTGTAAAGGGTAACGCCACTGAAAAAGCACTTGGTCGCGCCCATATCACCTGCAACAAGAACGGCATTCCGTTTGACCCAGAAAAGCCAATGGTCACATCCGGCATTCGTCTGGGATCGCCAGCAGGCACAACACGAGGCTTTGGCGAGCCAGAGTTCCGCCAGATTGCCGACTGGATCGTTGAAGTCACCGAAGGCTTGGCCGCGAACGGCGAAGACAACAACGGCGCAGTTGAAGCAAAAGTGAAAGCCGAAGTCGAAGCACTTTGCGATCGGTTCCCGATCTACCCTGCGCTATAAGCTAAAATGGCCAGCCCGGTCTTCGGATCGGGCGGCTGTTCTGGGCTAGATGAAGCCCCGTTGCCACAAAACGAAGATCACCAATCCGGCGGTCACGAGCAGTGCGAAAGCAATGGACGCTGCGACTTGGAGCGCCGCATCACGGCGTTGAGCGGCGATATCCACTGTCTCAAGATAGGCCAAGACCTTGCGATGGGCCTGCCGAGCCTTCGCCATATCGACCATCTTTGCAAGCTTTGGATTACTGACCAACTCTGCCCCTTGCGCCAGATAAGTTGCATCACGCCGCACATAGCGCGGTAAAAGGCGACCGGCCTTGCGGATTTGCGCCTGCAGGGATCGGCCGCGCACCCGCAGCTTGCTCTCTAACCCAGCGCGGACATCTTCCGCCATTTCTTGCAACGACATTCCCATATCGTTCGGGTAATTGGTCGCGCAAAAATGCTCAATCCCTCTGGTCCCCGGCACAACGTAACGTTACCAACAGATGCATGTTGAACACGGTGACATATGACGGGCCCACGGGCACACCTTTGCTGATTGCGCATGGACTCTTTGGGTCGGCGCGCAACTGGGGCGTGATTGCGAAACGGCTTTCTGCGCATCGGCCTGTCATAACAGTCGATATGCGCAACCACGGGGGCAGCGACTGGCACGACAGCCACTCTTATGCCGATATGGCCGCAGATCTTGCAGAAGTGGTCACTGAGCCGACAGATGTGCTGGGGCATTCGATGGGTGGCAAAGCCGCAATGGTGCTGGCGCTTCAAAACCCTGCGCTTGTGAACCGGCTGATCGTGGCCGACATCGCGCCTGTCACTTATTCCCACACGCAAAACGGGCCGATTGCCGCGATGCGCCAGGTCGATCTGGACGGGATCACATCCCGCAGCGACGCCAAAGAGCAACTGGGCACGTTAGAACCCGGTGTTGCCGACTTCCTGCTGCAAAACCTTGATATGAAAGCGCAAAAGTGGCGGCTGAACCTTGATGTGCTGGCCGCCGAGATGGACAAGATCATCGGATTTCCCGACGTGACGGGCGTTTTCGACGGCCCCACATTCTTTCTTTCAGGGGGCAATTCCGACTACGTCCAGCGCGATGCGCGGCCCACGATCAAACAGCATTTCCCTGCCGCCAAGTTCGCCAAAATCCCCGGCGCGGGGCATTGGCTGCACGCCGAAAAGCCGCGCGAATTCGAGGCAGCGGTCAGCGCGTTCCTCTCTGCATAAACCAGCCTTGCCCGACAGGGGCAGGCTCGCTAATCTGGCGCAAATGAATTCCATAAAGAGGCCTATCATGACCCGCATCGCCCTTATCGTCGCCATCCTTGGCCTTGCCGCCTGCGAAACTGTCCAAGGGGTGGGTCGTGATATCACGGCAGCTGGCCAAGCGGTTGACCGCGCGCTGTAAGGCGCCGCTACTTTCGCTTCACAAATTCGGTCAGAATGACAATGCGCTGACCTTCGACGCGGCCCTCGATATGGGCCGCGTTATCCGGCACCAATGCGATGCCACGCACCGCCGTGCCGCGCTTGGCGGTAAAGCCCGCACCTTTGACCGGCAAATCCTTGATCAACACAACCGTATCGCCCGCCTGTAGCGGCGCGCCATGGGCGTCCTTGTGGGCGGTGACCGCAGCCACATTATCGGCCCACGCCTGCGTGTCGTCATCCAGATAAAGCTGATCCAACAAATCCCGCGCCCAAGGGGTGTCGAGCTTGGCCAGCGTCCGTGCTGCCAACACCTGCACCGCCGTGTCATCCGACCACATGGTGGACGCCAGCACGCGAAAATGATCCCCCGCAGGGGCATCGAGCGCACCAGCACAGGTGGCACAAACCGAGACCGCCGCGTCCGCAGGCCCGCCAGAGACAGGATGAGAGATCAGCGGGACGTCAGGCGTGGTGCAAAGGGGGCATGTCATGGGGGCCTATTTCACCCTATTTATTCCAATGAAACAGAATTCTTTCAGTCCACTTGTAGTACTTTCAGAGACGTTAGGGTCTTCCAACGTTGCTGTTCAAGACTCATTTGCAGTTGGTATTCTCCAGGTGACTTGAGCTCCAGCCCGTGTAAGTCAATTCCAAAGTCAATTGGGATCAATTCTGGGCTTTCATCACCATCCGCTTCAAAACGGGCCGAGCCACTGCGAATAACTTCTTTGCTACCCTTCATAAGCACCCGATATCGCAAGTTGAAAACGTTCAACGATGTTTCTGCCACGACAAAAACGCTAAGGAAGCGCTTAGTCATAGGGAAAGACTTTGCAGCAACTGCTCCTGAAGTCATAGCCCCAATTATCAAGCTCTTACCATTGTCTTCCTGTCGAACTTCGTCACAAAAGAACGCAAACTTAAATCGAAAATCAGCCATTTGACAACACTGGTCTATTTGAAATTTTTGACTTTAGAAACTGGCCATCATCAGCTTCATTCACCATCTTACGCCAGCCGTTAGTCTTGATACGGTCATAATCGTCTTTCATTTCATCACAGGGTCGGTAGTTGACAATATGCCCTATTGTGTCGACGTCCTGCACGCCGACTCGAGGGTAAAAGTTCAACGCTAACAGCATTCTTGCTATCGTTTGATAATTAACATTTGCGACACGCCCATTTAGTATTCGGCTTACATACGATGGATCCTTACCCACCCACTCAGAGAATTGCTTTTTGGTTACACCTTCCTCGGCGCTTCTCACTTCAAATGCTTCTCGCAATACCGTAAGTGCCTCCAACGTGCACTGAATTGACTGAACGTCCAGTTCAAATTTATCTGGTTTTTTCATTTTGAAATCCGCCAATTCGTAAGCACTTTATCCACATCTTGGTATGTCAAGCACTCTGGCGCATCCTTTCCCATTGCTTTCATCTGTTGAAGGACGCGTTTGCAACAATCACTCCAGTTGCCGTCCAAATCCTTTCTCGACATTAATTGACACGCCAAGAACACATCTTTTTGAGGGAAAACACCAATCATTCTCAATTGCGGAGCAATAGCGAAAAAACGGATTTCGAAGAGTTTTTCCTCAAATCCTTTGAGGCCCTTTACGAGGCCGCGGTCATCACCCAGTCTTGGTGTTGAAACGGCAACAGACTTTCCCTCTACAAACTCATTCATTACCGCGACAGCGCCCGCAAGTTGTTTACCATCCAGCTTCGATCTCCCCGGATTCAACGCATCCTTAACATTAGGCGAACAATAGATTGTCCGAACCTCCGGGAACCTCATACGAAAAGAAGGCCGGACGTACACCGCCCAACCACTTCGCAACAGAACTGTAGATAATAGTGCACTCATGGACTTTAAAGTCAAGTAAACTCATCGCTTCAATTTTGTCGAAGCATACACGCTTCAATCAAAAGTTGTATAGAAATCGTCATTTAATCAATCGAGGACTCACCCATCCATCTTCAACGCCGAAATAAACGCTTCCTGCGGGATATCCACTTTCCCGAACTGCCGCATCTTTTTCTTACCGGCCTTCTGCTTGTCCAGCAGTTTCCGTTTCCGCGTCGCGTCGCCGCCATAGCATTTGGCCGTCACGTCTTTGCGCAGCGCGGATAGCGTTTCGCGGGCGATGACTTTGCCGCCGATGGCCGCTTGGATCGGGATTTTGAACATGTGGCGCGGGATCAGGTCTTTGAGCTTTTCCACCATCGCCCGCCCGCGCATTTCCGCGCGGTCGCGGTGCACCATCATCGACAGCGCATCAACAGGTTCGTCGTTCACCAGCACGGACATTTTGACAAGATTATCAGTTTGGTAACCGGTCATCTGATAGTCAAAACTCGCATAGCCCTTGGTCACTGATTTCAGGCGGTCGTAGAAGTCAAAAACAACCTCGTTCAACGGAAGGTCATAAACCACCATCGCGCGGCTGCCCGCATAGGTTAGGTCCAGCTGCACGCCGCGCCGGTCTTGGCAGAGTTTCAGCACATCGCCGAGGTATTCATCCGGCACAAGGATCGTCGCCTTGATCCGCGGCTCTTCTAGGTGGTCCACATGGGTCATGTCGGGCATGTCGGCGGGGTTGTGCAGCTCAACCATCTCACCGTCGCGCATGTAGACGTGATAGACCACCGAAGGCGCGGTCGTGATCAGGTCGATGTCATATTCCCGCTCGATCCGGTCGCGGATGACTTCGAGATGCAAGAGCCCCAAGAAACCGCAGCGGAAGCCAAAGCCCAGCGCGGCTGATGTTTCCATCTCATTGCTGAAAGACGCGTCATTCAGGGCGAGTTTTTCAATCGCGTCGCGCAGGTCTTCAAATTCGGAACTGTCCACTGGGAACAGGCCACAGAACACCACAGGCTGTGCGGGCTTAAAGCCGGGAAGCGCCACTTCCGTCCCTTTGCGCTCAGACGTGATCGTGTCACCGACCCGCGTGTCGCGCACCTGTTTGATGGACGCGGTGATAAACCCGATCTCGCCGGGCCCGAGTTCTTTGACGTCCTGCATCTGGGGCCGGAACACACCGATCTTGTCGATCCCATGCACCGTCCCGTTGGACATGAACTTCACGCGGTCGTTCTTTTTCATCACGCCGTCGATGATCCGCACCAGAACGATGACGCCGAGATAGCTGTCATACCAGCTGTCGACCAGCATCGCCTTTAACGGCGCATCGCGGTCGCCTGTGGGGGCTGGCAGTAGGTTGACGATCGCTTCCAGCGTTTCGTGGATGCCGATACCTGTCTTGGCGCTCACCTGAATAGCGCCAGAGGCATCAATCCCAATGACGTCTTCGATCTGTTCGGCCACCCGGTCACATTCCGACGCAGGCAGGTCGATTTTATTCAGGACCGGCACAATTTCATGATCCGCATCAATGGCTTGGTACACATTGGCCAGCGTTTGTGCCTCGACCCCTTGGGTGCTGTCAACGACCAGCAAGGACCCTTCGACCGCACGCATAGACCGCGAAACCTCATAGGCGAAGTCGACGTGGCCGGGGGTGTCGATCAGGTTCAGGACATAGGCTTTGCCATTGTCCGCCGTGTAATCAATGCGCACCGTGTTCGCCTTGATGGTAATCCCGCGTTCCCGCTCGATATCCATGCTGTCCAAAAGCTGCGCTTTCATATCGCGATCCGCCACCGTGTTGGTGGACTGGATCAGGCGATCCGCGAGCGTGGATTTACCGTGGTCAATATGGGCCACGATCGAGAAATTACGGATGTGCGATAGGTCTGTCATAGCAGGGATATGAGGGGGTTTTGCAGGGC
>Ga0209198_1003146_pt1 | contig 10965 bp, 6 predicted proteins | sample COGITO_mtgs_1105_2_FD_184804 | JGI IMG/M metagenome (GOLD analysis project Ga0209198, IMG submission 184804) | Pelagic marine microbial communities from North Sea - COGITO_mtgs_110519 (SPAdes) (version 2) | ecosystem: Environmental > Aquatic > Marine > Epipelagic ...
ACCGTTATGACGCCGGTTACCGGTGAAGGTAACTCCATTGACGCTTTGTCAGATTCCATGACAACAATGCCATCACCTTCACTAATGCGCTCACCAACACCGGCGACTACTTCAATTAATTCAACTTTGTCTGCACCACCTAAATCAGGTACGTAAACAGACAGCACTGAAGTAACGGGCGCACCCGTTGGATTAGGGGCTGCAACAGATTCAGGTGCTGGCTCAACTGCTGATTCAACAGCCGCTTCAACAGCGGCTTCTTGAGCCGGCACTTCTACTGGCGCTTCAGCACTGCTATCACTACCAGCAAGTTCTACTTCTAAAACGACATCGCCTTCAGAAATAGTGGCTCCATCGGCAACGGCAATTGAAACAATTACGCCTGCAACTGGACTAGGAATATCCATTGATGCTTTGTCAGATTCGACAACAATCAATGATTGATCTTGGCTTATTGTGTCGCCCACGGCTACACAAATTTCAATGACTTCTACTTCAGAAGCCCCACCAAGATCAGGCACTTTAACGGTTTGCTTACTCACTCTATCAGTCCTTATCAGGTAACTTATTCGGTAACTTATTCGATCACTTAAACGCTTATTTAAACGCGTATTTATACAGTTACTGGATCAACTTTTTCTGGCGAAATGCCATATTTCTTAATCGCTTCGGCAACCACATCGGCTTTAATTATGCCTTCTTCAACGAGTGAACCCAATGCAGCAATAACTACAAAGTAACGGTTCACTTCAAAGAAGTGACGCAATTTAGCACGTGTATCACTGCGACCATAACCATCGGTACCTAGCACTTTAAAGTTGCCAGGAATGTAAGGTCGTAATTGATCCGAATACAATTTCATGTAATCCGTTGCGGCAATAAATGGACCTTGAGCTTCTTGTAATTGCTCAGTGATATAAGGTACGCGAGGTGTTTCGTTAGGATGTAACATATTCCAACGTTCACACGCTAAACCATCACGGCGTAATTCATTTGAACTGGTAATACTCCAAACGTCTGCGGCAACATCCCAATCATCTTTCAATAATTCAACGGCTGCTTCAACTTCACGTAAAATAGTACCCGAGCCCATTAACTGAACGCGCTTAGTGCTTTTTAGCGGGCTCTTAAATAATGGGTAAATACCTTTAATGATGCCCTCTTCAACGCCAACTGGCATTGCAGGGTGCGTGTAGTTTTCATTCATCGCAGTAATGTAATAAAACTTATTCTCTTGCAACTCATACATGCGCTTTAAGCCGTCTTGAACAATAACAGCCAATTCGTAAGCATAAGTCGGATCATAAGAAACACAGTTTGGAATAGTCGATGCCATTAAATGACTGTGACCATCTTGGTGTTGTAGACCTTCACCATTCAACGTAGTTCGGCCAGCGGTTGCACCAATTAAAAAGCCGCGCGCCTGACTATCACCCGCTGCCCACGCTAAATCACCAATGCGCTGAAAACCAAACATTGAATAGAAAATATAAAACGGCACTAACGGTACATTGTTGGTGCTGTAAGAAGTTGCCGCAGCCAACCAAGCTGACATGGCACCACTTTCGTTAATGCCTTCTTCGAGAATCTGACCTTTTTCATCTTCTTTGTAATACATAATTCCACCGGAATCATGCGGGGTATAGAGCTGCCCCTGCGAAGAGTAAATACCTAACTGTCTAAACATACCTTCCATACCAAAGGTACGCGCTTCATCAGGAACGATAGGAACAACACGTTCACCAATCTCTTTATCTTTTACTAAGGTTGATAACACACGTACAAATGACATGGTGCTAGAAATTTCACGCTTACCTGAACCTTTTAATTGCGCAGAAAAATCTTCTAATGCCGGTGTTTTTAAGGCTTCAAATTCTGCACGACGACGAGGAATATAACCGCCAAGCTTGTCACGTCGACTACGCATATAAACCATTTCTGGGCTATCAGGTGACGGACGATAATAAGGAACAGTTTCTAATTCTTTATCCGATAACGGAATGTTAAATCGATTACGGAATTGCTTAAGACTTGCAGTATCCAGCTTTTTCAGTGAATGCGTTTCATTATTCGCTTCGCCCGCTTCGCCTGTACCATAACCTTTAACAGTTTGCGCCAAAATAACTGTTGGCTGGCCTGAATGTTCTACTGCTTCGGCATAGGCCGCATACACTTTATACGGGTCATGACCACCACGGTTAAGATTCATGATATCGTCATCAGATAAATCTTTAACTAGCTCAAGTAGCTCTGGGTATTTGCCAAAGAAATGGGCACGCGTATATGCGCCACCATTAAATTTATAATTCTGTAATTCACCATCACGTACTTCATTCATACGTTGCTGAAGTAAACCCGTTGTATCACGCTCTAATAGCGCATCCCAACGGCGACCCCATAATACTTTTATAACGTTCCAGCCTGCACCGCGGAAAACGCCTTCTAGCTCTTGAACAATTTTGCCATTACCGCGAACAGGACCATCAAGACGCTGAAGGTTACAGTTGATAACAAAAATTAAGTTATCCAGTTTTTCTCGACCGGCCATTGAGATTGAACCCAATGATTCTGGCTCATCACACTCGCCATCACCTAAGAAACACCAGACTTTACGATCATCACGAACAGCCATTTCACGCTTATCGAGATACTTCATTACGTGAGCTTGATAAATCGCTTGAATCGGACCTAAGCCCATGGAGACAGTTGGGAACTGCCAGTAGTCAGGCATTAGCCAAGGATGCGGGTAAGATGACAAACCGTTGCCGTCAACTTCACGACGGAAGTTATCGAGCTGCTCTTCAGAAAGTCGACCTTCAAGATAAGAGCGCGCGTAAATACCAGGAGCCAAATGGCCTTGGTAATAAATTAAATCGCCTTCTTTGTCGTCTGTAGGTCCACGGAAAAAATAGTTATAGCCAACATCATAGAGCGTTGCCGCCGATGAGAAGCTAGAGATATGGCCGCCTAAGCCTTCGTCGTTGTCATTCGCACGCATTACCATGGCGAGTGCGTTCCAACGAGTAATAGAGCGAATACGTCGCTCCATAAATAAATCGCCGGGCATATGCTTTTCATTAACAGGCGATATGGTATTACGGTAAGGCGTAGTAATGGCCGGTGGCATCTTGATTTCGGCTTCAACGGCGCGATCAACCAATTGCTGTAATAGATAGGCGGCGCGACCGCGGCCTGTTTGGTGAATCACTGACTCAAGTGAATCCAACCATTCTTGCGTTTCCAGCGGATCTTTATCCTGATCGTGCATAACGTGTAACACCTTTGTTCAATAGCATTGCGACAAAAAGAAAGCGCTTGTAGCGCGATTAAGTGCAGTTTAGTGCAACTTAAAGCATCTCACCAGATCAATTAATACAACTGTATTAAATATTCAAAGCGCAGTTTTGATAAGAACTTATAAGCCAAAGCGCTCAGAAAAAGCCGCTTAATGCTTATAAAATCCATAAAAAGAAGGGAAAAGAACAGAAATATGAAGAAGGTCATCAAAAAACAAGCAACGCCAATAAAAGCATAGGCTACCGATAGTAAATAATTTGCTGCTTATTTTTGGCGTCAAAGGCCTGAATCGGAGCTCGATCAGCATTTAAGGAAGGATCTTTACTCCTTAATGCCGAATCCGTTTGCTGTATCAGTGAAGCCTCTTGAGTCAATAATAAAGCTCGCACAAACGCCAGCCAATAATCATAAGTGGTATTGTCGACGATAACGGCCAAGCGCTCTCGACGCTCAAAGGCTTCGTCAGCCAGGAGCAAGCTGCCCCAGAACCGGCCACTGCGCTCATTGAGATTCTGATCAGCTTCGCGCAGCTGTGTCGATAATGCCTGTCGATGACGATTAAACTCCTCAATATCGACACCCTGTTCAAGCACATCATCTATAAACCCTCTGAGTGCCGAAAGAATGTCCTGCTCATTACTCGAGGGCGACTGCACCTGAAAAGCGATGCCCCGCAATTTATTGCGATTAAACGCGCTAGCGCCAACCACATAACCCAACTGCTGCTCGGTGCGCAGCTGATTAAATAATTTAGGGTGCAATACACTGACCGTTAACTGACTCAATGCAGCGCTGCTTAAGCTCTCATCCGGCGCTTGAAAGTACCATAAGATAGCGGCATCACTATGATTCAATATCTGTGTTTGCTGCTGGCGACCTAATGGCAGCTTGACCACACCCATATGCAGGCGCTGCTCAGTTAAATCACAGTCACAATTGGGTAGGGCTCCCAACAAATCGCTTAATGCCTCCACCGTATCACTGTCGACATTACCGTGAAGCAAGCCATCGGTATAAATGCTTGGCCAAAGCGCATCAACATGCTGCTGTAAATCGGCCAAGGTCACATCCGCCAAGGCATCCATTAACTGGACCTCACTCCAGCTATTCGCATACAGCGCTTGCCGCATGGTAGAAGCCAAACGTCGATACGGCGTACTTTCTCTATTTAACTGTAAGGCACGCATTAACTCAATTTTAATACTGTCAAAACGGTCAGGATTAATATCAATAGTCGTTAAGGTCGGCAGCACTTTTTCGGCCAAATCAACAAGCCCATCGTTATAGCCGCCCAAGCTCAAAGTAAAGCCTTGACGCTGAGAATAAAAACCAACATCCATGCCCGCCAAATACGCAGGATATAAATACTCATTTAACTGTTCATTCACTACGCTCGCATACAACTGCGACAAAGCCGCATGACGACTTGTCTGCCTTGATGATGCCGTAAGAAAAGAAAACAAGGCATCAACTTTAGGCACTTCAAAAGTATCATCAGTTTTTACCCACAAACGCATACCCGCTTGCTCAACCGCTAAAATAGGCACATCACTTTGCGTCGCTGCAGAAAATAATTCAAAATCTTGCGGAATAAAAGTATTCGCACTCGGCAAAGTAAAAGACTGGCTGGCCAGCGTGTCATTTAAATCGCCTTGCCATTTTTCTAACCATTGTTGTGGTACATCATTAACTGAATAAGGCGCAGAAAACCACTCGCTTATTTTCTGCGTTTTGAAATTTTCAGGCAGATCTTTCGCAACTAGCGTAATCAATACATTATCGGGTGACAAACGCGATAAACGGTCTGCGATTAATTCAGGACGGTACTCACTGTAATCGTAATCGCCAAAAATAACGTCAGTCGGCGGATAAAAATGAAGATTGGCAGCCGCACCCATTGCCGCCGACATTACGTTTGGTCGCTGATAAAAACGAAACGCCATATCAGCAAGCTGGCGCTGCTCAATAAATAATGCACGACTCAATTCAGGATGCTGATTATGCTGCTGGCCTAAATAGCGAATAGCAAAAAATACTTCATCGGTAACTTGTTGAAATTCTTCAACGCCTTTTTCTGTTAAAGCAATATTAATTTGAAACGTAGCACCACCGGTATAATTTAACCCAACACCCGTGGCTAAACCTTCTGCCCAACCAGCCACTTTTAAGAGCGATAATAAACTCCCCTTGCCTTCATGACCAAGGATATTGCCTATATAACTTAATGGCTTAGTGCGAAAATCATTAGACAAATCGGGCATAGGGAATGTTAAGCGCAACTGCCGAATGGGCTTTTCAGCCTGCACTGCAAGAATTAATGGCAAACGGTTGTTATCCGATATCAATAACGGCACATTAATCGCTTCGGTTTGACTGCCATTATTAGGGACAGAGTCAAAGCGCTTTACCACCATATTTTTCAACACTGACAATGGGTAATCACCCACAACCACTAAAGTCATTCGACTAGCCGAGTAATAACGCTGATAAAAATCCAGCATGTCGTCGCGTATTGTTGGCGACGACAATGTATTTAAACCACCAACGGTAAATTGATGATACGGATGCTCTGGGTTTATTAGCTGCCGCGTTGCATCAAGAATACGTCTATTTTCATCTTTGATCCTAGCGCGATATTCCGACTCAACCGCATTCACTTCACGCTGCACATAGTCGGCATCAAACAAAGGCGAAACAAAAAAATCAGAAAAACGATCTAACGCAGGCGCAAGAGAGGCGTTATCAATATCAAAATAATAATTAGTATGTTCGAAGCTGGTATAAGCATTATGACTACCACCATTCTCACTAATAAATTTTTGATAGCCATCGGCTTCAGGGTATTTTTTAGTGCCCAAAAACAACATATGCTCAAGAAAATGTGCCAATCCTTGTCGAGTCTCTGGGTCGTATCGAGAGCCCACATGCACATCCAATGACGCAGCTGCTTTTTCAGCATTGCCATCCGAAATCAATAATACTTTAAGTTGATTATCCAGCGTGAAATACTGGTAGCGTCGTGAATCATCGGGGCTTTTTCGTACCGCATTGCGTATATCGCCAGCAATAAAATGATCAATAAATTGATCCCATACACTAGCATCATTGCTCAACAATGACGTTGATGAGCAAGCTGATAAACTCAGTGTAAAAAAAACAGATAGCGGAAAACGGCAAATATTGAAAAATTTTGCCTTAAGTAGTGTTTTGATAAGTGAATATCCTATTGAAATAATAGACAAGAAGAAAAAATAGACGGACATAAAAAATCAGGCGCCGATCAATCTTAATAATGAAAATGAAACTAAAAAACGATAGAGCTGAACTGAAGCTTACGCCCCGGTTTCAGCTTATGAATCAGCTTCAGTTTGCGCCTCGACAGCCATTTCACTCGAAGTTAATTCATCACGAATATTGGGCCAAGCATTAAGAACCGCTTTAATCAGTGTCGCTAATGGGATAGCAAAAAACACACCCCATAAACCCCATATGCCACCAAAGAATAATATCGCTAACAGAATAGCAACGGGGTGAAGATTAACTGCCTCAGAAAACAATAATGGTACTAGGGCATTACCATCTAAGCCTTGAATAATAAAATACGCCACCATTAGCCAAACAAAATCTCCACCTAACCCCCACTGCAATAGCGCAACTAAGAGCACGGGCAACGTCACCAAAAAAGCACCTATATAAGGAATGATGACCGACAAGCCAACCAATATAGCTAACAACGCAGCATAGTTAAGATTAAACCAAGCAAAAACAATATAAGAGGCAACGCCAATAATAAACATTTCGATGGCTTTACCGCGCACGTAATTGGCCATCTGATCGTTCATCTCAATCCAGATACGAGTAAGTAGTGGCCGTTGAGTCGGCAGCATGCCACCAAACCAATTCAGTAATAATGCTTTATCTTTTAGAAAGAAAAAAACCAACACCGGCACCAGTACTAAATAAACCATAAAGCTGAATAAATTAGGGATTTTTGAAACCGAAAAAGATAATACTGATTGACCAAAGCCGCCTAACTCTCGGTTCAGAAGTTCTGTCCACTCCTGAACTTGTGCCTGCGTTATAAAGGTTGGATAAAGCTCGGGTAAGAGAACTAATTTTTCTTGAATAAGAGCAATTAAACTGGGTAATTCTTGGACCAAATTAGAAAGCTGATCCAAAGCCAATGGCATCAAAACGATTAACCCCACCACTAAAGACACGACCAATATCGCCGAACTCATTGAGACGGCCACAAGATGTGGCAAGCGGAAACGCTCAAGCTGGGCAACAACGCCTTGTAATAAAAAAGCCAAGACTAAGGCAGCAATTACCGGTGATAAAATACCACCAAGGCCAACAATAATACCACCGGCTGCAACCAAAATAAGCAGTAAGATAATCGCTTCTTCGTCATGAAAATTACGGTCGTACCACTTTTTTAATACGTTTAACATAAATTACCGATGCCTATTGAATACAATTAAATACAACTAGATACAATTGATTACCATCAAATCAATACATACAAGAAAGTTAACACTGGAACTTTGCAACCGCAAGATGATCCATTGAATTACTGCTGATAAAAGCCATCATTGCGTTAAACTTAGACTCTGACTAATAATGCTGTCACTGTCGCTACCCAATAGCCAGTAAATACTGCATTATTTGAATGACAGGACTGACCGAACTGCCAGAACCGATAGAACCGATTGAACCGATTGAACCGATTGAACCGATAGAACCGATAGAACCAACAAGACATACTGAACATGAGCCGTCTATTTAGTATCCAATCAAGCAAAGCCAAAATGTTAATCACGCTAATGATTAGCTTACTGCTTGCTGTACCGTCTTTAGCCAGCAACCCTGCTGAACCGCTTCCAGAACTAGGGGATAGCGCTGCCGGCTTAATGGCACCCGCTCAGGAACAGGCGCTAGGCCAAGCCTGGCTGCGATCTTTTCGCGCCAGCGTGCCATTAGAAAGCGACCCTCTCGTGTTTGAATACATGGAAAATCTGCTTTTTAAACTCTCCAGCTATAGTGACATTGAAGATAAAAACCTCGACCTCGTCATTGTCAGCAACCCAACTATTAATGCCTTTGCCGTTCCTGGCGGGGTTATTGGCGTCAATACGGGCTTACTGCTTTACGCTGAATCTGAAGCGCAGCTAGCCTCTGTACTCTCGCATGAGCTAGCGCATTTATCTCAGCGTCACTTTGCTCGCAGCGTTGAAGCCTCACAACGAAGTAACTTCACTACGCTCGCAGGATTACTCGCCGGTATTGTCTTAGCCGCAGCCAGTGAAGGTGATGCCGCATCGGCCGCTATTATGGCCTCGCAAGCAGCAGCTCTCGATTCACAGCTACGCTACAGCCGCCTGCATGAAAAAGAAGCCGATCGGCTGGGGATGAAAACATTGGTTGATGCTGGTTATCCGGCAGAATCTGCCGCACTCATGTTTAAACAAATGCTCAACGCCTCAAGACTTTACGGCAATAGAATGCCTGAGTTTTTATTAACTCACCCGGTTACCGAATCACGTATCGCGGACGCAAGCAATCGCGCCAGACAACTGCCTTCAACAACCAATGTGCCCAGCTTGGATTATTTATTAATAAAGGCGCGTATCACGGCATTGGGAAAAGTGCCCGGAAAAGAATCAACAGAGGAATCGGCGAAAGAGCATATTAAACGCTTTAGGCTAGCCTTAGAAAAACTCTCTACACCAGAACCCAGCAGCCCAACCAACAGCAATGTACCTGCCGAATTAGCACGCAGTGCGGCTCATTATGGTTTAGCGCTTTCCTATTTAGAAAATCGACAATGGCGTAAAGCCCGTAAGACATTGGCACCATTACTTAAACAAGCTCCGAATAAACTTGCCTACATATTATTGGATATTGATATCGATATTGAGACGGGCGACAGTAAGCGCGCTGAAAAAAGGCTGCATGAATTAAATGCCACCATGCCAAACAACTATGCCATTAGTATGGCATTAGCCCAAACAATGTTAAGCAATACAGACTATAAAGACGCGCAAAAAGTATTGCAGTCGCTCACTAAAACGCGGCCTGCTCAAGCGGATGTTTGGTATTTAATGTCAGAAACGCACGGACTGGCTGGTGATATATTGCAATTGCATCAAGCGAGAGCAGAATTCTTTTTACTGCGCGGCAATTTCTCTCAAGCTCGACAACACTTAACAACCGCACTGCACTTTAGTAAAAATAATTATCAAATAGCTGCGCGAATAAAAGAACGTATTAGGGATGTTAATTCTTTGCAGCAACTCACTGAGAACTTGTAAAAACCCGCTCGTTATTAAGCACCTGCTTTTACAAAATCCAACATACGCTGCAATGGCAGCAAGGCTCTCGCGGCAAGCGCCTCTTCAACAAAAACCTCATTGGTTTTCAACTCAAGACTATTGGCTAAATTACCTAAATCATTCATGGCCATCCAAGGGCAATTGGCACAGCTTTTACAGGTCGCCCCCGCACCACCTGTAGGCGCAATCAAAAATTGCTTATTCGGTACTAACTGTGTGAGCTTATAAAAAATACCTTGATCCGTAGCTACAATAAATTGCTCATGAGGCAATTCAGAAGCCGCTTGAATAATTTGCGTAGTTGAACCCACCCTATCGGCCAATGCCAATACGGAAGCCGGTGATTCTGGATGCGCAAGTACTGCAGCGTTAGGATAAACCGCTTTTAAATCTAGAATGCCTTTGGCTTTAAACTCATCATGCACAATACAGGTGCTATCCCATAGCAACATATCAGCACCGGTTTGCTTTTGCACATAGGCACCTAAATGTTTATCGGGCGCCCAAATAATTTTTTCACCTAGCCCATCAAGATAATCAACAACGTCTACTGCAATGCTTGAAGTTACCACCCAATCGGCGCGCGCTTTAACGGCTGCCGATGTATTGGCATATACAACCACTGTGCGGTCAGGATGCTGATCACAAAAAGCTGAGAACTCTTCAATCGGGCAACCTAAATCTAATGAACAAGTCGCTTCTAAGGTAGGCATAAACACCCGTTTTTCAGGGCTTAAAATTTTAGCCGTTTCACCCATAAACTTAACACCGGCAACAATCAGTGTTTGCGCTTTATGCGCTGCGCCAAACCGTGCCATTTCTAATGAATCAGAAACAATACCACCGGTCATTTCAGCTAATTTTTGAATTGCAGGGTCAGTATAATAATGCGCGACAATGGCGGCATTCTCTTTTTCTAATAATGCAGTAATTCGCTCAGCAGCACTATTAAATTCAGCTTCGGTATAGCTAGGTAAGCTGGGCTCATAAATATGTCGTTTAACAATATCTTCAGCACTGCCACTATAAGCACTTGTAGCTATTGCGTCAGAAGAATTGGAGCCAGAATTGTGAGAATGTTGATCTGTCATGATGGGAATCTTTTCTGAAATAATCGTCAACGAAAAATTGAATATAAATTACCTGATGCACATTAGCAGTGTGCCAAGTTAATCATTCATGCATTGTAACACAGAGATTTTCTAACAGCGCTAGAACGAGAATTTAGGGCTGCCACTGCCGTAAGAGCGCGGTTAGCTGCTCATTATTCTGTGTTAAAGGTGAACGTCTTAATAGCTCTAAAGCTTTATTACGCTCACCCAAGGCATCAAGC
>Ga0209198_1003148_pt1 | contig 10963 bp, 5 predicted proteins | sample COGITO_mtgs_1105_2_FD_184804 | JGI IMG/M metagenome (GOLD analysis project Ga0209198, IMG submission 184804) | Pelagic marine microbial communities from North Sea - COGITO_mtgs_110519 (SPAdes) (version 2) | ecosystem: Environmental > Aquatic > Marine > Epipelagic ...
TATTATTACCATTATTCTTTGCTCTTTTTGTTATGGGATGTGACGATGACAGTGAAAATTTGCCAGCACCATATTATTCAATAGAAGGTAAATGGCTTATCGAAGGAATGATACCAGAAGGAAATAACATATGACAAGAATTCTAAAAAAATTAAAATAATTAAAAAAAATTATCATGACATTAAAGGAAAACAAGCCTTGGAAAATGAAGATGAATTATTGAAATATATAGTTAAGATTTATAAAACTATGATGTATCGTGGGATTAAAGGCACATACATTTATGTTTGTGATAGAGATTTACGAGAATATTTTGAAAAGCACATAATGCTTTACAAACAAAAGGATTAATTTTGAAGCATCTTGATATCCAAGTTTTACTGCTTTTTTCTAATCATTAAAAGCGCCGTTTGTATCTCCTATTTCTTCTTTTGCAAGACCTCTAAAGTAGTAAGAATAGTCATCGTAAGAAAACGAACCTTCCTCTGTTTTAATATTAATCGCAGATGTAAAATCAGTAACTGAACCATATAAATCTTTTAATTCCTATTTAGCTAAACCCCTAAAAAATAAGTAGTGTCATAATCATTATAAATTTCTATTGCCTTATTACTATGGACAATTGTTTTTATGAAATTCTTGGCAAACATTTGAGAAATTTTAAGTAGATATATATTATATTGCTATAAGAGTATAAACTCATAAACACAATAAGGCTAAACACAATTATGTTTATCTTATTGTTGATGTTAATTAAAATACATGAAACAAAAAAGTATTACACGAGAAATACTATTTACTGGATTGATATTAATCGTTCTGGCTCTAGGATATTTGACAATCTTGTTTATAGGAAATAAAAGGCATAATAATCTAGATGCTCTAAAAAGCAAAAAAGAAGTATTAGTTGAAAGATTTGAAAAAATTGAACCTTTTCAAAAATTGTGGTATGAATTACGAAAGAAAAAAAGATTTAATGAAGATTATAATGATTTTGTGATTGAATATGGGGAAATTCAAAGAAGTGAAATTTTATTTAATCTAACTAGAAATAATGATTTATTTGAAGGAAATCTAAACGATTTCTGTATTAAATATTATAGACATCAAAGTGCCCTCAAGGACTCATACGAATTGGATAAATTCGAAACTTTAGAATTCAAGGTCTTTTGTGACTCAATTATGACAAATGAAAGCTTTACGAAAAATAAATATGATATATTTATTCTACAAGGGTATAATGGAAGTTTGAACAACTTTATTAAATTGATGAGAGGGAAAAGAAAAAATAACGAATATCTATCGTACTCGTCTATAAAAAATATTGAAGCTGACATTGAAATGAATAAAATGCAACAAGATAGAATTAAGAATTCAATATTTTATTATAACTCTGGCAATTTAATTGAATAACTGCTTTGGATTATAGGTATAATATATGGTTTAATGATTTTAAAGAAAGGTTTGCGAATTATGGTGCGTAAAGGTTGAATGAAATGAACAAAAATTATACAAAATGAAAGTTTGGATAGAAAAATCAATAGTCAAAAAAAGGATTGATCGAAACAGCGGTGACCTGAGTTTAGGAAAGGCATTATGGTCTCCTACTAAAGACAAAAGAGGCGCTGATATATACAGCTCAATGCGTAATGTTAAGGGGGGCGACGTTGTACTTCATTTAACGGATAACAAAGCGATAACTGGAGTATCGATTGCATCTTCAACCTTTAGGGAGGGTAAAGGAGCGGAAGGAACGGATTGGGACGGACCTGCATATATAATTTCGCTTAAAGATTACTTTGAAATTAATCCACCATTGGATAGAAAAATATTACTTCAAGAATCAAACAGAGCTGAACTAGATCAAATAAGGTCTAAAAACAAAGTTTTCTATAATTCTGAATTAAGTCTTAACCAAGGAGCATACTTAACAGAAGCACCCAATGAATTAGTCAGTTTAATTGGAGAACTATATCTTACTGAGTACGACAAACAAATTCCCCACTTAGACCAAGTTGTTTCAATTAAAAAAACAAATTCAATTCCAACCTTTTATAAAATCATAAAAAGTGCTGAAAGAAAAATAGTAAAAGCTGGTTTCAAATGTAAATCACTTAGAGAAAACAGCAGGTATGTATGGGTTGAAGACTCCGACAACATAATAGGTAGAAAACCTGCTCATTATGAGTTTATTTCTAGAAGAGGTAAATTATATCTTGAACTTCACTTTGAGGACAATAATTCTAAAGCATTATTTCATAATCTTATCGAAGATCTACCTGACCAATTAGAATGGATCGATTGGAACGGAGCTAAAAGCATAGGAAATAAAAAATCATATAAGCTGGACGATATTAATATTGTAGAGAATATTGTTAATGATCTAATTGAAATAGATGAATTGATTGGAAACCAAGTTAGATCTATATTAATAAATCAAATGCGAAATTTTTGGCTATATGCACCGGGTGAAAAGGCAAGGAAATGGGATGATTTTTACAAGAAAAACATTGTAGCCATTGGCTGGGACGAAATTGGAGATCTTAACCAGTATAAAACTAAAGATGAGATTGCAGCAGAATTAAGGAGGGTAAATAATGAAACGGGAAGTAAAAAAAATGATGCATTAGCCTGTTTCGAATTTGCTTCAGTTATAAAACCCGGTGACATCATTATAGCTAAAAAAGGGAAAAGAGATTATGTTGGATGGGGTGAGGTTAGTGGTGAATATTTTTTCGATGACACTCAAGAGGAATATAAAAGCAGGAGAGCTATAAACTGGAAATCAAATGGTGAATGGACTGATGAAGCTGGAGATATTGTGGTTAAGACACTGACCGACATAACGAAAAAACCTGATTATGTTGAAAGATTATCAAAGCTATTAAAAATTGAATTGAATAAAATTGTTACTAAAAATATTGATATGAAATATCCACTAAATACTATTTTGTATGGCCCCCCTGGAACTGGAAAAACTTACAATACTGTTCTTAAGGCTGCAGAAATTATTGAAAATAGAAAGATTAACTCATACGATGAAGCTCTGGAGATTTTCAAAACAAACCTACATAATCAAATTGAATTTATCACTTTTCACCAAAATTATAGTTATGAAGATTTTATTCAAGGGCTAAGACCCGAAACAGACAATAAATCTTCATTAGTATTTGATAAAAAAGATGGTGTATTTAAAAAGATTGCTGACAAAGCACTAGAAAATTTAAAACTAGTTGAGAAGGCACCTGAGGAACTTTCAAATGAAGCAAAATTTGATAAAGGTTTGGAACATTTTGCTGATAAAGTATTGGAAAGTGAAGATAACTTTAAAATAAACGATACTGCTTACATATTTGAGGTTGAGGAGGATGCTTTTAGATATACTGGTCAGAGATGGACAAACCATACTAATGGTTTGAGAATGAAATTTAGTGATTTAAAAGAATTCTATAGAAATGATGTCAAAAGCCGAAAAGACATAAAAAAACTAGATAATATTTCTGGCCTAGCCAATCAACATGCCACTTATTACTACTTGGTTTATTCTGAAATACTTAAACTATTACCAAAGAAAGCTGAGGGACTAAAAAACGTAAGACGAAAAAACTATGTAATTATTATTGATGAAATAAACCGAGCTAACATTTCGAGAGTTTTTGGAGAGCTTATTACATTAATTGAGCCTGACAAAAGATCTCATGGAAAAATTCCATTAGAAGCGAGGTTACCATCAGGAGATCCATTTATTGTTCCATCCAATTTATTCATAATTGGTACTATGAATACTGCTGACAAATCAATAGCATTATTGGATATCGCCCTTAGAAGAAGATTTGAGTTTGAATCAATGTATCCAAAATATGAGATCGAAGGTCAAGAAATCTATGATGTAGATATTCTAAAAAAAATCAATCAGCAAATCATTAAATCAAAAGGTCACGATTTTCAAATAGGTCATGCTTATTTCATGGGAGAAAATAAAAATTTGATTGAGAGAATGAACAAAAAAGTGATTCCTCTTCTACTTGAATATTACATGAATGACGAAAAAGAAGTCAAAGGAATATTAAACTCTGCAGGTCTTGCTATTGAAGAAAATAATTGGCCATTAAAAATCACAGGTAAAAATGATTAATCTTTTTGAATATCAAAATAAGATAGATATTCAAGACTCATTTAAGGGCTTGGAAGGATTTCTTGATGAAATCTGGAATAGTCGTGAAAAGAATTCATTCTACTCTAAAAATGAGAACGATAAAATAGAGTCACAAAGATTCCTTCAATTCATACATAAGTCAAATGAATTAAAATCAAATAAATATGTTGGTGTAATCCATTACGAGGAAAATAAAATTAATTTATTACCGAAGATATTTTTTGATCCTGAAAAAGATTATTCAAAAAATGAAGTAAATCAAATCCAAAACCATATTCTTTGGTGGCTAAGTTATTGTCGCAAAATTAAATTTCCCAATTATCAAGCTTCATTAGGTAGCGCAAAAAGTGACTTTTTTGAAGTTTTAATTTATCTCTTCTCAAAATACACCCGCGAACTTTTAAACTCATCTATCTACCAGCAATATGAAGAAGTAAATCGTGAATTATCATTTATCAAAGGAAGACTAAATACTAACGAATACATTAACGAAAACTTAAGCAAAGGTAAATGGCACAAACTCAATTGTACATATGATGCTTTCGTTTTTGATAATGAATTCAATCGCATAATAAAGTATGTTACTACTCTCCTATTTAATGTTACCTCGAGCCAGGATAACAAGAAGAACTTGAGGGAAATCCTTTTTATATTAGATGAAGTAACGGACGAAAGAGCAACAGCTGAACAATGTTCCAAAATCTCATTCAATCCAATGTTTGGTGAGTTTGAAACAGTTCGTGATTATTGCCAATTGTTTCTCACCAACTGTATTTCGTTTGATTATAAAAATGATTTAAAACTTTTCGCTTTCCTTCTTCCAATGGAATATGTTTTTGAAGATTTTATTTTTGGTTTTATTGAGAAAGAATTAGAGGCTGTAAAAGCCAAATCTCAGAGAAGTGACACTTATTTAGATGAAGGAAAAGCCTTTAATCTAAAGCCGGATTTATGGCTAAAAACAAATGATAAATCTCTTATTGCTGATACAAAATATAAGATTGTTTATTCTGATGAGAAAGACCCAAAAAAAGGAATTTCTCAGAACGACCTATATCAAATGCTTGCCTACGCCGTGAGATTTGAGGTTAATGAAATTATATTATTCTATCCCAATACAATTAAGCATGTGCAGGAAGAAGAAACAGAATTAATAATTAAAGATGCTTTAGCGGATGGAAAAGAAATATCTATTAAAGCATTTCAATTACCTATAATTAACAGAGAATTATTAGAAAATAAGTTAGAGACGAAAACGAATTTGAGCGAACTGTTTAAATCAACAAGAGAGGGATTAATCAATAAAGTAGAAAAAATATTAAAATAAGTAATATTGGAAAAGGATTTAAAACTTCTGCCCATGAAACAACGTATTAAGCACTGTAACGTCTGCAATGTAGATTTTCCAATAATGTACAGGATACAATACAAAAACCTTAAGGAATGGGTGTTTGTATGCGAGGACTGCTTACTTAAAGTTAAAGCAAATAACAGCGCTTATAAATACGGTGGTACTTGGAAGAAATAGGACTAGATTTGATTTAGTTCAATCAAATCTACCCCAAAATAGTTCGACTTTACTCCCTTCTCCTCCACTTTTTATTCTCAAGAATAATTTTTTATTTTTGGTAATAATTATTTGATTATTTCAAGAAAATTAGTTCTTATTAAACTTTAAATTAAATCAACAATATCAAATTGTTATAAAAATAGCACATAATTACAAAAAAATACCACCCTTGTAGAGTGGTATTTTAATAATTTAACTAGAGTTTCTTTTAAAACGCCCGTACAGCACGTACAGCTTTTGAATTATTAGTATTGTGGTTTGCTCCAGGGCTATTAGAAGAAGTTCCAAAACCATTTGCCATATTAACAAAATATGCGTTACCGTAACCAGGTTGAGTGGAACTCCAATAATCATTACCGCTCCACATTGGAGAAATATTTGCTTTAGCTAAATAAATTAATTCTAACTCTCTAATAGTGGGTAAGCGCCAATCCATAAATTTAGCGCCGTTAGTATCGTGTCTTGTGATATCATTTAAAAGATTATCAATTGGATACCATGTAGAGACACCTTGGTCTTGCATTGCGACCACCAAACCGTGTTTTCCACCATCACGGATTTCAATTACAAACCCACCTAACTCTGCATAGAAAGTGTTGACACTATATACAGAATCTGAACCACTTGATGGAGTCGTCCATGTAGGAACTCCTGTTCCGGAGGATGTTAATACCTGCCCCGATGAACCTGCATTATTATTTGGCATAAGTGCGCCACTAAATTTAATATTGCCTGCAACATCTAACTTTTCGGTTGGTGAATTAGTTCCTATTCCAACTTTACCATCATTCTTTATTATCATTTTAGTGTCTGATAATCCATAATCATTGGCGTTTGTATAACTATTAAGTATAAAACGTAAATCCGTTCTACCCCAATTACTAATTCCTGATGCAACAATAGCTGTTTTGTTGATACCACCTGTTCTCAACATAAGGTGAGCCTCATCACCCTCACCATATGCATTAATTAATGCTTTAGCATCACCTGAAGCAGCCTTTACATGTAAAAGTTGTGCAGGACTAACTGTCCCAATACCAACATTTGTACCATCATCATAAATCGAGCTATTTCCTAATACTGTTGAAGACCCATCGAATTTGGCTATCATATTAGCAGTTCCTGAACCGCTAACCCCTGCCGAAGAAGTTGTCCACGATAGTGCTCCAGAACCATCCGTTGTTAAAACCTGTCCGCTTGTACCGTCAGTGTTTGGAATTGTAATCGCTCCTGCAGTTATGGAACCAGCGGTTTCCACATTAGTAACATTGCTATTTCCAAGTTTTATCTTGTTTGAAGCATTAACAGTTGCATTTGAACCTATAGCAGTTGCATTAGTGAAATTATTCGAGCTTAAATCAGCATTATAACCAATTAATGTATTGTTTGTTCCTGTTGTATTTGTATCTCCTGCACTAGCCCCAATTCCAGTGTTATTAGAACCTGTTGTGTTATTTTCAAGAACTCTTTTTCCAAAAGCTGAATTTTGAGATCCTATTGTATTTCTAAATATAACATGAGACCCCATAGCAGTATTAAGACTTCCTGAAGTTGTCTCACCTAGAGCTTGGTGACCCATAGCAACATTTTCATCACCTGTAGTAATTTTCTCTAAAACTCGTTTTCCAACACCAGTGCTATAACTTGCACCTTGAGAAATACTCGGAGTGGTACCAATTATTAATGTATTGTATTGATTACTGTGTATTGCATCTGACAACTCGTCTATACTTGATGCTCCACCTGAAATAGTCGTCCATGTAGGAACTCCTGTTCCGGAGGATGTTAATACCTGCCCCGATGAACCTGCATTATTATTTGGCATAAGTGCGCCACTAAATTTAATATTGCCTGCAACATCTAACTTTTCGGTTGGTGAATTAGTTCCTATTCCAACTTTACCATCATTCTTTATTATCATTTTAGTGTCTGATAATCCATAATCATTGGCGTTTGTATAACTATTAAGTATAAAACGTAAATCCGTTCTACCCCAATTACTAATTCCTGATGCAACAATAGCTGTTTTGTTGATACCACCTGTTCTCAACATAAGGTGAGCCTCATCACCCTCACCATATGCATTAATTAATGCTTTAGCATCACCTGAAGCAGCCTTTACATGTAAAAGTTGTGCAGGACTAACTGTCCCAATACCAACATTTGTACCATCATCATAAATCGAGCTATTTCCTAATACTGTTGAAGACCCATCGAATTTGGCTATCATATTAGCAGTTCCTGAACCGCTAACCCCTGCCGAAGAAGTTGTCCACGATAGTGCTCCAGAACCATCCGTTGTTAAAACCTGTCCGCTTGTACCGTCAGTGTTTGGAATTGTAATCGCTCCTGCAGTTATTGATCCACTTGTTTTTACATTCGTAACACTTGTATTACCCAATTGAACTGTATTATCGCCAGAGCCAATAGCACCTTTACCTATTACAGTTTCATTATTTGCATTAGGTGAACTCACATTTGCATCAAGTCCAATCAAAGTGTTGTTTGTACCTGTTGTTATCGATTCTCCTGCTCTTTTTCCTAAACCAGTATTATTATTTCCAGTGGAAACGTTAAGCATTGTTTGATTCCCTATTGATGTATTACTATTTCCTGTGGTTAATGAAAACATATTTTCGGCACCTATGGCTGTATTCCCAAATCCTGTTGTTAATGCTCTCATGTTATAGTAACCTACTGCAGTATTGTTATCAAACCCTGTTCCAGAATAAGATTCGAGAGCTCTTGATCCTATTGCAGTATTTCGCTTTCCTGTTCCCAAACCCATCGAAGATCCGATGGCTAAATTGTTATCGCCATCACCAGATCCTGTGCCAAAATATAAGCCATCAACAGTAAGACTAGTCGTTATTGTTGTGTTGTCAGGCAATCCAACGGTGGTTGTAGAATCAGATGTAGAAACTTCAATTTCATTTACTGTTCCATTGATTGTTTCTGCCGAAGAAGTTGTCCACGAAAGTGTTCCAGAACCATCTGTTGTTAAAACTTGATTGGCATTACCAGTCGTATTCGGATAGGTGTTTCCACTAGCAATTAATGTTGGAGTGGTTACCGTTCCTGTAAAGGTTGGTGAAGCAATATTAGCTTTTAAATCTATTGCTGTATTTTGGGTGGTTTGCTCAGCGGTAATCGCAGACAAAGAACTTGTTGTAGTACCACTCACAGCACGAATAGCACGAACAGCACTTGAAGAGTGCTTAGCGTTATCATTGACCTGACCTCCATTATTGAAATTCTGTTTCCATGCGCGATTATTAGCAACTTCCGAAGAAGTCCAGTATACGGTAGCTGAAAATGGTGTAAATCCAGAGATTGCATCTAACGTTGGTTTTTTTATATACATCTCATTTAATTCGTCTTTTGAAGGAAAAAACCAGTCGGTATAACCTCCACCATTATATGCCCTTGCTAAACCTGCAGCATAACTCGTTTCCGTTTCACCTTGGGCGTTTATAATAGCCGTTGTATTGACTGCTCCAGTTCCTATCGCGGTACCTGTTGCTCCAGTTGTGATGTGAGTGCCATTGTACCATCGAATCCCTGTACTCTGGTCTTCTATAGCACTAACTAAACCCTTAGTATTATCTGTTGGGTCTATCCAAAATACAAATCCGCCCCCTACAAAATCACCAATAGATAATGGCTGAGCTACTTGACCATTATTAATAATATCTGATAGAGCAGCAATTTCACTTGTATCTGCATCTGCACCTGCTGGACCTTGAGCTCCTGCTGGACCGATTGGACCTACTGGACCTTGAACACCTTGATTTCCTTGAGCTCCTGCTGGACCGATTGGACCTTGAGCCCCTGTTGGACCTACCTGACCTACTGGACCTGGAACTGTTGAGTCCGCACCAGCTGGGCCTGGAGCACCTTGATTTCCTTGAGGACCTGCTGGACCGATTGGACCTATTGGACCTGGAACTGTTGAGTCCGCGCCAACTGGACCTTGAGCACCTTGATTTCCTGTTGGGCCGATTGGACCTTGAGCGCCATCTGCACCATCAGCACCATCTGCACCTGGAGCACCTGCTGGACCTTGATTTCCTTGAGCTCCTGCTGGGCCTACATCGCCTTGAGGACCAACTACGCCATCAATTTTTGCCCAAGCTGTTCCATTATAAAAATAAAACCCTGATATTTCATCTGTTTGATAAATCATTAACCCTGCCACTGGTGACACAATTGCATCTCGCTGAGTTTCTTTCATTCTGGGAATTAAAATACCTCCTGTTGTGGATTCAATTTCTAATGCCGAAGAAGCATTTGGGGTATTGGTATTGATACCAACCTGAGCATAGCTCAATGCTGTAAACAGCATCAGAGTGATTAATGTAATTTTTCTCATCTTATTTTTTTATGATTTTAAACGTTGAAATTTGGTTTTGTGAGTTTTGTAAATTCAGTAAATAAACACCTGTAGGTAAGTCTGTAACATCCAGTTCTAAGGCATTTGACTCTAATATTTTTTGACCTACTGTATTGAATAATGTAGAGTGTTGTGGAGAATTAGAAACTATAACTATTTTATCGGTTGTTGGATTTGGGTAAACCCTTACTATATCATTTAGTGTTTCTGTTTTTATAGTGAGTGTTGCTGATAAAGCACTCGCAGTAACTTGCTTAAATTCAGAAAGTTCTGTAAAATCATAGCTCAATATGTTATTCACATCATCAATAGTTGGTGCAAGGTTATTCCAAATGTCATTGGCATCCAATACTTCTAGGACTAATTCTGCTTCGTCAATACCATTGAGCTCAGAGTTTAAATAACGAAAAGAAAGTATTCCTGAATAATCAGTTAGTTCATTTGATAATTCATAAACTCTTTCAATACTTGAGTTATCTCCAACAACTATTGGGGTAGTCGATCGCGCAATAGAATTAGGCCCTGTTATGGTATGAGATACACTAGGGGATAATTCTAATCCGTCTACTGAAACAGAACTATTGGAGTTAACACTAACAAAACTTCCTGATTCAATGCTGAGCGTTTGGCTAAAACAAAAGGAAGTTGCTAGCAATAAAGCTATTAGTGATTTGTGCATGGTTAAACGTTAAATTGGTAATGCAATTTAGTTTAAAAATTATAAACATTTAGTACATATTTGATACATTATAAAAAAAGTAATGATAATTATATTTTATTTAAAAGAATTGAACCGCTTTAAATCCTCAACAAAATAGTTCGATTTTACTCCCTTTAGCTCCAC
>Ga0209198_1003152_pt1 | contig 10952 bp, 9 predicted proteins | sample COGITO_mtgs_1105_2_FD_184804 | JGI IMG/M metagenome (GOLD analysis project Ga0209198, IMG submission 184804) | Pelagic marine microbial communities from North Sea - COGITO_mtgs_110519 (SPAdes) (version 2) | ecosystem: Environmental > Aquatic > Marine > Epipelagic ...
AACCTCGACAAATTTGAGAAATACAACCCTGATCTGAGCCTCCTGACTAATGGCGCAATTGTTGCCCAGTATATTTTGCTGTCAGTTTTTCATTTATGGAGTGCCGGACAGGTGGCTCAGCTTTCTTATGGCTTAGTCTGGGCTACAGTGGCAATACAGGCTTATACATTGGTGGTAATCGGGGCTATTTTGGATGGCAAACCTTTTGCCCGGCGATTGGAGCAGTCCAGATTGCTGGTTCTGGCGACGGGCCTGTACAGCAGCTTCTCGCTGAATCTTATTACCATTGACTGGCTCTATTTTGGCATTGGCGCTCTGCTGCTTAGTGCTGCTGTCATGTGGCTCAGCTTAAAGCCGACCATGGCACCGGTATCCAGCAAAACTGAACTGGCATAAAAAAGCCCGCTGTAAGACGGGCTTTTTGACTGTCTGTCACAGCACCGGATTACATTCTCGCATAGGACTGGGTAACCACTTCGCCATTGTAGGTAAATGACTGAGTGAAGTGGTTTTCGTCAACCAGTTCCATTTTCACTTCATTGACGGTACCTTCATAATCCGCAAATGAGCTTATCATAGCAGTTTCAACCGCGTTACCATCAGCATCCACAGTGAAGGATCCAAAACCAAAGTCCTGACCGTTTTCACCTTTGTAAACCACATTCTGCAACCAGATAAAGTGACCGCCACCAATCATCTTGGTTTCAGAGAAAGCCGTCATATCGGGATCACCAGACTCTCGGGCTTCAAGGGCCCAAAGACCATCAAAAGGCGAGGTTGCCCTTGAAGCTGTGTTCCACACTTCAACCATATCCAGCAGACGACCACCTTCATATTCCATACCGATAATGGTTTGTTCAAAACCCGTGGCTGTCTGATCAATAGCGACATCAAAGCTATAACCGGAGACCGGGCCATTATGATTCACTCTGGGCACCTCAACCATGACACCATTTGACCAGCTGGCATCGCCTGCGCCCACATCAATGCTCTCAGTCTGGGCATTGTTAAAGGCATACATAAAGCGGCCATTGGAGTAGATCTTTATTTGATCACGGGTATATTGGCTGACCTCACCATTTTCAGTCACCGTAACGCCCTCAATTAAGTAGGCGCCATCTGGCAGAGCTTCGCTAACTGCTGGAGCCTCTGTTGCAGCTGGTGCTGGAGTGGGTTCACCAGAGCAGGCGCCCAACGCCATAATGGTAGAGATAAGAAATAATGATTTAACGTTCATTGCAGGTTCCCTCGAGATTGTAATTGTAATATCAGACATTAACCTTACCTATCAGGGTATTTTATGTATAGGTCAGCAGGGACCACTCACCGCAGCGGTGGTCGTTTCGTCCTATTTGATTGTGTATAAACCCGCTTTGACGTTTTAAATCACCCGATTGGGATTAAGGATACCTTTGGGGTCCATGGCCTGCTTGAGGGTTTTCATCAGCGCAATTTCACTGTCGCTGCGCGACTGATCGAGGAAATCCCTTTTCAGCACACCCACACCATGCTCGGCGGTAATGGCACCGGAATACTCACCAATCATCAGCATAATATCCCTGTTAATGGCGACTTTATCTTCTTCCCTGCCGGTGTAGGCGCACACATGCAGATTGTTATCACCTATATGACCAAACAGCAGCACACCTATATTGGCGTATTTCTGCTTCAGACGCTGATCCAGATCTGCGGCAAAAATACCTATATCTGCAATGGGCAGGCTGACATCCTGATTGGACACCGGGCCCAGCACTTTGAACAACTCGCCAATGCCATCTCTGATCTGCCAGAATTTTTCCGCATCCTGATGGGTCTTGGCAACCAGGGCATCCGTAATAAGCCCGGCTTCAAGTTGGGCAAACAGCGCCGCCTCAAATCGTTCTGCGCCAGACACAGAGTCATTATCTTTGTACTCAACCAGTAAATAAAACGGATGGTCTTCAGCGAACGGATTTTGCAGATCGGACTCCACCTGCAAAACCTTGTTGTAATAGTTATCCCACATCAGTTCAAAACCAGTTAGGCCCGGGCCCAGACTGCGCTTCAGTTCCGCCAACAATGTGGTGACAGATTTATAATCAGGCAAGGCGCAGAGTGCGGTATGGGAACTATTAGCTTTGGGTTGCAGCTGTAACACTACTCTGGTGACAATACCCAGAGTACCCTCTGAGCCAATAAACAGATGCTTCAGATCGTACCCAGAATTATTTTTAACCATTTTATTCATGGCATTGATTACAGTGCCATCTGCCAGCACCGCCTCAAGGCCAAGTACTAGGGCTCTAGTCATGCCATAGCGAATCACTTCAGTACCACCTGCATTGGTCGCCACATTGCCACCAATCTGACAGCTACCCCGAGCACCTAGATCCAGCGGCATAAACAGACTGTGCTCGGCAGCGCTATCCTGCAGCACCTGCAGTGGCGTTCCAGCCCAGGCGCTGATGGTCATGGCAGTGGTATCAATATCCTCAATCCCGTTCATGCGCTCAAGGGAGATAGCAAATTCAGAAGCCTGAGGCGTTGCGCCACCAGCCAGACCAGTTAAGCCCCCTTGCACGACCACAGGCTGATCATACTCATGGCACAGAGCCATAATTTGCGATAGTTCATCGGTGGTTTTGGGTTTTAATAATGCGCTGGGCTTGCAGGGATCTGCGCCGCTCCAGTCAGCAAAATATTTTTCACTGATGTCATCGGCGAGGAATAAGGTGTTTTTATCAACGACGGCTGTGAGGCGGTCAATTAAAGTTTGCATTTGAACTGCTGCCAGAGAATTTAATTGCAGTTTAACCTACAACTCAGACTGTCTACCACTTGTCCTCATAGGTTTCCAACCGATCAAAAGACTCACCGATCAGCACACCCAATTCGCGCTGCTCACCTTCTTTGAGATGCACTGCGGGTCGACCATGGGCAAAGCGGTAGTTACAGATAAGCGCAACATCGCCAACTTCCCAGGCAATAGGAATACCATAATCATCGTAGATTTTTATAAACAGCTGCTTCTCTTCCGTTGTCATTTCCGAACCATCACCGAAGGTCAGCTTTAATGGACGCTCATCGGCAGCCAGATGCTGCACCAGCGGCCAGGTATCAAACCAGGTGCTGTCATCGGCCATGCTGCTGTAGAGTAGATTGCGATCCAGATGCGGGAAATATTCAAACGCAGAAATATAGAACTTGGTTTTCAACAGGCGGCCCGGACCCCATTCAGCTTCCAGACCTCGGCGCTGGGCTTCAGCCAGAGCCTCATCCGGATCTTCCGTCAGCATAGATTGCTGCCAATGGTTGTAGACACCAATATCGAGGCGATCAACAAAGGACTCACGATCCGACAGATTGCGGTGGTAGCAGAGGCCCAACGCTTTTAGCTTTTGACCAAACTCCGTCGCCAGCAGCGCATCTGTCGCCTGCAAGTTGTCAGAGACATAGGTATGGCCGCCCTCACTGGGCATTTTGTGCGCCATAAAGCTGACCATCTTGGTACTTGACCCAATATAGGCCATCTCATGGTGGTAGTGCAGCCAGGCTTCCAACGGCGCTCCCACCTCATAGACATTCTTTTCAATGATTTTGCGCGGGTTGGCGCCGCCTTCGTATTGGCGCTCGTTTTTTAGCACCTGAGTGGCAATCAGGCGCATCGCCTGCAAATCGTCTAACCCTGTATTGATAACATGAACCAGCCCCACATCATCAAAGGTCTGCTGCATGCGTTCGGCAAGCTCTTTACTGGCAACTAGGGGCGCACCATTAATCCGGTACTCATTGCCATCAATGACAAACAGTTCTGGAGATATAGCAGGCGTGCCAGTCCACCACTTGGGCTCAGTGATATTGGGTAATGGCGCAAAGGCTTCAGCTGTATTGGCAGACATCTTTTGTTCTCTAGGGTCGAAATTAAAAAAGCTTGCCATTCTAGCTGCGAAAATAGCCTCGGACAATAGAAAAATCAGCCTTTTAAACAAGTTTTAAACTGACTTGTAAGGCTATACGCAATCAGTCTGCCGGCGGGTCAGAATAATCCGGGTAAATATCAACCCATTGCCATCATCAGAAATCCCGAAAAAGCCGCATTGGTGGGGGATAGCCCAGGATCAACCAACTTTTTAGATTGGTTGATTAACTCTCTATAGGCAGTATAAAAATGCCAGCTTGGCAATGGTCGATAGAGTAAATCCGGCACCTCAAAATGAGCAATAACATTCTTTGCCGTCGTGGGTTTCACAAACACCTCGCTATTGGGCGCAAAGTAGGTAGGAATAATACTGACCAGACTCCATTTAGCCAATTTCTCAGTCAGCATAATGTCCACCAGAGCCTCAAAACCAGACTGCTGATCACCGTGCAGCAATTGTCCCAGTGACTGCACCAAAAACTCTCGATCTGCGGCGCTCAGGCAGCCGACAAAGTCGCGAAATTTGGGCTTTTCAAACATAGATACCATGGAGGAACGGGACACTATTTTGACCATATTGTCGGCGCTTTTATCGATATCCTCCAAGGCGGAAAGACTAAAACTCTCTTGGGCAAAGGTAATCATCTTATCCATACGGTGCCGCTTGGCAATCACCTGCATTTCGGGGTCATCAAAACCGCCGGGGAAGCGCTGCAAAAACATTGCTTCGGCGATTTTTAACTTTAATCTATCCAGAGTAGCCATGATTCCAGCCCTCTATTAATTCCTTTCAAAGCTTACACCACTTTATGAAGGTATTTTATTTAGTACTGCAGACAGCCAGCTAACATTTTAGTCGCATTAATCAGCCCTCTAAACCTATTTGATTAGGGCTCAGCTGGGACTATTAGTAATATTAGAGGCTGTAAAAGATTAAAGAGAGATTCCAGTGGCTATTGACACTATTAAGCTGACAACCACCATCGAAGTTACCGCTGCAGCCGCACTGTTGTGCCTCAGTCTGGTGTGTGCCGCTAACGAAGCTATGGTTAGCCCTGTCAATACCAGCAAATGGTTTCACCAAACTCAGCTGCCCAATGGCCATTCCTGGTTTAATAATGAACAGCAACATTATACCGACCGAATCACCAATGCCTATATCAGCGATGGCACTTTAAAAATCGTCGCCAAGAAAGAAAGCTTCACTGATCAGGGTAAAACCAAACACTACACGTCGGCCCGATTAAACTCCAAATTTGCTTTTAAATATGGTCGCGTTGAAGTGCGGGCGAAACTGCCAGCTGGGGTTGGTACCTGGCCAGCCATATGGACATTGGGTAAAAATATCACGGAGCCCGGCGCTTACTGGCAAACTCAGGGGTACGGCACCACCTCATGGCCTGGCTGCGGCGAGATTGACATCATGGAGCACTGGGGAACCAGACCAAACTTTGTCCAAAGTGCCATGCACACCAAATCTAGTTCAGGTGACACAGTGAACAAAGGTGGCCAAGCCATAGCAACTGCGACAACAGATTTTCATATCTACGCAATGACCTGGTCAGCGGAAAGCATCGTCTTCAGCGTAGACGACAAAGTGCATTACCGCTATCAGCCGAGAAAAAAGAATTCTCGCACATGGCCATTTGATAGAGAGCAATACTTAATTCTAAATTTGGCTATTGAGTCGGGCATCTATAGCAGCTTTAATAGCGCGCAAATGGAAATCGACTATTTAAGAGTCTACGCCGAAAATGCAGGACCAGGAGACAAGCCTATTTGGTCAGATGAATTTGACTAAACTGATTTGGCTAAACTGGCCTGGGCTGAAAATCTGCTTAGAGCAGCTCGCATGGGACTAATGCGACTCTAACTGCAGCCGTTTATAGCAGCATAAAAAATATCATAAAAATTTAATAATCTGTAACACGAGGGGGCTTTATGCCAGCTAAAATTCAGGCTGCGATCGCAGCTACAAAACATCCCATGGTTGTCATATTAACCCTGCTGACATTGGTATCCTGCGGTGGCGGTGGCGGTGGCAGCCAACCCACAGGAAACAATGGTAATAACTCGGGCTCAGACACAACCGACCCGGTAATTTCAATATCCGGGTCAACCACCATCAACCATGAACAGGGCAGCACCTACAATGATCCCGGTGCTACCGCAACCGACCTGGTCGATGGATCTGTAACAGTAACTACCAACAATCAAGTTGGCACAGCAGCGGGCACCTACACCGTCACCTATTCTGCACAGGATAGTGCAGGTAATTCCGCCACAGCCGTGCGCACAGTAATTGTTGCAGATACCACTGATCCAACTGTCAGTCTGACCGGGGCCGCCTCGGTCAATCATGCGCAAGGCACTACTTATGTCGATGCCGGCGCTACGGCCAGCGATAATATTGATGGAACCCTGACCCCAGTCTTAACTGGAAATGTGGGCGGCTCCGCCGGTGTATATACCCTTACCTATACCGCTACAGATATTGCCGGTAACTCTGCAACAGCAACCAGAACAGTAACTGTCACCAACAATACTGATGGTGACGGAGCAAATATTGTTATCAGCAATGGTGCTGCAGGAACAGCCTGGGATCTGGGTATTCAGGCATTTGACGAGCTGGGTACCCCAGCCTACTCCTCATGCTCCAATGGCGGCGACACCTGTCCCAGCCTTAACTGGACTGTGGAGACAGATAATGACCGCGGCAATGTGTTGCAGGTCACCTATGCTGCCAATGCGCAGCATGCGGGAGTTTATTTCCAGAGTTCAACGGCACAGAACCTGAACACCTACGCCTCAGGCAATTTTGTTTTCGATATAAAAGTGATCGACGATGGTACAGATAATCTGTCGGGGGGCTTTTTCATTAAAATGGAGAGCGGTGGCTCTAACAGTGGTGAGCTCAGCATTGGCTCGGTGGCTAATTCGAGCATTATTGCGGATGGCCAATGGCAGTCGATCAGCATACCTGTATCCAGCTTTACCAATGGTGGCCTTAACTTATCCGAGACCACGGTTGCCATGAATCTGTTTCCTGCCTATCAAACCGGGGAAAACCTGGTTTTCCGGCTAGATAATGCAAAGTTTGAGGTGGGCGACGGCAGCGGCGGTGGCAATAATGGCATCAGTACCATAGATACCAGCAAATGGTTTCAGCAATCCCAGTTACCTAACATCGGTTCTTGGTATAACAACGAGCAACAGCATTATACCGACCGCATTGAAAACTCCTATAAAAGCAACGGTACCCTAAAGATTGTCGCTATCAAAGAATCCTTTACAGATCAGGGCATAACCAAACAGTACACATCTGCAAGATTAAACTCCAAATATGCCTTTACCTATGGTCGTGTGGAAGTTCGTGCGAAATTACCCCAAGGGGCGGGAACCTGGCCGGCGATCTGGACATTAGGTCAGAATATTAGCGAGCCTGGCGCTTACTGGCAGACCCAGGGATATGGCACCACAAGCTGGCCAGCCTGTGGTGAAATCGACATTATGGAGCACTGGGGCAACAATCAGAACTATGTCCAGAGCGCTATGCACACGCCTTCAAGTTCAGGCGGAACAGTGAATAAGGGCGGACAGCTAATAAGCACAGCCTCCAGCCAATTCCATGTCTACAGCATGGACTGGTCAGCTGATGAGATAGTCTTTGAAATCGATGGCAATGAGCACTACAGATATAACCCTACGTCAAAAAATGCCTCCACCTGGCCCTTTGATGCACCCCAATATCTACTGCTGAATTTCGCCATAGAAGCCAGCATTGCCAATAGCTTTACCCAGGGGCAGATGGAAATCGACTATGTCAGAATTTACGCCCCAGATGCAGCCTCCGGGGATGATCCCCAGTGGGCAGATGAGTTCGAATAGAATTGTAAACAAGAGTAAACAACGATGAGTCAGCTTCGCCAACAGTCAACTCCGAGGGAAATACTTCCTCTGCTATTTTTAGCGTCAATGTTGCTGATCAACTGCGGCGGCGGCGGTGGCTCATCTTCAGATACAAGCCAGAGCGGCAACAGCGCTAACAATAACCAGGTCGGCCAGCTGACAGAGCCTTCCGGTGGCCCCACTGATAATAGCGCCGACACAGCTATGACAGTATTTGCCAATGCTGTTGCAGATGACCGCTGGGATCAGGGAATAGGTGCCTATGACGCAGGGATTGACTACTCAACCTGTGACAATGATGGCGGCGCTGGATGTCCAAATATTAGCTGGGTCTTAGTCGCAGACTCAGATCGCGGTGATGTCCTGCAAATAGTTCACAGCGATGCAGGCACAGATACAGGTTTCTATATCCAGTCATCAACCGCATTTGATGCCAGCGCCTTTGCTGGGGGCAATATCCTTTTTGATATTCAGGTTATCAGCGGTGACAGCAACTTCTCAATGAAACTGGATTGCGACTACCCCTGTGGCTCTGAGCCTGAAAACCTCGGCAGCCTGGGCACCTCCGGCTGGGAAACCGTCAGCGTGCCAGTGAATAATTTTGTCGCCACGGGCCTGCAACTGGACAGCCTGACCACCGGCATAGTGATCTGGGCATCCCTGCATACCAACACAGTATTTCAACTGGATAATATTCGCTGGGAAACAGGTGATGGCAGTATGCCCGTCGATATAAACACATCGCCACTGACCTATGAGGGCTACAGCCTGGTATGGAGCGATGATTTTTCCGGCAACAGCCTCAATACCAGCAACTGGAACTATGAGACAGGTGACGGCTGCCCCTACAACTGTGGCTGGGGCAATGAGGAGCTGGAGTTCTACAGCAGTGACAACACCAGTGTCAGCGATGGACTACTAATCATTGAAGCCAGAGAGCAGTCTCTGGGCGGACGCAGCTACACCTCATCGCGCCTGACCACCCAGGGCAAGCAGTTCTTTACCTATGGGCGATTTGATATTCGTGCCAAGCTGCCCGAGGGTCAGGGTCTTTGGCCAGCATTGTGGATGATTGGGGAAAACTTTTCCTCCGTGGGTTGGCCAGCCAGCGGCGAAATAGACATTATGGAAATGGTAGGCGGTAGTAGCAACAATGAGAAAACCACCCATGGCACCATCCATTACGCGAATGCCAGCAACAACCACCAATATGTCGGCGGCTCTAAAACTATCAGCAATGGCACATTGGCAGATGATTTTCACGTCTTCAGCTTAGACTGGACCAGCGACTCTATTAGCTGGTTAATTGATGGCGTTAGTTACCATACTGAACAGATTACCTCGGCTGAGAGAACAGAATTCCACGAAGATTTTTTCTTTATCTTTAATGTGGCGGTGGGTGGTCAATGGCCTGGCAACCCAAACGGCAGCACCCAGTTTCCCCAGCAGATGCAGGTGGACTATATACGCGTCTTCCAGCTGGACTAGAAATATTCTCAGGAAGTCAGGGACTGGTTGATCTGGTTTAGCGTTGCCAAAGGATTTGCAGACTGGGTAATGGGTCGCCCAATCACCAGATAATCACTGCCCAGAGCAATGGCATCCTCAGGGCTAACAATACGACGTTGGTCATCTGGAGCACTGTCAGGCAAGCGTATTCCTGGTGTAACAAGTTTAAAGTCTGCTCCCAGATCTGCTTTTAATGCACTGGCCTCCTGAGCCGAACACACTACTCCATGCAGCCCAGAGTTCTTTGCCAGTCGCGCCAAATGCAGCACCTGCTCAGTAGGGCTGTTGGAGATGCCCACCTGCTGCAAATCAGACTGATCCATACTGGTCAGCACAGTCACAGCAATCAGCAACATATCGCTGCCCTTTTGCTCCAGGCTTTGCTGTGCCGCTTCCATCATACGACTACCACCGCAGGCATGGACATTGGCCATCCACACACCCAAGTCTGCAGCCGCACTTATTGCATGGGCAGTGGTATTGGGAATATCGTGAAATTTAAGATCGAGAAACACATCAAAGTTGCGCTCAACCAGTGCCTTGACCAACTGTGGTCCGGCAACGGTAAACAATTCTTTGCCGACCTTCAGGCGGCACTGGCTGGGGTCTAACTGCTCAGCCAGATTAAGGGCCGACTGCTGATCATCATAGTCCAGAGCGACAATAACGCGAGATTCACTATTAGCCATACTGAGTTAATCCTTCTTTGTGGCGCGAGCCAACTTGCGACGGTAATTGGCAATAATCACCGAGCTGGCAAAAATCCCTAGCAGAGTTCCTGCCGAGAGAAACAGCAGCAGCCAGAATCCGAGACTGATCTCGGGGCTGTTAAACAGGATAAAACTGACCGTCAGAGGCTGGCTGTTTTCCATAGCAAACACAGCGCCCACCAGCGCCACCGCAACCACCACAATAAATTTGATAAACCACCAAAGTGCGCCCACCTGAAGCCTCCAGCTAATCCGATGAGCGCGCATTGTACCTTCTCAACAACGGCTCGACAAAAGATCCATTGTCTTTTGCCGGTTAAATAATCAATACTAAACGTAGAATCCAGACCCAAAACAAACGGACATTAAATCCTATGAGCATAACCAGACAGATACTTATCATCGCCCTACTCAGCCTGGGTGCAGTCTCCTGCGACGCCCAGACCAGTCAGCGCACCATTATCACCTCCGGTTCCGGATTGGTTTCCGTATCAGCAAATATGGCTGAACTCCACTTGCAGTTGCAGGCAGTAAACCGAAACAGCGCCGTGGCTAAACAAGATGTCGATAGCAGGGTCAATGACTTTATTCGAGCTCTCAAAAGAATAGGCATAGACAAAGCTGATGTTATAGCACCTACCCTCAGGCTTAGTCCCAACTACGAATATATCAACCAAAAGCAGCGATTCACCGGCTTTAGAGCAACCAGATCAGTCACAGTAACACTCAGCGATTTGGAGCAACTCAACGAGCTGATGGATACAGCCCTGGATTCAGGTATTGACCAGATAGGTCAACTCCAGCTTAAAGTCAGGGATGAGCAGCAGTACCAGCTACAGGCTCGAGAGCAAGCGATTGAGGATTCAAAACACAAAGCCCAGGCGCTGGCTCAAGCCTATGGTGCCAAACTGGGCCCCATAGTTCAG
>Ga0209198_1003154_pt1 | contig 10948 bp, 10 predicted proteins | sample COGITO_mtgs_1105_2_FD_184804 | JGI IMG/M metagenome (GOLD analysis project Ga0209198, IMG submission 184804) | Pelagic marine microbial communities from North Sea - COGITO_mtgs_110519 (SPAdes) (version 2) | ecosystem: Environmental > Aquatic > Marine > Epipelagic ...
GGCACAAACACGACAATCAAAATGGCAAGAACTGCGGGCAACGAAAGCCCGAAAAAGGTCATGCGTTCACGGCGCTCTTCGGATTTGAGCGTGCTTGCGTTCTGAAGCATCGGGCTAGCTGCATTGGACTCGGCGATACTCATGCCACATGTTCCGGCACGATGATTGTATCTTCGGGATGCAGGGCAAGGCCAATACGCTCCCCCTTGGAAGGCAGACCGGCCTGGCCAGCGCGATTGGCAGGGACGCGCACATTTATTTGACCTTCGCCGTCGTGCTGGACGATAACCAATACGCTATCGCCTTGATAAATGATGTCATGGACATTTCCGGACAGATCATTTGCTGTTTCAGGCACAGCACCCGCGGTGACTTCCAGCAACTCAGGCCGGATCACCAAGCGATGGCCCCCGCTACCTTGGGCAATGGGCAAATCAGATTTAATCACGCGCCCATTGAGTTGCGCTGTACCGTTGACCACTTTAACCGGCAAGGAAACTGATTCACCAATAAAATCCGCAACAAAGAAACTGTGCGGCTGACGATAGAGCCGCTCAGGAGTCTCGACCTGCTCGATCCGCCCATGATTGACCACCGCAATCCTGTCTGACATCGTCAGGGCTTCGCGCTGGTCATGAGTTACATATACAACGGTTGCATCCAATTTTTGATGGAGCGCCTTCAATTCAATCTGCATTTGTTCGCGGAGCTTTTTGTCGAGCGCGGACAGGGGCTCATCCATCAGGATAATCTGCGGTTCGAACACCATCGCTCGAGCAAGGGCTACTCGCTGTCTTTGGCCGCCGGACAATTGGGTGATGCGCCGATCCCCATAGCCGCCAAGCTGACACGTATCCAACGCGCGTTCGGCGCGTGTCTTTTGATCGCTTTTGGAAACCCCACGGATTTTCAGCGGATAGGCCACGTTTTCAGCAACCGTCATGAATGGAAACAATGCGTAGCTTTGAAAAACCATACCAAGGCCACGTTTGTGCGGCGGTGTCGCAATCATTTCGCGATCGCCGAACCGGATCGAGCCACCGTCAGGACGAACAAAACCAGCGAGTGCCATCAGAAGCGTTGTTTTGCCTGAGCCTGACGGCCCAAGCAGCGTCAGGAATTCGCCTGCAGCAATATTCAGCGACACATCATCAAGCGCTTTGATTGATCCGTAGGCTTTGCACAGGTTGGATATGTCGATGGGGAGGGATTGGGCAGCAGATGACATGTAGGCTCCTAACTTAACAATAATGGGCGCAATGCAAAATGCGCTACGCCCAATTCGATTACTGCTGGATCAGCGTATCAAACTTTTCAGTCAACTCACCCAATTGGCCGATGTAGAAGTTTGGATCAACCAAAAGCTGTTTGTCGTAGTTGCTGGGGTGCGTGTTAACCAGCAAGGCTTGCTCGTCCGAGATAATACCGGTATCAAACGCACCTGCATTCACAGGGCCAAGCGGCATCGTAATCGCCAGTCGCGCTTGCGCTTCGGCACTTAGCAATTCGTTGATCAGACGCATCGCATTTTCGGCGTTTGGTGCGCCCTTTGGTACCAGCAAGCAATCAACGTCCATTGTGCCACCATCGAATGCATAAGCAACTTCAACACCTGATGCGCTTACACTTTCCACTCGGTTATGGCCCATGTGGATCACATCCACTTCACCATCACGCAGCAACTGTGCAGATTGTGATCCACCACGATACCAAACGGTGACTTCCGGTGCGATCTCTGCCAATTTGGCCCAAGCCCTTGCTTTGCCGTCATCCGTCGCCAACACGTCATAAACGTCATCTTGGGCAACACCGTCGGCCATCAACGCGGCTTCAAGGTTGTAGTTCACCTTGCCGTGCATGCCACGCTTGCCGGGGAAGTTTTCCAGATCCCAGAACTCTGCCCAGTTGGAAGGGCCATTGTCGCCAAAGGCATCCTTACGATACGCGATCACTTTAGTGAAGTTGATGAAGCCGATATAGTTTTCGTGGATCAGCTCTTCGGGGATGCCCGTTGTGTCGACAATTGAATAATCAATCGGCTCAAGGCTACCTTCGCGGCTCAGCGTTTCGCATGAGGGCAAATCCTGCTCGGTCACATCCCATGCGACGGCACCCGCTGTAATCTGCGCACGCACGTCCTGAATACCGTTGGTAGTATCTTCTTTAACCGTCACATTCAGCGCTGCTGCGGCAGGGTCTAGCATGGCTGAACGTAGCGCATCCTGGAATGATCCGCCCCAAGATGAAAACACCACCTCTCCTTCGGAGAACGCAGGCGTAGCAACTGCCAAACTGCTGGCAATGAGGCTGACCGTAAGCAGCAATCTTCTCTTTTCTTTTTTCATTTCAGTTTCTTCCTTATTTTTTTTAATTATTGAGGTCTATAACTACCTCACTCCCATAGATTTCGTCAGATAAAACGTCATTTCATTTTATTAAGACTTGTGTTGGAATAGGTCAACATTTATTTTAAACACAGGCGCTAAGCCAATCGTCTTCAACCCGGTTGGCGATCAGCTGTAGCCGTTCGAGCATAATAAAGTGGCTAGTATTATTCACCTAAAGGGTTACGATCCGGGGACTTCGTAATCGCGAGACATTTAGCCAAGTAATATTTCAAAGGGTGCTGTCAAAATAATGAGAGCACCCATCAAATTTCGCTCACAACCTAAATCTATGCGCTCAATAATCGACGCCACTCAGCGAGAGCAGCAGCACGGTTTAGCTTGAAACTAGTGCGTGAATAGAGATGCGCAGCTACGCAACAAGAGGACCGCTTTTGGGACCGCTTTTATATTTTTAAATAGAAATAAGTAACTGTAACTAAATGCAAAAATGAAAAGTTCGACGTCCTCTTCTGGGCATCACAAATAACATTTAAGTAATTGTATTTATTATATAAAAATTGACTTGGTGCCTGCAGAACCTAGCCGCAGGACCACTTTGTCATTCCGTGACAAAATGGGGATCGACCGCGACACCGTCAAGTTTGTCTGACAACACCGTCCACACACGACAGCACCCTACTTCGTTATGATTTCAGGCCCCATCATCAAGGTCGGCAACCATGTCGAAATTGCAGGAATATATGTCACCATAATCAAGAAGATGAACATAACGCCCAAGAACGGCAGTGCTGCGCGCACAACGCTCATCATCGGCATTCCAGCAACTCCAGAAGTCACGAACAGGTTCAAGCCAACGGGTGGCGTGATCATACCAATTTCCATGTTCACAACCATGATTATCCCGAGGTGAATTGGATCAATGCCCAATTCAATCGCAATTGGGAACACCAATGGTGCCACAATGATCAACAGGCCTGAAGGTTCCATGAATTGACCACCAATCAACAAAATCACATTTACGATGATTAGGAAAACGATTGGACCGAAGCCAGCAGACAACATAGCAGACGCAATCTGTTGCGGGATCTGCTCGTCCGTCAGGACGTGCTTTAGGATTAGCGCGTTGGCGATGATAAACATCAATGTTACGGTCAACTTACCCGCTTGAAGCAAAGCGTCCCGCGTGTCCCGATGGAAGAACACAGAGATCAAGGTCCAAGGGCGCTGAAACAAGCTGTGATTTTTTGTCTCATCTCCTTTGACATGCAAAGGTCCCATATCGCGGTATACAAAACATGAGATTAAGAATGCATAGACAGAGGCCACCGCGGCCGCTTCTGTTGGTGTAAATACGCCGCCATAGATGCCACCTAAGATGATAACGATAAGAAACAGTCCACCTGAGGCGCTGAGAGCGGATGCCCCCACTTCATTCCAACCTTGCCATTCGCCCTTTGGTAGGTTCTTGACCCGTGCCATGATGTAAATGGTAATCATCAACATTAAACCGGCCATGATGCCCGGAATAACGCCCGCCAGGAACATGCGCCCAACAGACACTTCCGTAGCAGAGGCGTATACCACCATCACGATGCTTGGTGGAATCAGGATACCCAAAGTACCTGCATTGGCGATCACGCCAGCAGCAAACTCTTTGGTATATCCGACCTGACGCATACCAGCGATGACGATGGAGCCAATGGCCACTACGGTCGCAGGAGATGACCCAGAAAGGGCAGCAAACATCATACAGGCAAATACACCCGCTATGGCCAAGCCGCCAGAGAAGTGGCCCACAATCGCGATCGAAAAGCGGATAATTCTTTTAGCCACACCGCCCGTCGACATAAAGGTCGAAGCCAGAATGAAAAATGGGATCGCCAGCAATGTATAATGCCCAGCCATCGCTTGGAACAAGGTCTGCGCAATCGAGGCGAGAGATGCGTTACTAAGCACCAGTAAGAAAATGATTGAGGACATGCCGAGACTGATAGCGATTGGAACCCCAATCAGCATCAGCCCAATTACCATTGAAAAAAGAAATACAATTTCCATGTCTTAGTTCCCAGTATTCATATGTTTGATTTCTTCAATGGCTTCTTCAGCTTCATGGCTAACGATCAAACTTTTGGAGTCACCGTTATAAATACGCAGGGTAGCTTGAACCATTCGAAACAGGAAAAGGCCCATGCCAAGTGGCATAATCGCGTAAGGAATGAAGCGCGGAATTTTTTCATAAGCATCGCCATCATTCATATAAGGTTCGATAAAACGCATCCATTCAGGCAATGGAATATCGATCACCTCATACCAACCACGATAAGAGGTCCCGCGCATCTCCTCAAAACCCGTTGGAAACCAACGCCCAGTGGTTTGGGGCAGGTTGGCAAAATTTGCCCAATAGTCCCATGATCCTTTGAAAACAAGAAACGCATAACCAATACAGACCGATGCGCCCAAAAGTGCAAAAGCCTTGCGGCCGCGCGGTCCAAACAGGTTAACGACCACATCGACACCGAGATGTGCCGTGACCTTCACGGCATAACTCGCTCCGAATAAAACGAGCCAAGCAAACAAAAAAGTCACCATCTCTAAGCCCCAGATCAGACCGGTGTTGAAGCCATAACGGAGAACGACATTTGTGAATGTAATCAGCGTCATTATTCCGAGCAGTGAAGCAATGACAGTTTCTTCCAACTCGTTCACAAAACGGCCTAATGGTGTTTTGGGTTCATAGCTCAGCGCCATGTGTCCAACCCCTCTTTTAAGTTAATCTTAGCCCATGCAGATGCAGACAACAGCCTGTCCACTAAACCGGTGGACAGGCAAATTGGATGATGTAGCCTTAATGCTTCGTATTAATCGCTTGGGCTGCGTCAATGTTTTCTTGACCCACATCGCCCACAAATTGATCCCAAACAGGCATCATGGCTGTGACCCATTCAGCACGCTGATCTGCTGTCAAAGTGCGAACGACACCTCCAGCATCCAAAATTGCTTTCTTGTTACTTGCATTTACAGCAGTGGACTCTGCGTTCCGTGCCGTGGTCACCTCGTCAAGAATGGTCGCCAACTGGTCACGAACGTCGGCAGGCAAGCCATCCCAGAAATCAGTAGATGTCACGACTAAATAGTCGATGATGCCATGATCTGTTTCTGTGGTGCCGTCCTGAACTTCGAAGAACTTCTTACCGTAGATGTTAGACCAAGTATTCTCTTGTCCATCTACAACGCCAGTTTGTAACGCACCATAAACCTCAGAGAAAGCCATCGGCTGAGGGGACGCACCCATCGCAGCCATTTGTGCTTTTAGAACGTCAGAGTTCTGAACACGGAATTTTAATCCATTTGCATCAGATGGAACATTCAATGGAACGTTTGCTGACATTTGCTTCATGCCGTTATGCCAGAATGCTAGGCCAAGCAGGCCACGCTTTTTCATAGACTGCTTCATCGCTTGACCAGTTTCTGAGTTTTGGAACTCATCAACCGCATTGATGTTTTTAAACATGAACGGCAAGTCAAAAATGCGAAATTGTTTTGTGAACTGTTCAAACTTGGACAATGACGGTGCCGCCAATTGAACGTCACCTTGCAACAGTGCTTCTAAAACTTGATTGTCGTTATAAAGCGTGGAGTTCGGGAATACTTCAAGGCAGGCCTTGCCGTTCATCTCATCGTTAACCCGTTGTTCAAGCAATGTAGCCGCTATGCCTTTAGGATGTTTGTCCGTGTTTGTAACGTGACTAAACTTAATGACAATCTCTCCAGCATCACAGGCAGCAAGCGCGGAGTTTGCGCTGCAAGCCAATGTCAGTAATAGCGCAGTATTTAGCAGAAACTTCATAGTATCCTCCTTCGATCCGTGATTACCGCACTTCTGGATTTTTCCAGCGCGGTTCTTGTTATTAGAGACTAATGGAACTTATCGAAAGAATTAGTCGGCATAACTGTTCAGTTTTTACGATTAATTCTTTTAATTTAATCTGAAATAAGGAATTAAGTTTAATCCTCTCGGAGAATGCACAATGTTCAAGGAATTCGTGGAAGAGCGCATCGAAGGCGACGGTGCGACTTTGTTCGTCCGCCGCGCTGGGCCCGCTGGTGCGCCGCCACTCGTCCTTTTACATGGCTATCCACAAACATCTGCTATGTGGCACGGTGTGGCACCGATACTTGCGCGCTCGTATCAAATCATCTGCCCTGACCTGCGTGGATATGGCAGGTCAGATAAACCAGTGTCAAACGCATCGCACGAGCCTTATTCAAAACGCGCTATGGCCAATGATATCGTCGCAGTCATGCGGCGCTTGGGGCATGAGCGATTTCTCGTTGGGGCCCATGATAGGGGTGCGCGGGTGGCACATAGGATGGGGCTGGACCATCCAGATTGCGTTGCAGCCATGACATTGCTCGACATCGCGCCGACCCGCGAAATGTACGCCAACACAAGCGTTGAATTTGCCCGCGCTTACTGGCACTGGTTTTTCCTAATTCAGCCACACCCGCTACCTGAGCAAATGATTGGTGCGGACGCGCAAGAGTTCTGGAAGCTTAAATGTTTCAATCAGGCGAAGGGCAAAAACCCATTTGTTCCTGAAGCTCTGACTGAATATTTGAGCGCCTTTGCGGATCCACTCACAATTCATGCAAGCTGCGAAGACTATCGTGCTGCTGCCACTATAGACATCGAACATGACAACGCAGACGAGGGCAAAAAGCTTGATATGCCAATCCTGGCGCTTTGGGCAAAACGCGGTGTTATTGCAAAATGCTTCGACGCGCTTGGTCTTTGGCGTCAGCGCGCGATGCAAGTTGAGGGTGAAGCGCTAGACGCCACCCATTACATGGCCGAAGAAATACCGAATGATATCGCCGCATGCATGTCCGAATTCTTTGCACGCCACGCAAGACATAAAGAGGCCACCGGATGAGCCGCACGCTTTATGACAAACTGGTCGACGCCCACAAGGTCTGCGATCTGCCCGATGGCGACATGCTGATCTATGTTGATTTACACATCATGAACGAATACACGAGTCCGCAGGCCTTTTCGGGGCTCTACACAAAGGGCCTAGAAGTTTGGCGCGCAGAGGCACATCTGGCAGTGATTGACCATGTGAACGCGACCCGAAGTCGTGAGCCTCATGACACAGAGTCCAAATTGCTGATCGACAACTTGCAATCAAATTGTAGCAAACACGGCATCGCCTTTTACGGCCTCGGCGACCCGCGACAGGGTATCGAACACGTCGTGGTTCCCGAACAAGGGCTGGTTGCACCGGGTATGTTGATCGCTTGTGGCGACAGCCATACCACCACTTATGGGGCTTACGGCGCATTGGGCTTTGGCATCGGCACTTCGGAAGTGGAGCATGTGCTTGCGACTCAAACCCTTCGTTACAAACGCATGAAAACTATGCGCGTAACTGTTAACGGAGACGTCGCGCCCGGCGTTACGGCTAAAGACATCATCATGAAAGTCGTGCAAGTCGTTGGCGCAGGTGGGGCCAATGGGTTTGCAGTGGAGTTTGCAGGTTCGGCCATCCACAGCCTCGATATGGCCGGACGGATGACCGTTTGCAATATGGCAGTGGAGCTGGGTGCGCGGGCGGCCTTGATCGCAGCAGATGAAGTCACTGAAACTGCATTAAAGGGGCACTCTCATAGCGGTCAGTTTGCGTACAAAGCTGAAAGCTGGATCAGTGATCCTAAAGCCATATTTGATGAAGAATTTACCATATCGGGTGCCGATATCGAACCTCTAATTACGTGGGGGACCAGCCCAGATCAATCTGTGCCAATCACAGCGAATGTGCCTTGCGCCGAGGACTATATTTCTCCAAAAGCCAAGGCGCTACTTTCTCGCTCATTGCAGTATATGGGGTTGATCGAAGGACAATCGGCTCAGTCGATAAAAATAGATACAGCATTTATCGGCTCTTGTACCAACTCTCGTATCGAAGATCTTCGAGAAGCTGCCAAAATACTTGAAGGCCGTCACGTGGCGAAAGGCGTCGAAGCGATAGTTGTGCCCGGATCTGCAATGACACGCATAAAGGCTGAAGCCGAAGGCCTGCGTGCCATATTTGAGGCCGCCGGTTTTGAGTGGCGTCCTGAAGCAGGGTGTTCGATGTGTTTGGCAATGAACGACGATATTGCAATGGATGGTGAGCGTGTTGCCTCGTCGACCAATCGCAATTTTGAAGGACGCCAGGGCCGCGGCGCACGCACCCATCTGATGTCACCGGCCATGGTCGCGGCGGCTGCCATCTCTGGGCATCTGGCAGATGTGCGTGATTTTAAATGAAAGATAATCAGATGACCAAAACGATCAAGGGGATCGCAGCTCCGTTGCCACTGGCCAATGTCGATACCGATGTGATCATGCCCAAGCGCTTTTTGATCACAATTACCCGCGAAGGATTAGGCGATGGCGCGTTTGCAGACTTACGCTTTGACAACGCAGGGCGACAGCGCCCAGAATTTATCTTGAACAAGCCGCCTTGGACGCAGGCCAACATTTTAATCGTTGGCGACAATTTTGGCTGTGGATCCAGCCGGGAACATGCCGTCTGGGGTATGCGCCAGCTCGGGATCGACGCCTGCATCGGGACAGGGTTTGCTGGGATATTTTACGACAATGCCCGCAAAAACGGTCTTGCACTGCCAGTTGTTTCCCCCGAAATGCGTGATTTATTTTTGCAATTTTCTAGCGATGCAAGAGGAAAGGAGATATCGATTGATCTTGAAAGGCGCACAATCACAACTTCTGGCATTAACACAACATTTGAGATGGACGATGCTACTCAAGTGGCACTGATCCGAGGTCGCGATGATACGCTGGACTCTTTGGAACATGCTGGTGCGATCCGAGACTATGAGGAAGCATTGCAGCGCGAGGCGCGGGTGAGCGTAATCAAGTAGATCCACAAAGGAGTACGTATTGGACATCAGACAGTTGGAATGCTTCGTCGCCGTGGCGGAAGAACTTCACTTTCGACGCGCAGGCGAACGTTTGGGACTTAGCCAGTCCGCTCTTTCTGAAAGGGTTTCTGCTTTGGAACATGAACTTGGTGCCCGGTTGTTTTTCAGAACAACCCGGCAGGTCAGCCTTACCCAAGCCGGGTCCGAGTTCGTCCAAAATGCCAAAAGGATACTTGCCGACATTGAAAATTCGATCTCCAACGTTCGCCACACTGCCGAGTCTGACCTACGCCATGTCCGAGTGAGCGGCGTCGACGAAGCAATTTCTATGTTGTTGCCTAAAGCCCTCATTGCATTTCGCGAGACCGATCCGAAGGTCCATGTGCAGGTGTTGGAAATCTCATCCTCTGAGCAACATTCGCAAGAATTGATTGCCCACCGGACGGATGTGGCTTTCGTACGGACACCTCAAGAAGATGAATTTATTACCAGCCAACTATTACATCGTCAGCCTATCGTGGTGGTGATGGCCAAAACCAATCCGCTTGCAGGTTCAGCTTCCCTTTCTGCATCTGATATCGTCAACCAACCGATCGTGGGGTATCCCAAACACGCCCGCCCAATTCTTCACGAGGCACTATGGAGCGGGTTTCGCCAAATTGGCGCGCAACCAAACATCGTCTGTGAGATAATCGACAAGTCCACTATGTTGCAGTTCGTGATCCAAGGCTTAGGGATTTCTTTAGTACCCGCTTGGGTCAAGAATATCGCACCATCTGGTGTTTCCTTTGTTCCGTTCGAACCATGTGAAAACCAAATCGACCTGTATGTCGCGTTTCGAAAGTCGGGGAACTCTGACACCGTAAAAAGATTTGTAGAAACTGTAAGAGCAACCGCTGTCTAGTGATCACACCTTATAATACGCTTCGACACTGACCTCGGCTTGGCGTGTTAATGCATTTACGGCTGTTTCAGCGACTCCACCCTTCGCCCTCACAGCAGACCTCAAGCATTGCCTCGGTGAATGTCCAGTTTTCAGTTCAGATCACAAAGTCACCCTCATTAACGCACAAATCAGGACCGCTTTTGGGACCACTTTTATATTTTAGAACCGAAATAAATATTTGTAATTAATCAGAAATATACAAAGTTCGACGTCCTCTTCTGGGCACCAATAAATCACCCAAAGCATTGTAATACCTCACTAATTAGACTTAGTAAGTGAGCCGTAGACCATGCTGGCAACCAAATCTAATAGCTATACGTTCCAAAAGGACGGGATCTGGTATTTCTCCCGTAGAGTGCCCGCTGATTTACGGCGGCATTATCGGACGGGCAGAATTGCTTACTCGCTGAGGACTAAATCAGTCAGGGATGCTCGTGTGAGGGCGATGAATGATGCCGCTAAGTTGGATCGGCATTGGCACATTCTGCGGATTTCCTCGGATGATTTGCCAGGCAAGCATTTACTAGCAGATGCAGTTCAGGAATCACCCGCTGTAACTTCAATCGATGACCATTCTTTCAAGGCTGCTGTGGCAGTGTACTTGCGGTTAAAGGGCAATGACCGTCCTGCGACTTTTGCAGCCGCTGTGAGGCGTTCCTGTGGCTACCTGATTGATTGCTGTGGGATGAAAGACCTCCATGATGATGAAAGACCTCCATGATTATGT
>Ga0209198_1003158_pt1 | contig 10934 bp, 9 predicted proteins | sample COGITO_mtgs_1105_2_FD_184804 | JGI IMG/M metagenome (GOLD analysis project Ga0209198, IMG submission 184804) | Pelagic marine microbial communities from North Sea - COGITO_mtgs_110519 (SPAdes) (version 2) | ecosystem: Environmental > Aquatic > Marine > Epipelagic ...
GATAATGCGCGCCAGTATCGACGTGCATCAGGTTGAGGCGCTCGGCAATGGCGCGGGAGGTCGAGGATTTCCCCGTGGCCGCGCCGCCATCAACGGCGATAATATTAAATCCTGAACGAGCTGACATATTTGCTTAAGAAATGCTGTTCTGAGCAAAGCGACAAGACCGGATTCAAGGAACTGACTACTTCGCCTCGCTTTAGGAACGCTTAACAGTCACTGCAGCTGCGCTGGTTTTCGGCTGATGCGGCCCACGCGGAGGTGGTCCCTCCCATTGTATGTGAGCAGGGAGGGTTGACCTCCGTGTCGACCGCATTGCCTCGGCGCGCCCGTTGGGTTGCACGATGCGGTCAGTCGGGCAGTGACCTGCGGGCATAATACCAAGCCTCGCCCGTATTGCTCTCAATTCAACTTTCGCTGGACTCTGGCTGAATCAGATGCACATCGCGCTGTGGGAACGGAATGGAGATTTGCGCTGCTTCGAGGCCGCGGAAGACGGCTAGGTTCACTGCGTAGCGGGTGCGGTGGTAGCGATTGGTCGGCACCCAGACGCGGTAGCCAATGTTGATCGAGGAATCGCCGAAATCTTCGATCCCGACGTCGGGGGCACGATTCGGTGCGACGCCTTCGACCGTTTGGACTGCCGCAGAGATGCAACGGATGGCGGCTTCCGGATCGGCACTGTACTCGATACCGACCACCGCTTCGACGATGCTATAGTTGTAAGAGTTGGTAACTATTTCGCCGAGTACATTGCGATTGGGGATGGTGATGCGCTGCTCGTCTTCGTTGACGAGTTGAATATTTCCGAGATTCACGCAGTCCACCTGACCGGTGAGGCCGTTGAGCGTGAGCGTGTCGCCGACTTTAAACGGGCGCGTGATAATGAGCACGATGCCCGCGCCGTAGTTGGAGACGGGGCCTTGGACGGCGAGACTGAGGCCGAAGGCACTGGCACCTAACAGCGCGATAAAGGGGGTGACCTCAATACTGAGCTTGCTCAGCGCCATGATCACGGCAAAGGCGATGACCACGATCTTCGAAAACCCAGCGAAAAAGCGCGCGAGGGTGACATCGATCTCACGCTTATCGCAGAGTTTGATGATTAGGTTGGCGATCCTTTTGGCCACCCAGAACCCAAGGGCGATAATGGCGATGGCTGCCAACAACGAAGCGCCCGATTCAGCAAGCCATGCGATTAAGTCATTCTTCAATTTATCCAGTTGCTGTATTTCTTGGTCGATCATGATTTTTATAAAAGGTTGTTCCTAGCGCAGCGACAAGACCGGATTCAAGGAATTCGAAGGGCAGATCAAAGCTGAAACGCGGAAGTCTGAAATGCGCGTTCAGTCGTCCAAGCCTGACCACCAGTCATCGGACTTGCGTAGTGTTTCAGGTGTTTGCCCGGCTTCCCGTAGTTCGCGTATGCTAAGAGAGCGGTGGCGCTTGGCGAGCCGTTGGCCGCTAGAGTCGCAAAGTAGTGGGGCGTGGTAAAACTCTGGCGCGCGCAGGCCGAGGGCCTCGTAGACCAGCAATTGGCGGGCAGTCGAGATGAGCAGGTCTTCTCCGCGCACGACTTCGGTGATGGCCATCGCGGCATCATCGACCACGACGGCGAGCTCGTAAGCGGGTTGTCCATCTTTGCGCCAGACCAGAAAGTCACCAAAGTCACGCAGGCACTCGAAAGCGCAGGGGCCAAGGCAAAGGTCGTCGAACTCGATCTTTCGATCGCTGGGCACGCGAAAGCGCCAATTTGTGTCGCCTGGAGCCTTGGCGGTTTTACCGGTGCCGATTGGCGGGCGTAAATCCTCGGGGTAAATCGATTCGCCGCTTTCCTCGTCGTCGTGCGGGGCCTGAGTAGCCCTGCGCACATCTTTGCGGGATTGATCGCAGGGGTAGATGAAACCGGCTTCTTTAAGATGCTTCCAAGCATCGAGAAATACTGGCATGCGCTCGCTTTGGCGGTAGGGGGCGTGAGGCCCATTAACATCAGGGCCTTCATCCCAGTTGCAGCCGAACCACTGCAGATCCTCAATTGCTGCTTCGGCAAATTCTGGTTTGCAGCGGTCGGGGTCGATATCCTCATCGCGGTAGATCAGTCTGCCGCCAGCCTCACGAGCGCGCTCCATGGCGATCCAAAAGGTGCGCGCGTGTCCAAGGTGTAAATAACCTGTGGGGGTCGGTGCGATGCGGCCTCGGTAGGACGATGTCATAGCGAATGATTTAATGGAGTTTGCAGGGTGAGCGCAAGCTTTCGGCGGCGTCGCTTAAGAACGAGACGCGCACATTATTCTGACCCTGTGTCTTTGATGGTAACGGTGAGTGATCTCATCGCGTTTGCGAGAAACAGTTAGGGAGCAATACCAAGCAAGCTCCGCCGAGTCCGATGCCGGCCCAAGCGGGCAAACCAAACCCCGTCGGCAAGAATCCGAGCACTAATGCGACCAATGCTGCAATCAGTGCGAACGGCATCTGCGTGCGCACATGATCCAAAGGATCAACGCCTGAGGCGATCGATGCGACAATTGTGGTATCGCTAAAGGGACTACAGTGATCGCCGAAGACCGCACCACTGAAGACTGCGCCAATCGCGGCGGCGACATAACGATCTCGCTCTGCGTCTGAACTCTCACCACTTACGGCAAAAATTACTGGAATCGCCAACGGCATGAGCACGCCCATCGTGCCCCACGAGGTGCCGGTTGAGAATGAAATTACCGCGCCCAACAAAAAGATCATCGCCGGCAGGAATCCCGCCGATATGCGTCCCTCAAGTAAGGCACTTAGATGATCCGCTGTCCCTAGTTGACTAATTGCCGCGCCCAACATCCACGCTGCAATCAGTACCACCGTTGGCCTTGCGATTTCCCGCACGCCCGACAGGAAGACCCTGCCAGCTGAGGATTGCGCGCGTGTTTTTGCGGTCTTCGCAGTCGACATCAGCGCAGCGGCAGCGACTAACGAAGCCAGGACACTGGCGGCCACGAGAATCTGTGGCACATAAGTCTCAGCGCGTCCGTAGGCCTGCGCGAATTTGCTCAGGCTGAACGGCAACAGCGAATCCGCGCCGATCACATAAGTCATTAGGGGGATTGAGAATGTGAGCACTAAGATTGGCACAATCGCTAAGCCCCAATGGTTGGCATGAATGGGTGACGTTTCTGGATCGCGAAGCGGCATGTCTCGGGCCACGCGTTCGGCCTTAGCCATTGGGCCTGGGTTGAACTCTCGCGTAATAGAGACCAAGGCTAGTATCAGTGCGAACCAGCAATAGTAATTAAAGGGCAGGGATTTAAAGAAATAGGCATAGGCACTGACCTCACGGCCGACCAAGGCAAAGCCCTCGTGGATCATCGATAGCTGAAAGGCAATCCACGTGGATATAAACGCCAAGCACGCCACCGCAGACCCCGTCGTATCCGCGAGATAGGCCAATTTCTGCCGCGAAACACCGCAGCGATCTGCCGCCGAGCGCAATAGTCGGCCAATTAACATCGTGTTCGCCAAGCCATCGAAAAACACCAATAGACCAAATCCAAACACCGTAAATTGCATGCGCTTGTGCGGCGCTCGCCCAGAGCCGAGCAATCGGTGGACCAAGCCTTGCAGGCCACCTCCCGCCTCGACCAGCGCAACGAAGCCTCCCAAGATCAAGGTAAATAGAATCGCACTCAGCTTCCAAGAAGAGCTAAAGATAGGCCAGAATTGTTGCAGCGCGAGCTGCTCAGCCGCGGCGAGCGGCGCTCCATTGGTCACCAGTAAGGCGCCACACATTGCGCCGACTAACAGCCCAATCAACGCACTGCGCGTAATGAATACGATTATGAGCGCTGCGCCGCTAGGGACGAGCGAAAGCCACGGGTTGTCCAATTGGGCAAGGCCTCCGCTTAATAGCAGCAGAATGACGACACTAAGAGCGGCTAGATTTCGAGTTGATCGTAGACCAGACATTTATAACTCAAGCTATGTCTGAAGCCGCAGATGTCGAGCATCACAAATTTTCAAAGTCGAAGGTCGCGAGTGATACCAGATATTTGGCAGGTATGCTTTCTCCTTGATTCTCAAAGAAATACACGCACGCTACGCGACTTCTTAATTGGACCCGGATGCGTAAGTTGGCCGGGCTTTTCACCCAGACCACATATAATGACGTTTCACGATCTTGGACTCGACGAGTCTATTCTTAAATCTATCGACGAGTTCGGCTTCACGACGCCGACTCCTATTCAAGCGGGTTCCATTCCGCACATTCTTGAGGGCAAGGATGTCATCGGCTCTGCGCAGACTGGCACAGGAAAGACTGCTGCTTATGCGCTGCCTATCCTACATCGGCTCGGCGGTCACAAACAAGGCGCTCCGCCTCGTTGTCTCATTCTTGGGCCAACACGTGAGCTTGCTGCGCAGGTCGAAGATCAATTTTCATCGTATGGTAAATATTGTGCTCCGAAGTGCTGCCTAATTCACGGCGGTGTCGGCTATGGTAAGCAACTCGATGAGTTGCGCGAAGGCGCGGACGTCGTCATCGCCACTCCTGGCCGTTTACTCGATCACTTGCAACAGGGCAATTTTGACCTCCGCTCAGTCGAAGTCTTGGTGCTCGACGAAGTGGATCGCATGCTCGACATGGGCTTCATCGACGACGTGCAGCGCATTATTAAGATGTGTAACACAAATCGCCAAACGTTGCTGTTCTCGGCAACTGTTTCGGACGACATTAAACGCTTAGTCGCGAAGAGCCTGAAAGATCCAGTCGAAGTCTCTATCGGGATCAAACTGACGCCCGCTGAGACAGTGAAGCACGAAGTGTATCCAGTCGGCGCGATGCAGAAGTTCGACCTGTTGATCGCTCTGATCGATAGCATGGAAGTCGATAGCATGATTATTTTCTGCCGCATGAAAGTAGGTGCGGATCGTATCGCTCGCTGGTTGCAGGAGCGCGATTACAGTTGTGTCGCGATGCACTCAAATCTTCAGCAGAAGGCTCGTACTAAGGCCTTGGAGCAGTTTAAGGCCGGCACGATGAAAATTCTCGTCGCGACGGACATTGCTTCGCGCGGTCTGGACATCGCTAACGTGACGCACGTCATCAATTACGATGTGCCGGAGCATGCGGAAGATTACGTACACAGGATCGGACGCACTGGTCGTGCGCAGCGTGAAGGCGATGCGATGACTTTGGTCGCTCCCGATGAGCAGGCGAAGCTCGATGCGATTGAGAAATTTATCGATCAGCCGATTAAGCAGCGTAAGCTAGACGACTTTAATTATTTTCACGAACCGATCATTCGCAGCGAGTCTGCTGCTCCGCCGAAGCGTCGTAAGCGCAATTCGGCATCGAGCCGTTTCGGGCGTCGTCGTTAATCGGCGAGTGTGGCTTTCTGTTTTATTTGGTGAGACCGCGTCCGAGCGGTCTAGCTGCGTCGGTTGAATATTGTCCCTATTTGAGTACGCCGAGGACGGTAGTCCTCCAGCAAATAACAAAAGTGTATCCTCGTTTATGAATTTGATGCTTTTTGATGAAGCCTTTGAGTCGGTTCGACTCGAAGGAAGCGATCCTCGTGCGCAGCATTTGCGTAAGGTACTGCGCGCAGAGGTTGGCACCTTGGTATTTTTGGGCTTCGTTAATGGGCCGCGTGCGCGGGCGAAAGTGGTGGCCGTGGAGTCTGATGGTAGTTACAAGCTGGAGGTGGTTGGCACGGAGCCAGCACCTGCCGCGTTACCGGTGACTTTGCTGATAGGCCTGCCACGGCCACATACGGCGAAGCGTATTCTGTTTGAGGGTGCGAGTCTTGGCGTGGCGAGCATCCATTTTTTCGAAGCCGAACGCAGCGAACCTTCGTATGCGCAGAGTAGTCTGTGGCAAACAGATGAGTGGCGGGATCGCATCCGACTGGGCGCGGAGCAGGCTTTTAGTACCTATCTTCCTCAGGTTGCGATACATGCTGATCTGCAGTCGGCAATCTCCGCGCTGCATGGTGCGGACACGCATGTGGCGTTGGATAATTACGAGGCGGGTGGTTCGTTAGGTGATGTGTTGCCCGATGCCGCTGCGAGCGCAGTGATTGCGCTTGGGGCTGAGCGTGGGTGGTCTTCTTATGAGCGCGATGTGTTCCGCAAAAACGGCTGGAGGCTCGCGCATCTAGGCGGACACGTACTGCGTGCCGAGACGGCATGTGTGGCTGCAGTGTCGGCGACGGCGACGAAGCTCGGCCTATGGACGGAGCAGACGACAACCGAGCTCTGAACTCAAAGGAGTGAGGGCGACTCGCCCTCGTTTGCGTCAATATGGGTTCAACGTGGGCGAGTCGGCCACACTCCTTTGTCACTTATCCGCGCAATTGATCCAAGGCCGCAAAGAAGCCGGGGAAGGTCTTACCGCAGCACTCTGGGTTTTTGATGGCGAGCCACGGCTTGCCATCGCCAATCAAGTCGAAGCTGCCAAGAATTCCGAAGCTCATCGCGAAGCGGTGGTCTTCGTAAGTGTCGATTTCGATCAGTTGACCTGCATTGCGAGCTTTCATTGCACGTGCGCGTAGCTCGTTAGGCTTGGTACTGATGGTGAGGGCATCGTCCTCTTCTTTGACGAGCTGGCCCAGCTTTGAGAGTTCGTTGGCCATGCCAGCGATGCGATCAGTCTCTTGGTGGCGGGTGTGGCCAATGCCGCAAATGCGAACGGATCCGCTGAGTAGGGGTGCAATCGCGGCGTAGGTTAAAAAGGTGTCTGAGAAGAGATTAAAATCGATTTCGCGATGGCCGAGGGCGATTGCCTCTGGAGCGGCACAGTTGGCGATCCATTGGTTGGATTCGGCATCGACGCGCAGGCCGTGGTGGGCGAGTACTTCGGCGAAGCGGGCGTCGCCTTGGAGTGGTTCTGGGCTGAGAGTTGGAATCGTGAGCTGGCCGCCTTGAAGTAATGTGAGGGCGAGGAAGTAGCTGGCTGCAGAAATGTCAGGCTCGATCGAGTAGATGCCAGTGCTTGGAGCTTTATAGTGAAGTGCTTTGAGCGAATAGTTACCCTCAGCATCGCTGGTGGCGGGAGCCGCACCAAAAGCTTCACGCATTTTCAGAGTGATTGCGACATAAGCGGGTCGCACGCCTGGGCTGGCAATTTTCACATCGGCTGAACCTGCGGGTGCGGCGAGGAGCAGTGCGGAGAGGATCTGGCTGCTGGCGCTCGCATCGACTGTGGCAGTGCCGCCGTTGTAGCCTTTGGCTTTAAGCGTGAATGGGAAATGCCCTGGCATCCCGTGAAATTCAAACTCGGCGGCATTGAGTGCGACCAGTGCATCGAGCAGGCCGGACATCGGGCGGTCGCGCATGGCAGGATCTCCGTCGAGTGTGTAAGTGCCGCCAGCTTGCAATGCGAGAAAGGCGGTGAGGAAGCGCGCGGCGGTGCCGGCGTTGCCGACGTGCAGCTCTGCCGTGCTGTTTGGAATACGGCCACCTTGACCTTTAACCGTGATAGTTGCGGCGGTCTGGTCGGCCGTGCATTCAAAGCCGAGCACAGTGAGCGCTTGGAGCATGATGCGGGTGTCGCGGCTAAACAGCGCACCTTCGAGGCGAGTTTCGCCTTCGGCGAGCGCGGCCAGAATCAGGGCACGATTGGTAATACTCTTAGAGCCAGGCAACTGGATGGTGTTGTCGAGCTGCTACATAAACGGCTTGATGGGAAGTGGATCAGTCATGCGTCTTACGATAGAAAATCTGTACTGAGGAACGAAGTGACGACCAAGCTGGCCGTGACGCGAACCCGGTCAATATGGCTGTTTTTTGTAAAATGTGGCGCCCATGCAACTTACAATTGATCGCGGTAGGTTTTGCCGCGTTCGAGTTGCGCGATGACGCCGAGTGAGTCTTGGTTAAGAAGAGCTGTTTTGAGATGATGAAGCTGGAGCTCGAAGCCTTCGATGGCACGTACGACTTCGTCGCTGTTTTGTTCGAGGATTTGCTTCCAAAGCTGCGGATCGCCGGAAGCGATGCGAGTGGTATCGCGCAGTCCATCACCGGCGAGATTACGCCAAGTGCCGTCTTGCGCGGCGAGGTAGCCGCAGAGTGTGGAGGCGAGCAGGTGCGGTAGATGGCTAACGTGGGCGACGATTTCGTCGTGTTTTTCGGGGGATACGGTTGAGACAGTCATGCCGATTGCATCCCAGAAAGCGCTGAGTTTGGCGATTACTTCAGCGGCGGCATCGTCCAGTGGTGTGAGGATGCAGGCCGCGTTCTCAAAAAGGTCGGACTGTGCATGTTCCATGCCTGCTTGTTCAGAGCCAGCCATGGGATGTGCGCCGAGAAAACTGGCCGAGTGCCCCTCGAGAACGCTGAGCGCTTCGCGGCAGATCAGGCTCTTGGTGCTACCAACATCGGTGATCAGCGCATCTGCGGCGAGTCCCGACCTGATTTGCACTAGGAGTGGAACGATGGTTTGGACGGGCGTGCAGAGTACCACTAGATCGCTGCCAATGACGGCCTCTTCGGGGGAGTCGAACACCGTATCGCACCAGCTTTGGTTCAGGCATTTCGCGCGAGACTCAGGTCGTCGGGACCATGTCACGACTCGCGTGGCGAGTCCGCGTTCTTTTACGGCCATAGCTAAGGAGGCGCCAAGAAGCCCTGGCCCGAGTATCGTAATCTGCTGAAACATGGAAAACTTCGATTTTGTGAGAAGAAAGAAAGAGATAGAACGTGATATGCACTTTCTTGGAGAACTGACAACTGACAACTGACGGAGCCTTTAGCCTTGCGGCGAGGGAAGCGTAAGGTTCATTTAGGCAGATCGTGTTTACAGTGCCAGCTCCAATTCCCTTATGGTCAACCTGAAGAAGTCTCTCAGCTCCCGCCGATCCTACGAAACTAGTGGTCTTAAGCGATTCATGATCGTGTTGCTCATCGTCATGGTTTGTACGAGTGTCCTTGGGCTATTCTGGTTCTTGAGTCAATTTGGGCCTAAGGAAGTCGATTATAGCGCGCTCACTGCGGATGTAGAGATCCCAGCTGAGGCGATCGCGCTGCGCGAGCAGAGCCTCGATGTTGAGTCGCAATTTGAGGAAGTGTTGGCGATGCGTTCGGCGGAGCCGCAGGATGCATTGTTGTTGAAGCGTGCGCTGGATTTGCAACGTCAGTATGTCGATGCGCTACCCGGATATAATGCAGAGGCATCGCAACGCGTGGAGGATTTGGAGGAGCAGTATCAAGATCTATCAGCAGAGTATCTGAAGGTCGAAAGTGCGGCATCCGAATCTGAGGCGCGGAGCCTCGCGCAAGATAAAGCGTATGAAGCCGCGCGGGATAAGTACCAAGAGGCCTTTGAGAAGCAGAAAGCAATCAATGAGAACTTCCCCTTGAGTTCGGCCTACGATGTCGGGCGTGCCACTCGCTTACAGCGCCAGGCGCGCTATCTCGCGGCTGAACCGATGTTGCAACAAAGTCTGCATTTTGAGAGGGATGCAGATGCCCTTATTGCAAAAAACGAGTGGGAGTCTGCCGCGGCCTTGTTGCAGCAAGCCATACAGATTCAGTTAGAGCTCAATCGTGAGTACCGCGGCACCAACCAAGCGAGTGTTTCTAGGCTGGAGCGCTTAAAGGTGAAATGGGTTGGGATCGAGTCGGGGCAAGATCATCTCGAAATCGAGCAAGTGTCGAATCTGGCGGATACGAGTCGTGCGGAAGGTGAAACGCTGAAGGCGGCGAGCTTGTATAAAGAAGTGGCACGCCTACAGAAGCTGTTGAATAAAGAGTATCCTGACAGTCCTTACGCATCTTCAGAGCGAGTGGCAGAGTTTCAGCGCAAGAGTGAGACAGCTCAGAGCGTTGAGCTCGGCTTGGAGATCGAGACGAATCACGACTTGCTGAAGCGCTTTCTCTCCGAGCGGCGCACGTATGAGGCTGCGGAAGTGATTGTGGCGCTGCGTCGCGATATTAAGCATATGCAGAATGCGTTCCCGCGCAGTTCACTCAATGATGAAGAGCTTGAGGTAAAGGTACGCTATTTGAATTTAGTGCAAAGCGATCTGGGCTATATTCAGGATCGTGTGTATGATGCGTTGCTTCCCGTTCCGGGGGAGGGAGGCTTGCGCATGCTCCGCACTGAATTACCTCAGGCGCTCTATGCTATAATGATGGGCACGAATCCGAGTCGTAATCAAGGGGATGTTAATCCAGTGGACTCGGTGAGCTGGACCGAGGCTAAAAGTTTTTGTGAGCGGATGTCGTGGATTTTAGGTAAAGAAGTCCGGTTGCCATCAGAGAATGAATTTCGTCAAGCGTTGGGTCGTTTGCGTTATGTCGTGCTTGAAGAACATGTATGGAGCATTTTGGATGCAGATGGTGTGGCGCAGCCGGTTGGCAAAAAAGCGCCGTTTGCGAGTGGGTTTTACGATCTGCTAGGTAATGTCAGCGAATGGTTAGAGTCGGGCGATCGATTCGATTCGGAGGAGGCACGTCACATTGGCGGGCACGCCCAAGACCGACTCGAGTCGATTTTCAGCGTGCCGATGCGCAGCGCACCGCGAGGCGACCGTAATCGATTGACTGGGTTTCGGATCGTGGTGCTCGTCGATTAACATTTAATTAACTTAACGGGGGCAAGTTCGAGTTGCTTTCGAGGCTGCGCTTCTGGCATAATCCTAGAACTATGGAGCATTTAGACGAAGCGGTGAGCCAAGCGGATGTGCAAAAAAAAGCAGATCGGGCTAAACTCATTATTTATGTCGTCATGTTCTTGTTTATGATGCTTCCCGTTGTGGCTGCGTGGCTGTCGGGCGCATTTAATTTTTAAATCACCGCGATCATTTTTTGATGAAAAGAACTCTGTTTATTTTTCGTATCTTCTTTCTATTGATCAGTCTGCTTGGTTGCGTGTTGATGTCGTACCAGGTCGCAGAGTGGAGCTTGTGGCTCGTCATATTTATAGGCATGGGCATGGCGAGTTTGGTGAT
>Ga0209198_1003160_pt1 | contig 10932 bp, 10 predicted proteins | sample COGITO_mtgs_1105_2_FD_184804 | JGI IMG/M metagenome (GOLD analysis project Ga0209198, IMG submission 184804) | Pelagic marine microbial communities from North Sea - COGITO_mtgs_110519 (SPAdes) (version 2) | ecosystem: Environmental > Aquatic > Marine > Epipelagic ...
GCTCGGTTGAGCAGGGTCGTGGATAAAGTGCTTTAACCAATATTTACTACTATCTTCGCTATTGCGTTTTCAGACGCCAAGACCCAAGCGCATTAGCTTGTGGCGTACTGGTCTGATTTCATGTAATGTCTTGAGTCCAAATGACCGGGCATCTCTTAAAAACGCTGATTTCAACTGACTGGTACGATTAAGTATATCAATTCCTGCTAAGCGCAAACGAATGTCTTTGCTGCGCGTTTTATGGTATTGGTCTAACATGGTAGCGTCGCCTAAACCTTCTGGCCGCAACTTTGCCAAATTTAGTAATTCTTGGGTGTCCGACAGGCTCATGTTTAAGCCTTGTGCGCCAATTGGGGGCACGACATGTGCAGCCTCTGCAAGTAAAGCGAGACGTACTCCATTCAGGCGTTCAGCTCTTTGGCTTATTATTGGCCAAATTGAACGTTTTGATTTTAGCGTTAGTGGTCCATAAAGTTGGCAACTGCGAGCGGTTATCTCAGCTTCAAATTTATCAACTGGCATTTTATATCGAGACAGGCTTGCTGATCCGTCATCCATCCATACTACTGCGGACGAGGGTGTCCCGTCGTAGTTAGGTAAGGGCACCAAAGTGAATGGCCCGCCAGTTTTATGAATTTCAGTTGATACGTTTTCGTGGGGCACTGGGTGAGTGACGACGAAAGCTAAAGCCTTTTGACCATACCTTGTCGTGTGGACTGGGATGCCAGCAGCTTCGCGCAAGGGTGAAGCACGTCCGTCTGCTGCAATAACAAGTTTAGTAAGTGTTGTGCTCCCATCTGTCAGCCCAATACGAGCCTCCGCTGTACGAGTAAATAGGCTTTGTGCCCCAACTCCAGTTCTAAAATTTACATTTCTCAATGTTTGCAGTCTGTTTACTAATTCGCGTTTTAGTCGCCAATTAGGGAAGTTCCAACCAAACGGTGATTCAGAAAGGTCTGAGGCTCTGAATTCTTTCATGTCGCGTAGCCTACCATTCGGTCTGCCTGCATCAACTATCCGCATAGTTTCAAGAGCTGCAGAAAATGGTTCTAGTGGTTCCCAAATACCTGCAGCCATGAGCATTGCCCGGGCTGGTTGTAACAGCGCGGTGGTACGCATGTCAGCCCCAATTGTGTCACTCTCTGTAATGGGAGGTGTTGGGTCAACGCAAATAACATCAAAGCCTGCCGTACCAAAGACAGCTGCTGCTGTCAGACCGGCAATACCACCACCAGAGATGAATATGTCGCAAATTGATGTTGTTGTCATTAATAACCTCCGAGATTACTAATTATAGAACGCTCTCACAAAAGGCCAAAGCGGCATCATGTCCTAACTCTGAAGGTTCCTTAAAAATCTGGTTAGATCATTCGTGTGATGGTGGATATGATTAGCAGGAAAAGGATTATCAGCCACGTGTATTGTTTTCATTCCCATGGAATGAGGTGCTATTAAATTTCGTGGTTCATCTTCAAACATTGCACCTTTACTGGAGTCTAGATTATCTTGAGTAAAAATTTCCTTAAAGGCTGCCGCTTCCGGCTTTGGTTGGAACTTTGCATTTTCAACACCATAAACAGCATCAAAAACACAAGAAAGTCCACGAGCTGCTAACACTCGCTCAGCGTAAGGAGCACAGCCATTTGTGTAAACAATTCTGCGGCCTGGCAGGGTATTGATTAGTGATGCAAGTTCAGGATCTGGTGTTAAATGATTAAGAGAGATGTCATGTACATCGTTTAAATAGGGCGCTGGGTCTATATGATGTTCGCGCATCAGCCCAGCAAGAGTGGTGCCGTAGGTTTTCCAATAGTGTACCCGCAGTCGATTTGCTTCAGTATATGCCACGCCTAATGAATTCATAACATAACGCGTCATTCGCACCTCGATTTGATCGAAGAGGCGCGCTGACGGGTGATACAAAGTATTATCGAGGTCAAAAACCCAAGATTTGATATTAGAAAATGAAGAATTTTGCATAAACATTTTAATACGGTCGTGATTGATTGTCCGCAAGGGCTTGGGGTTGCGCGTCATCGCCCGACCGCTCTAGAATATTGTTATAAATTAAAATTGAGGTTTCAATGGCATCTCCACGATTCCAACAGACTGATGCATATTCATTAATCCTAGATGCGATCGATTTTGGTACATATCGTCCAGGTGATAGGCTGGTTGAAAATGAACTTGCTGAACGGTTAGGGGTATCGCGGACGCCAGTGCGTGAGGCATTACAGCGTTTGGAGACGCAGTCACTATTGGAGCGCGACGGTCGCAGTTTAATAGTAGCTTCACTAGATCATAACCAAATGTCTGAACTCTATATTGTACGTCGTGAATTGGAAGGGCTAGCCGCATCCTTAGCCGCTCGCCACGCCACGACGGAGGAGGTTCGAATTCTACGCGAAATGGTAGAAGAAGATAATAAATTAATCGGTGACCCAGTCGCACTTTCGAGAGCGAACAAACGGTTTCATAAGCAATTACATTTGGCGTCTCATAATAGATACTTGGTGCAGCAACTGGATCTTGTGCATCGCACTATGGCGTTAATGACCACAACCTCCTTGACAGCTACAGGGCGAACAAAAATTGCGCAAGCAGAGCATGATGCAATTGTAACCGCGATTGAAGCCAATGATGAAGCAGCGGCAGGAAAAGCACTTCGAGACCATATCTCCGTCGCTTTCATGACGCGGTTGAAACAAGATGCGGATATCCGCAAGGAGAAAGACTGAATTTGAGAACTTTTTAGTATTGGATCTTGTGCTCTTAACAAGATGGTGATTTCCAGAAAAGTCCTAATACTCTGATAATGAAATGCATGTCAAAATGGCCTCCAGACTGTGAAAAAATTTCAGTATAGGTGAAGGCGACGTGGAACCACAGAGATTGAAATTCTAAATTAAACCAGCATGAAGATGACGAGAAAACTCGTTGTTACCACCCATCAATTTAGATATCCAAAACGTTTTCAAAAGCTATCAAATTAATTTTTTCTTTCACGCATAGCCTCCGCAAAACGTTCAAACAGATAGTAGCTGTCTTGGGGGCCAGGACTGGCCTCAGGATGATATTGAACTGAGAAAATTGGTTTTCCCTGCAATTTTATTCCACAGTTTGAACCATCAAAAAGAGATTTGTGAGTTTCTAAAACATTATTTGGTAGGCTTTGACCGTCTACTGCAAAGCCATGATTCATGGATGTAATTTCTACTTTTCCCGTTTCCAAGTCTTTGACTGGGTGGTTGGCTCCATGATGCCCATGGTTCATTTTGATTGTTTTAGCTCCCAATGCCAATGCTAGCATTTGATGGCCCAAACAAATTCCAAATATAGGAAAATCCTCACTTAAAATGTCTTTGATCATTGGTACAGCATATGCTCCAGTTGCCGCGGGATCACCCGGCCCATTTGATAGAAAAACTCCATCTGGGGAGTGGGCCATTATATCATCGGCAGAAGCTGTCGCAGGTAAAACTGTGACATCACAGCCTGCGGATGCAAGGCATCTCAGTATGTTATGCTTGGCCCCAAAGTCAACTGCGACAACCTTGTGAGCTGCCTCAGTCAAGGGTTTGTATCCGTCAGGCCAAGCCCATCTCTTCTCATTCCAGCGATATGATTGGGCGCAAGTTACTTCTTTTGCCAAATCCATCCCTTCCAGACCCGCAAAGTTGCGTGCTGCCTGTAGCAAGGATTCTACATCAATATTTCCGTCTGGATCGTGGGCTAATGCTGCGTGGGGCGCTCCGGACTGCCGAATTGCACGGGTTAGGCGTCGTGTATCAACTCCTCCGATTGCGATACGTCCTCGTGCAGACAACCAGTCCGATAAATTTTGTGCTGACCTCCAATTAGATGGATCTGTTGGTAGCCACTTTACAACCATGCCAGACGCAACAGGATCTGCCGTTTCATCATCTTCAGGGTTTACGCCTACATTGCCTATATGTGGAAAGGTGAAGGTTACAATCTGGCCAGCATATGAGGGATCTGTCATGATTTCTTGATAACCCGTCATAGAAGTATTGAAGCAAAGTTCTGCTTGTGTTTGGCCCTTAGAGCCAAAGCCAGCCCCAAAAAATAGTGTTCCGTCTGCTAAAGCAAGACAGGCAGTTGGTTTGGTCGACGAAAGAGTATTCATGGGCAAATCTTTTCGCGGTGCAGTGCAGTGAAGCGAGGAGAGACGACATTTGCGCAGAAACTATGCGCCAAGCTAAGTGGGGTCAAGGAAGATTAGTAATTTATAGAACACCACTATTTCAGCAGCTTAGAAGCTTCATCTGCTCTTGCTTCAACCTTTGGGTTGGCGTATCGTGGCAAACTTACACATTGCCCATAGGGTGGAGTTCAAATGGAATTGCGTACTAAGATTTCTACTGCTCTTAAGCAGGCGATGAAAGATAAAGATGCAGCCCGGTTGTCGACACTGCGATTAATAAATGCTGCGATTAAAGATAAAGATATAGATGCTCGCGCAGCGGGGCAGGAAGCAGGTGTGAGTGAAAATGAAGTATTGGCCATCCTTGGAAAAATGACCAAACAGCGAGTTGAAAGTGCAGGAACTTACGAAGAGGCCGGCCGATTAGATCTTTCTGAGCGAGAGCTGGAAGAAATTCGAGTTATTGAAGAGTTTTTACCAAAACAATTGGGTGAAGCTGCATCCATTAAGGCTGTCGAAAACGCCATTATCGAAGCTAGAGCCGAAGGAATTAGGGATATGGGGAAAGTTATGGGTCTTCTCAAGGCAAAATATGCTGGACAGATGGACTTTGGCTCTGTTGGGCCTTTAGTTAAAAAACGCCTTTGCTCATAGCATTTAACTAAGGTCGTAAGTAATATTATTTTCAAAAAAAATCAGTAATTAATTTATTATCAAATATTAAACGACACATACTCGTTGTGATAAAGCGAAACAAGTTGTCCTTAAGGTTAAAAATTAACTTCAAAATTTTGCTCGTTCAATTACTTTTGCCACATTTCAAATAATTACATAGTCACACATCATTGACGCCTTAATGCTTCTAATAGCTCATGATAGACAGCAATTCGTTCTTCTTCTGTCAGAAATGCACCAATCTCAACTTCGCGGCCTTTGCCTTTGAGTGTAACATAATGCGGCAGTGGACCCTGATCATCGTATTTAGTAACTTGGGTCCAATACCTATTACAAACCCACTCCCTAATTTTTCCATTTGCGTCGGTCCGCGCTAGGTGCGTTTCATCTAATGAGAGAGTTAACTTTTCAAAAATCTGACGAGATTGTTGGTTTTGTTTGAGTGCAAAGTATATGCCCCAAACAGCCAGCAACAGAAATGGTAATAAGCCCCATAAAACTGCGCTTCCCAACAGTGGAAATGCTGGAATGAGTATTAAGATAAATGTTATTAGCACAAAAGCGACAAAGCCGTGTTTAGATAAAGAGTTATGAGGCCAAAGCTGTAGCTCTTGCACGTCCGCGTTATCGTGATTAGTCCATTGGTAGGGCATACCTATTGATATAGTCGAACCAAAAGGACTGTCTATTGGCAGGTTGTCGCGGGTTCTGGCAGCCATTTATGAGCTGCTAAAATGTTTTGGCCGTTACTGAACAACACAGGCGCTAACTTAAAAAATGTATTTTTGTGACTGAATAACCCGTTAGTATAGTCAACTTTATAAAGAATAAAAGCTCCGACTAAGGTCGGAGCTTTTTAATAAGAAACCCTACTAGGTTATTTAGTGTGAGTGCTGCTTATCCCACTCTTCCTGCTTTGGCAGGATTTCGAAAGTGTGCTCCGGTGGTGGGCTAGGCAGTGTCCACTCCAATGTGTCCGCATACTCGTTCCAAGGGTTAGCTTCAGTAGACTTTGCACCACGCAGTAATGACCAAGCTACAATACCAAAGAAAAATAAGAACGATGCAAAGCTGAGAAAAGCTCCCCATGATGACCATACATTCCAGTATGCAAAAGCTTCCGGATAGTCGATGTAACGACGAGGCATCCCTTGACGGCCTAGAAAGTGTTGAGGGAAAAACGTCAAATTTGCACCAATAAACATCGCCCAAAAGTGTAACTTTCCCGCCCATTCGGGATACATACGGCCTGTCATTTTTGGAAAGTAAAAGTAAACACCGGCAAAGATGGCAAAAACAGCACCAAGGGACATAACATAGTGGAAATGCGCAACCACGTAATATGTGTCGTGATAATACCGGTCTACTGCTGCTTGGCTAAGAACAATGCCTGTTACGCCACCTACGGTAAACAAAAACAGGAACCCAAATGCCCAAAGCATAGGTGTTTTCAATTCAACTGATCCGCCCCACATGGTAGCAATCCAACTAAAGACCTTCACTCCAGTGGGGACGGCAATGACCATAGTTGCCAACATAAAATAGGCTTGCTGGTTAATTGACATCCCAACTGTATACATGTGGTGAGCCCATACAACAAAACCTAAGGCTCCAATTGCTATGATAGCCCACACCATCGGCAGATAGCCGAAGATAGGTTTACGTGAAAAAGTTGCAATCACGTGGCTAATAATGCCGAAACCTGGTAGAATAATAATGTAAACCTCTGGATGACCAAAGAACCAAAGAATGTGTTGATAAAGAACCGGATCACCACCACCTGCGGGGTCAAAAAACGTAAAGCCAAAATTTCTGTCCATCAAAAGCATAGTGATAGCTCCGGCTAAAACTGGTAATGACAGAAGAATAAGCCAACTAGTTATGAAAATTGACCAACTAAACAAAGGCACTTTGAACAATGACATTCCTGGAGCGCGCATGTTTAGAAACGTCGTAATCATGTTTATAGCGCCCAGAATTGAGCTTGCGCCGGATACGTGTACCGCGAAAATAGCTAGATCCATAGACATTCCGGCTTCGTTGGTGGACAGTGGCGGATACAGAACCCATCCTACGCCTGATCCCAGTTGACCGTTGCCCCCAGGCGCCAAAACCGAACAAATCGCGAGTGTGGTACCAGCAACATACATCCAAAAGGACAAGTTATTCATTCGTGGGAATGCCATATCGGGAGCACCAATTTGAAGTGGCATAAAGTAGTTTCCAAAACCACCAAATAGCGCTGGAATAACAACAAAAAACATCATTAGAATGCCGTGCCCTGTAATCAGAACATTCCATAAATGTCCGTTTGGCGTACACTCACCGACTGCGGCGGCTGTTAGCCGTGCGCCTTCCATACACATATACTGGACACCAGGATCCATAAGTTCGAGGCGCATGTAAACGGTAAATGCCACAGAAACGAAACCGACTAAGGCGGATACGACTAAATATAATATACCAATGTCTTTATGGTTCGTAGACATAAACCAGCGGGTAAAAAACCCGCGATTATCTTCATGATCGTGTCCGTGAATGGCTGCGTCGGCCATGCGATGCCTCCTGCTTTAAAATTTTTATCGTGCAAAAGAAATAATCGCCTGCACCTCTCTCAAGTGTTTTAGCTATTTGGCTCCGCTGCATCAATGGCAGATTAGCATCTTTTGCGGGATGAATTGTCGCGTGTGTGATTTTGAATTTACCGTTTTTGCTATGCCGCAATAATACGAAGTCTGCCAAGGCGTAGGTTGTTTAAACTTGTTACAAGTAACCTCCACCGCGAAAAATTAACTTTCTGCTTTTCGAATATTACTACGACAAGTTTTTAAAATCATTTTGTATTTAAATCTTTTGATATTTTTCATGCATTTAACTGAAGAGTTTGTATGCGTGCATTGCTTACTGCGGTTTGGTGAATACGTCGTTAAAACAAATCTTTAGTGCTACATCCAAGTCATTCATTGTAACTGGTAGGCCCAAATCAACAAGGCTTGTTACACCATGGCCTTGGATTCCGCAGGGCACAATACCATCAAAATGACTTAAATCAGGTTCAACATTTATAGAAAGTCCGTGGAAGCTTACCCATTTTCGTAATCGAATGCCGATTGCCGCAATTTTATCCTCAGGGATCTTACCATTCGGTAAACATGGTCGTTCCGGACGTGTTACCCAGACCCCGACGCGGTCTTCACGTATTACGCCTTGCACATTGAAATTTTCCAATGTCGCAATTACCCATTTCTCTAAAGATAATATGAATTTTCTCACATCATGCCCTCGTTCGCCAACGTTCAGCATCGTATATGCAATGCGCTGGCCAGGACCGTGATATGTATATTGTCCTCCACGCCGCGTTTGATAAACCTTAAACTTGTCAGGTTCTTTTAGATCAGCAATTTTAGCCGAGGTGCCGGCGGTATAAAGCGCGGGATGTTCGAGCAACCAAACACACTCATCGGCCTGTCCTGCAGCGATTGCTGTGGCGCGAGCATCCATCCATGCCTCTGCCTCGCGATAATCTGTCATGCCAGGCGTGGTTATCCATTCAACCATTGGATTTCTTTAACTTGGATTTATCATTTAGCATTTTATAACGGTGAAGTAGCAGTTTACCTGAGGTGTTTGTTTCGGCAGTTTCTCTTTGCTCGCAAAAACGATTTTTCAAATATGAATTTATCAGCATGTTTTCGCCTCTTATAAATATTTACATTAAAAACTTGGCAAATAGTAAACAAACAGCTTATTTTATTTTCTAATAAGGAGTTAAATCATGGTTTCCAAGATCATTACAGCCTCAACGGTGGTGTTATCACTTTCATTTATGCCTGTTGACAGGGCGCAAGCAGACAAGGCGGGAGCTTTCGCCGCAGGAGCTTTAATTGGTGGTCTTGTTGGTCACGCTATTACCAAAGAAAATCAACGTAAAAAAGCAGCGGCAACAAGACAAAGCACGACGCAGCGCTCTGTCAAACCCAGTGTTCCGGCGACTAACGAAGGTCGCCAGATACAAGCATCACTTAATTATTTTGGATTTGATGCTGGAAAGGTTGATGGGCAGTTAGGTCGTCGGTCACGTAATGCTGTTTCCTCCTACCAAGCGTATCTTGGCTACCCGATCACTGGCCAATTAACTCCATTTGAGCAAACCCTTTTATTTTCATCTTTCAATCGAGCGCAGGCTGGCGGCTACAGTACAACGCAACAAGCGGCCCAACATCCTGATGGTACCCGCGGACTTCTAAAGTTGTATCGTTCTGAAATGGCTGGAACAACAACTGCTCCTGCTGCCAATGTGACTGTGGCTGCTGCACCGGCTCCGGCGGCAGTAGAGCCCGAAGTGACGTCAACTTCAGCGTTGCCTAATTTCTTAGATAATGGATCAGGTCCGTCTTTAACTGCCCATTGCAACATGATCTCTTTAATCACCAATACTAATGGCGGTTTTAAAACTGCTGCTACAATGACAGATCCGAATGCCGCGCTTAACGAGCAGTTTTGTTTGGCGCGAACCTATGCGATATCGAATAGTGAAAACCTGATAACAAAAGTTCAGGCTGTAACGTCGGATCAAGTTGTTGAACAGTGCAAGCAGTTTGGACCAGTTATGCAGCCATTTGTGGCATCTTTACCTGTGAAGCCTTTAGCTTCTGTTACACAAGATGTTGTGGCATTTTTACCGTCTACAGGTATGCCGCTGTCACAACTACAGGTTACAGCTCAAATTTGTTTGGGTGTTGGATACCGTATTGATGATATGAATGTTGCTCTGGGATCTGCTTTACTTCTCTATGCTACTGGCGATCGCGTTTATGCTGAATTGATAGGGCACCATTTGGCGCAAGGTTTTGGCACTACAAGACAAATTGATGCTGCTCGTTTTTGGTATGCGGATGCCTTAAGCGCGTTGGACGCAGGTTCACCTGCTGTTTTTGCACCTGGGCAACCTGAGCGTACGGAACTGTTGCGTAAAGCTTCCATGTCGCTGGGTATTAGTACGGGAAGTATTGCTCCGGCAAACACGCAACCACAAGCGGCATCCCTTCCAGCTTTTGGCATCGTAAGCGAGTAGAATATTCAATAATAATTTTGAGCGTTAAAAATGCTTTAGATATTTTTAACGCTCGAATTTTCTTGTAAACGCCTATTGGCATCAGGGACTTTCATCGCTAAAGATCCAAAAAGAGTTGGGGCATGCGGCCGTGGCGGAATTGGTAGACGCGCAGCGTTGAGGTCGCTGTGAGGTAACACTCGTGCGAGTTCGAGTCTCGCCGGCCGCACCATAAATTTAAGTAAAGGCATACAAATTAAATGCTTATTTAATATTTTTTGCTTTTGATCCCAAATATTACCCTAATCACTTTCTGGCATTTAAGCAGTTAATTGGCCTCCTTTTTGGGGGTAAAAGTGCATTTCACCAGAAGTTACGCATGTGATGTTCGTCCAAAGAGTGATCATTTTGACGAAACTGCTGCTTTCATGTTCGTTATCTGAAAAACAGTATGTGCGGCTATAAATTTGATCAAAAGCTGCCTACAGAAGGTGACGCCACTTGGTATGCGACGAACTTTGGGCTAATTTTGACTTTTATGAGATGTTAAATCAATCCGTAGGCAGGAAAACAGTATTTACTAAACCTCCTAGATCAAATCCTCAAATCTGTCCAACAAGCGCTGATGACAGGCACGTTGGTAATTTACATTCTCGTGGTAATTTAATCTTGATATCGTAGTGAGACTATGTTTTTTATCATAACAGATTGGGGGTAAATTATGTATTTTTCAAGCAATCGTTTTGGAGTTTTCGTGGCTTTCATTTCAGCATTAATTGTCGGCCAGCAGGCACTAGGACAGCATTCACTCCCTGTTGGTAAGTGGAGTGCTGATCCAAATTACTGTAGCGTCACGGAGTATGAAACTGACAGCGTTTATTTTGATGAAACTTCCATAACTTTTGCAACTAAGTCATGCGATATAAAAGATCAAAGTGGTTCCTTGATAAACCCATTATATATCCACATCGAAATGTCTTGTTTCGAAGAAGGTGAGGAATATGTTGAAAAAATGACGGTTGCATTTTCAGGAACAGAT
>Ga0209198_1003167_pt1 | contig 10901 bp, 8 predicted proteins | sample COGITO_mtgs_1105_2_FD_184804 | JGI IMG/M metagenome (GOLD analysis project Ga0209198, IMG submission 184804) | Pelagic marine microbial communities from North Sea - COGITO_mtgs_110519 (SPAdes) (version 2) | ecosystem: Environmental > Aquatic > Marine > Epipelagic ...
AGGGTTTTTAACACCGTATTTTTTCATGCCGTCTTTAACAAGATTCACGCGTAAGTGAATCCAACCAGCCATTTCGATAGCGCCACAGAAAGTAATTTCGCCATCACCTTGGCTAAAGTGTAAATCACCGACACTTAAACCGCCGCCATCAACATAGACAGGGAAATACACTTTAGAGCCACGAGATAAATCTTTAATGTCACAGTTGCCGCCATGCTCACGAGGAGGAACAGTACGTGCCGCTTCTGCAGCTGCCACTTTTGCTTCATCAGCGTTCATGCGGCCCATATGTGCAGTATCTTCATAAGGCATTGCCGCCAATGGTGGTACGCGGTCAGGATCAGTATCCACTAACTCTTGCTCACGCTTGTTCCACTCGGCTAACATTTCTGCTGAGGGTAAACAGCCAATTAATCCGGGATGAATTAAGCCAGCAAATTCTACGCGTGGTATATGACGCGATTTAGTGAACATGCCGTTGAAATCCCAAATGGATTTTTGTGCTTCTGGAAAATGTTCAGTTAAAAAGCCACCGCCATTTTGCTTTGAGAAAAAGCCATTAAAACCCCATTGGCTATCTTCGAAAGTACCGATATCAAGAATATCGACAACGAGTAAATCGCCAGGCTCTGCGCCTTCAACACCGACTGGACCCGAAAGGAAATGCACTTGAGTTAAATCAACATCACGTACATCGGAGGCATCATCATTGTTAGCGATTTGACCACCCGTCCAATCGATACATTCAATAATAAAGTCGTCGCCAGGCTTAACAGTTGCAGCCATAGGGATATCTGGATGCCAGCGGTTATGGATTTTATCGTTTTCATAAGCAGATTGCTTAAGGTCAACCTTAATAATCGTCTCGGCCATGGGTGTTCTCCTAAAAATGTATCGGTTGATTTAACAGTTGAGTAGGGTCATGTGATAGCAATGGCTTTTAAACGTCATCATTAATAAGCTTTAACGCGACTGCGATGATATTGCCCTAGATGTTCACTATCGCGATTTATGCGTTAAACAACCATTCGTAATCAAGCCTAAGCTATTACGTTATTTGACGTAGGCGGTCTGAACATCCAGTGTTTATGGGGTGTTCGAAGGAGATGCTAGAGTAGGGTAGCGATCTATTTATGATGTAAATAGAATGTCGCCAGATAAAAAAGTTAGAGAGAAAGTTAGAGAGAAAGTTAGAGAAGAAGATTAGAGAGAAGCGTCAAATGTTAAATAAAAAAACAAGGGTGACTAAAAGCCACCCTTGTTTGATTTGCATCGTTTGAACTGCCTCGTTTAAGCTGACAATATGAATTAAACGACTTATACCGATAAGTAACCTTTGATTTTATCGGTATCCACATTATCGCGTAAATCTTCATGAATAAAGTTGCCTTTATCAATCACAATAATGCGATCAGCCACTGCCATGGTGAAACTCAATACTTGCTCAGAAACAATAATAGTAATTTCACGCATTTTCTTAATTTCATTCAGCACATTGGCAATATCTTTAATGATTGAGGGTTGAATGCCCTCAGTAGGCTCGTCCAGTAAAAGCACTTTAGGATTGGTGACCAGTGCGCGTGCAATGGCTAGCTGTTGTTGCTGACCACCCGATAAGTTACCGCCTTTACGATGGCGCATGTCGCGTAGTACCGGGAATAGCGCGTAGATATCATCGGGTATTTGCTTCATTTTCGATACTTCCATGCCAGTTTCAATATTTTCTTGAACCGTGAGCGATGGGAATATCATACGACCTTGTGGTACATAGGCTATGCCGTTTTCAACACGCTGAAAACTTTCATTGTGAGTGACATCAACACCATCAACCACAATTTTACCATCAGAGGCAGGTAAGATGCCGATCAACGATTTAAATAACGTCGTTTTACCCATGCCATTACGGCCCATAATAGCTAAGGTTTCATTTTTCTTAACTGAAAAGTCTAAGCCATGAATAACTTCACTTTGGCCGTAAGATACTTTTAAATTTGAAACGTCTAACATACTAACCTCTTTGGTATCGCTTGCAATGGGATGTAGTTTTTTCTTAGCTGCTTAGTAACATAGCTGCTTAATTGTTTTGTTCACCATGCCGACCTAGGACTTAATGACCTAAGTAAACTTCAATAACTTTGGGATCATTCTGGACTTTTTCCATATGACCAGCAGCGAGTATTTTGCCCTGGTGCAATACAGTCACTTTTTGCGCTATTTGTGCGACGAAATCCATATCATGCTCTATTACAAGTACCGATCGGCCTTTAGAGATTCTTTTTAACAAGTCTCCAGTCTGTTCGCGCTCTTTAACCGACATGCCAGCAACGGGCTCATCTAACATTAGCAGTTGCGGGTCTTGAATCAGTAACATGCCAATTTCTAGCCACTGTTTTTGGCCATGGCTTAGTAATGCCGACTCAGTATCAAGCGCATCTTCGAGCATAATTTCTTTGGCAATTTCATGTATTTTCTGAATCACTTTTTCATTGCGCTTAAACAATAAAGAGCCAAGAACGGTGCGACCATAAGGGTAGGAGACCTCAAGGTTTTCAAATACCGTTAAGTTTTCATAAATAGACGGTGTTTGAAATTTACGGCCAACACCTGCTCTTACAATTTCATGCTCAGCGAGCTTAGTCAGTTCTTTATTTAAAAACTTAATGCTGCCAGAGCTGGCTTTGGTTTTACCGCAAATTAAATCCAGCACGGTTGTTTTACCGGCGCCATTTGGGCCAATAACCACATGCAGTTCATTCTTGTCGATATAAAGGTTTAAGCTGTCTACCGCTTTAAATCCATCAAAGGAAACCGTTAGATCTTCTATTGCTAATGTTAAATCAGTTGATGTGCTCATATTTGCTCCAGTAAGGTAATACGCTACCGTATTTTAGTAAGACGATTTAGCTAGCTGTTTCAGATTTAGTGCTGTCGTCTAAAGGTAGTGATTCTTTACGTTTGAATAATCGAGTAATAAATTTAAAGCGATCGGTAATGTGATGGCCGTAGTCTTGCCACAAACCGGCTAAACCGTTAGGGAAGAACATAACAACCGAGATAAATAAGCCACCCATTAAGAATAACCATAATTCAGGGAATGATTCAGAAAACGCGGTTTTACCAAAGTTAATTAATAAGGTGCCATACACTGCGCCAATAAGAGACATACGTCCGCCGACAGCAGCAAATATAACCATTTCGATAGAAGGCACGATGCCAACAAACGATGGTGACATAAAGCCCACTTGCAGCGTAAACATCGCGCCACCAATAGCAGATATTAATGCTGCAAAGCAGAATATGAATATTTTAAAGTTAGAAACGTCATAGCCAGAGAAGCGTACACGATCTTCTTTATCTCTAATGGCAAGTAGTAAGCTACCGAATTTACTGGTTAGAATAAATCGTGAAATAACAATAACCGTAAGTAATAGGGCGCAGTTAATAAAGTAAAAGAGATACTTGGCGCTATCACTGGTCATATCCCAGCCGTTCAGTGTTCGCAAATCGGTAATACCATTAATACCACCGGTAAAGCCCTGCTGGCCAACAATTAAGACCGTTAGAATAACGGCAATAACCTGGGTAATAATCGCAAAGTAAACACCACCTACGCGGCGCTTAAACATGGCGGCGCCAATAACGTAGGCAAACGCTGCAGGTAAAACAAGAATAGCGACAATGGTAAATGCGAAGCTGTTGAAGGGTTCCCAAAACCATGGCAGTTGAGTGATTTGGTTCCAATCCATAAAGTCAGGAATACCAGGTGTTGATTGAATAGCAGTATTAGCAGCTGACGAAGCTTCGAGTTTTAAAAACATAGCCATACCGTAACCGCCTAGGCCAAAGAAGATACCTTGTCCTAGGCTTAGGATGCCGCCATAACCCCATAACAATACTAAGCTGACTGCCGGAAAGGCGTAGGTTAAGTATTTGCCGACTAAGTTGAGTCGGAATAGATCAAGGCATAGAGGGAATATCACTAATACTAATAGCGCGAGAAGAATAAAGCCGACAAAGCCTTGTTTTCCGCCCATTAGTTTATTGTAGATAAAGCTCATAGATATTCTCCAAATCTTATTTAAGATATTTACACAATATTGGTTAGTTGCGTGTGTTCAGTTGCTGCATGAGATACGTTGGTTAATACTAACGACGCACCTTGCTGGCAAATAATCCTTCAGGTTTAAACATCAGTATTAGTACAAGTGCAAACAAGGTATAAACTTTTGCCATTGATCCGCTAATAAAGAACTCTAAAATGGATTGCGCTTGAGCGATAGAGAACGCTGATGCAATGGTGCCGAGTAAGCTAGCTGCGCCACCAAAAACAACAACCATAAAGGTATCAACAATATAAAGTGTTCCTGTTGTTGGACCCGTGGATGCGATAGTGGTAAATGCTGCGCCTGCAATGCCGGCGATACCACAACCTAATGCAAAGGTATAACGGTCAACTTTTTTCGTGTTAATACCTACAGCGCCACTCATAATACGATTTTGCGTAGTTGCTCTAACGCGTAAACCCCAGCGAGATTTATACATCAGGTAAAACACAGCAAAAGTAACGAACGCGGTGAGTGCTAAAACAAACATGCCGTTAATGGGTATATGAATCGATTCGGTGGGTTGGTATGAGCCCATTAACCAATCGGGTAATGTTGGGCTCACTTCTCGTGCACCAAAAATAGAGCGATAGCTTTGTTGCATAATGAGGCTTAAACCCCAGGTCGCTAATAAGGTGTCGAGTGGTCTTTTATAAAGATGCCGTATTAACGCGTATTCGGCGAGATACCCTAGGGCGCCCGCAACAAAAAATGCGATAACAATAGCGAAAATAAAGTAGTAGGGCATAAAGGCCGGAAAGTACTGTTCGGTTATGGTGGAAATAAGATACGTTGTGTACGCACCTGCTGCCATAAACTCACCGTGGGCCATATTGATAACGCCCATTTGGCCAAAAATAATAGCCAGTCCTAATGCCATTAAAAGGAGTACGCTAAAAAGACTGAATCCTGCAAAGCCTTGCATGGCTAAAATCGAACCTAGTTCGCCGTATGTGTAACCGCCTAGCATGATGATGTCTCCGTCTTTTTAAGCTCAAGGCTCAAAATAGAAATAAAGATGGTCTAAAAAATGTGTTTGCGCTTTTAAACGTTACGCATAAAAAATGGATATAAAATATCTTACAAAAACGTATTAGTTAAATTTGAATCATTAATCAAAGCTAGCCAATAGAGGTCTCGTAAGTCCTATATCAGCTAGCGATGAAGTTTTATTACTTGTTACAAACAGTTGTTACTTAACAGTTTCAAATTAAATCGGATCACTTAATAAAGATAAAAAGTATTAAGTGATCGCGAACTAATAGCTTACTGGTAACCCGCTGGGAATGGATCTGGCTCAATCAATGCTGATTCATAAACGACTTCAGCTTGACCGTCTTTGTTCCACTTACCTACACGAGCAACACTCCAAAGGTGATGATTAGGGTGTAACTTCACGTAGCCTTCTGGTGCAGTTGTTAACTCAATGTCGCCTTCTTCAGAAGCAGCAACCACTTTATCGATATCGAAAGATCCTGCTTTTTCGACAGCTGCTTTCCATAACCAAGGTCCTAAGTAAGCAGCTTGAGTTACGTCACCAATAACACTGTCTTCGCCCCACATCTCTTTAAACGCGGCAACAAATGCTTTGTTGTTTGGGTTGTCCTGGCTTTGGAAATATTTCATGATTGAGTAGAAACCTTCAAGGTTTTCACCACCAATGCCTAATACTTCATCTTCAGTAACCGAGATAGTTAACAATGTTTGTTTCTTAGAGGTAATACCTGCGGCTTTTAACTGCTTAAACCATGCAACGTTACTTCCGCCAACAACTGCGGCATAGATAACATCAGGCTTTTTAAGACGGATTTTGTTGATAACCGAACCGAACTGAGTGTCACCTAAAGGCTTGTACTGCTCACCAACAACTTTTCCACCTAAGACATTTTCAATGTGCTTACGTGCAATCTTCATCGATGTACGTGGCCAGATGTAATCAGAACCAATTAAGTAAAACGTTTTTGCGCCTTTCTCTTTCGCTACCCAGTTAAGACCATCAATGATCTGCTGTGTGGCTTCCTGGCCTGTGTAGATAACGTTTTTAGATTGCTCAAGTCCTTCATAAAAAGTTGGGTAGTAAAGCAAACCATTTTCTTTTTCAAAAACGGGTAATGCCGCTTTTCTTGATGCAGACGTCCAGCAACCGAATACAGCAGCTACTTTATCTTTTACTAACAATTTACGACTTTTTTCAGCAAAGGTTGGCCAATCACTGGCGCCATCTTCCTGAATGATCTCGATCTTACGGCCAAGAATACCGCCCATATCGTTGATCTGTTTTATGGCAAGCTTTTCAGCTTCTTGCGCGCCTGTTTCACTAATTGCCATGGTGCCGGTTAGTGAGTGAAGAATACCAACAGTTACTGTGTCGTCAGTAATGGCGAGTCCAGTTTTATTGATTTCATCTGTTGGTAGGGCTAATGCATTGGCCGTAAGCATGAGGCTTACGGATGTTGACGCAATTAACGTCTTCAACTTGGTGCGAGTGCACCGAAATGGGCTTTTCTTAAACATCATTTGATCCTCTGTGCCGGTTAATTTGATCGGTATAAAGACGTAACGACATGACTCATTAGCGCTATAAAAAGAACTACTGCCATGCATCAGCAAGCAACAATAGATTGCCGTCTCATGGGGCAAATTATCCTTAAATACAGTGATCATCAGCAATTCGCTGATTGCACCAGTGCGCTACGTCAGTTGACTGTGGGCGAATAAGCGCAGTGGTTTAAGTGATTTGACGTAAGCAGAGTGTTGGAGAGGGAAGCGATTAAACGCCTGTAGTGGCTGATAGCAAGTGCTTGGCATGGAACATGCAATACGAAAGAAGAGTAATGAAGAGAAATGAAGAGTAATGAAGAGCAATGAGAAAAAGCTCTTTGATAGTGGCATGTTGCCCTCTAGCCCGTTGTGGATTATGCAAGCGATATTATGAATTCAGTCAATAAAACAGATAAAAGTTGGAATGCTCGATTTAGTAGTAAGCGAGCGGTGTTTTTTGGCATGCTTTTTTACTTCTCTTTTATTATGGCCAGCTTGTTATCACTGATTTATTTTCAGGTAAAAGCACAAATGGCGATTGATTCCTCGCTATTACAAGTGGCTTTGCTGAAGTCCGCTTTTGTTTTGTGGGTCATTGGCCTTATAGGTGCTTGGTTTTTTGCTCTTTACTATGATCGATTTCGTTTGTCGCAAGTGAAGGCCAGGCTTAAAACGCAGCGACTCAAAGCTAAAATCGCTGAATACTCGGAAACTGATAGGGCTTTACAAGAAGCAAAAGCGGTTGCTGAAGCAGCTAATCAAGCGAAAAGTCGTTATTTGTCTGGGATAAGTCATGAATTACGCTCCCCACTCAATTCATTACTCGGCTATGCCCAACTGTTAGAGAAGGATAATCACTTAAGTGATAAGCATCGTGAGTCTGTGCTGATTATTCGTCGAAGCGGTGAATATCTTGCTGATTTAATTGAGGGCCTACTGGATATTTCCAAGATTGAGGCGGGTAGACTAGAAATTTTACCTAGCGAGGTGCAGTTTCCAGCCTTACTTGAGCAAATTGTTTCGATGTTTCAATTACAGGCTGATAAAAAGCATATCGATTTTTCTTATGAGTTTGGCAGTAATTTACCTGAGTATGTAAGGGTTGATGAAAAGCATCTTCGTCAAATTCTCATTAACTTATTATCTAATGCCATTAAATTTACGACACAGGGTTCTGTTCGATTTACTGTGGATTATCGCAGCGAAACAGCGATTTTTACGGTGGAGGATACCGGCAGAGGTATTGATTTACAGGATCAGGAGCGAATATTTAATCCTTTTGAGCAAGTACATAACCCTGATTTTACGGCGGTACCTGGCACGGGGCTTGGTTTAACCATTACGCGCCTTCTAACAGAAATTATGGGTGGTGATATTTCCCTGACCAGTGAATTAAATAAAGGCAGCGTTTTTAAAGTGCAATTATTAATGGGCAGTGTGAGAGAGCCAACGCTCATTCCTGTGTCACAAAAAGATATTGAAGGCTATAGCGGTGACCGTAAGCTGCTGATGGTGGTGGATGATGATCCTGTTCATCGAGAGATGATGATGAATATCTTGGAACCCCTAGGTTTTACCGTTACTGAGGCGAGTAATGCAATGGATTGCTTAGCGAAGACTGAGCAGTACTTACCTGATTTATTTATGTTAGATGTTTCCATGCCAGGTATGAATGGCTTGCAGTTAGCGCGAGCATTACGTGATAAAAATATTCGCAAGCCCATTATTTTTATTTCGGCGAATGTGCGTGAAGGTGATGCCGTGCAACATGAAGATTATGGCCAAGATGACTATCTGCCTAAGCCTATCAACATCGATTATTTGTTTGAAAAAATAGGCGCCATATTGGACCTTAACTGGCGTTATGTGCGAGCGCCAATAGTTTCGACAGCATCCATATCATCGGCCTGTAGTGGCCTTGTTGAGAGTGATTTTCCTCCTTTGTCCGACAGGCTAACGCTAAAAAGTATGGCCGAGGTAAGGTATGAAAAAGGCTTGGCCGACAGGTTAGATCGATTAGAAGAATTAACACTGGCTTCCCCAATATTTATAGAGCAGGTACGTGAATTATTAAAGCAGCAAAAATTTATTGAAATCAGTCATCTTTTAGATCATTAGTTTATAAGTAGATAGCTTTTAAATAAATAGTTTTTAAATAGATAGCTTTTAAATAAATAGTTTTTAAATAGATAAACTTTTAAATAGGTAGTTTTTAAAAAAGGTAAACAATGGCTATAAAAATTGAACAGAAAAAAAGGGTAGTGCTAGTTGTAGATGATGATACCGCTGCAGTCAGTGCACTTAGCCAGTTATTGAATGCTGAAGGTCTGGCCGTGTTAGTGGCCTTAGAAGGGCAGCAAGCCATTACGATTACGGAAAATATTACGCCCGATATTATTTTGATGGATGCAAAAATGCCGGTGATGGATGGCTTTGACGCCTGTTTAGCGCTCAAATCTAATCCTGATTTGGCGCATATTCCGGTTATTTTTATGACCGGCCTAAGTGATACCGAGCACGTTATAAAAGGTTTTGAGGTGGGCGGTATTGACTATATTACTAAGCCGATTAATCACAATGAATTGCTGGTAAGAATGCGTGCGCATTTAGCAAGTGCTCAATCGACCATGCGTGCCAGAGAAGCCTTGGATGAGTCGGGTCATTATTTATTTTCTGCTCATGCCAGTGGGGATATTTTGTGGGCGACACCGCATGCTTACGAGGCGTTTGAATCATTGGGTGTGTCTGATAAGGCGAGTGCACTCGCGCTGGCTAAAAAAATTGCTAAGTTGATTGGTTCAGAAGTAAAGCCCCAGCGAGGTGTGCAGATTGAAAAGGACGGTTTAGAATTCGATATTCGCTATGTTAATCAAGTGGCCCCCGATGAATTTTTATTACGCATTGTTGATCTTACTGGTGATTCTGATACGGCTTTGTTAAAAAAGGAATTCGCTTTGACAGATCGTGAATCGGATGTGTTGGCTTGGATTAGTCAGGGTAAAACGAATCGAGAAATAGGCATTATTTTATCGATGAGTCCAAGAACAGTGAATAAGCATCTTGAGCAAATTTATAAGAAATTAGGTGTAGAGAATAGAACCACAGCAGCGATTATTTCTTTAGGTGTACTTAATAAGAGTCGTTAATTGTTTTATTGGACAGGGATAAAGTATGACAGGGATAAAGTATGACAGGTATAAAGTATGACAGAGATAAAGTATGAGAGGGAATGAATAAGCAAAGGATGCTTTGAGTGAGTAAAAACGCAGAATTAAAAAAGGCTGGTAGAACCAGCCAAGGGAGCACCACTCACCATGAATAACATGGTATGCGGAGATTCGGAAATAAAAAGACAAACAGACTAAAGATTGAAAACCAAAAATATACTACAGAAAAAAAGTAAAACGAATAAAAAATAAAAAATAAAAAAAACGAAATTCTATAAAGTTATCTACAACCCTTTAAGCAAAGCAAAAAGGGCGTAGATAATAGAGCGTTTAATCAATAATACTTATTAAATTACATAAGTGGAATTGAGTAAGATGCTACTACAGTTGGTTCTGGCTCAGCAGCACTGTTATCAGAATCAACGATAGCGCTGAAAGTGAATGCTAAGTTTTCTGTAGCACCATAAGTAACATCAAAATGCATTGAGTCATCAACAGCACCATCATGAGCACCTAAAGTGAAGCTGAAGTCACCAGCAGAGGTATCTATTGATACGTAGCTATAGTCTTCAGGAAGAGCATAACCACCAGTATCGCCGGCTACATTGTCTTTATAAGTAATAGAAACTGGGCCAAGACCTACGTTTAATACTACTTCAGCAAAATCACCAAACTTTTCAGTTTCAGAGAATATTCCAGTTGGGTAAATGTAAGAGATGTAAGATAAGTCATAGCTGATGCTCTCACCGATTGATCCGCCGTAACCAGCAAATAAATCATATTCTGTTCCGCCAGTGGTATCGCCAGATGAAACCCAAACACCTGCGTAGAAACCAGAGTTGCTATACACTAAATCAGCAGATATAGCAGGCGTTCCTGTACCCAATTCAAATCCACGCCATAAGTAAGTGCTTGCAACAGTAGCTGATGCAGAAAGCTCGGCAGAAGCGCTAGTTGAAGCTAACATTCCGACTGGAACTGTTGCTGTCAATATAGCCATTTTCAAAGTATTGCTGAATTTTTTCATAGTGTTAATTCCCCAGAAGGTTAGTTATGTAATCGCGATTGCCTAGTTTTAATGGGCATAAAT
>Ga0209198_1003176_pt1 | contig 10883 bp, 12 predicted proteins | sample COGITO_mtgs_1105_2_FD_184804 | JGI IMG/M metagenome (GOLD analysis project Ga0209198, IMG submission 184804) | Pelagic marine microbial communities from North Sea - COGITO_mtgs_110519 (SPAdes) (version 2) | ecosystem: Environmental > Aquatic > Marine > Epipelagic ...
CGAATTGACCGCAACACAGATCCGCGAAATGGTGGCCGATGGCACAATCGCGGGTGGTATGATCCCCAAGACACAAACTGCATTGGACGCGCTTGAAGGCGGAACCCGCGCGGCGGTTATCCTTGACGGGCGCGCGCCAAATGCTTGCCTGCTAGAGCTTTTCACAGAGCATGGCGCAGGTAGCATCATTCGTAACGATTAGGGCGTGGATATTCGGGCTATCCAAACGGCGGCGGCACCATTTGGTCTTATGTCCATGGGGGCATTGCACGAGGATGGCAAAACGCTGGTCTTGCTGGGCACCAACGCGCGGTTCTGGGAAGTTTTCAGCACCACCACGGAGGCCATGGACCGGCAACCGCACCCCATTGATCGCTATTCGCAGCGCGTGGTGCCACAGATCGCAGACATTACGGGTGCGGTGGACATCGCCTATCCATTTGGGGGCCCGCCCTACGCGCCCTTTATCGCATGGGCCAAAGCCACGGGTGAGGCATTTGACAGCCCTACCGGCATGTTGGTCCATATTCGGGCCGGGTTGATGATCTCTTATCGGGGTGCATTGATATTTGACGGGGAACAGCCGCTTACGAAACCGGCAGTGGTCCACCCTTGCACAACCTGTACCGGACGCCCTTGCGAGGACGCCTGCCCGGTTGAGGCGCTGTCCACCGAACACTTTTATGACGTGCCTGTTTGCAAGGAATATCTAGGCACGCATGCCGGGGAAACCTGCCTGACCCAAGGCTGCGCTGTGCGCCGCGCCTGCCCGATCTCACAGCGTTTTGGCCGACCCGCAGCGCAGTCAGCCTATCACATGAGCCAATTCAAAGGGGCCTGACATGAAACGCGTGATCGTGATGCGGCATGCAAAATCTGACTGGTCGGGCACCGCCACGACAGATCACGACCGGATATTGAACAAACGCGGACGCAGCAGCGCCACCGCATTGGGCAATTGGTTGCGTGAAATCGACGTGATCCCCGACGCCGTCCTATGTTCCTCTGCGATGCGGACACGCGAGACGTTTGTGCGCCTTGGCTTGCCGGACGCGGAATTGGACATCACGACCACCCGTGACCTTTATCTGGCAAGTGAGGACCAGATTCTATCGGCCTTCCAGCGTGCCAAAGGCAAATGTGTTCTGATCGTCGGTCACAATCCCGGCATTGGCATGTTTGCTGCCAGTATCCTTGGAACCGCTTACCCACATCCCCAGTTTCCGCTCTACCCGACAGGTGCCACGCTGGTTGCTGATTTTGACATCAGCACATGGGCCGATGCGACATGGCGAAAAGCAATCGCGCGGCACTTTACAGTACCGCGCGATCTCTAGTCCGTAGGGCGGGTTTAACCCTGCCTGCCGTCAGTGTCCCAGAATCTGGCTCAGGAACAGCTGTGTGCGTGGTGATTGAGGGTTGTTAAAGAACTCTTCCGGCTCGTTCTGTTCCACGATCTGACCTTCGTCCATAAAGATGACGCGGTTTGCAACCTGACGGGCAAAACCCATCTCGTGCGTTACGCAAAGCATCGTCATGCCTTCTTCGGCAAGCTCGATCATCGTATCAAGAACTTCCTTGATCATCTCAGGGTCAAGCGCCGATGTCGGTTCATCAAAAAGCATGATGCGCGGCTTCATGCACAAGGACCGTGCAATCGCCACACGCTGCTGCTGACCACCGGACAACTGACCGGGGTACTTATTCGCCTGATCGGGAATTTTCACCTTCTCAAGGTAATGCATCGCCACTTCTTCGGCTTCTTTCTTGGGGGTCTTGCGGACCCAGATCGGTGCCAAAGTCAGGTTCTCCAAGATGCTCAGGTGCGGGAACAGGTTGAAGTGCTGAAAGCACATACCAACCTCTGACCGGATCTTGTCGATGTTCTTGAGATCAGAACTCAGCACGGTACCATCCACTTCGATGGAACCTTTCTGATGCTCTTCAAGCGCGTTGATACAGCGGATCAGCGTGGATTTGCCAGAGCCCGAAGGCCCACAAATCACGATACGCTCGCCCCGGTTCACCGTGAGGTCGATGTCGCGCAGCACGTGGAACGTGCCATACCATTTGTTCATCTTCTGGATCGAAATCGCGATTTCGTCAGAGACTTCCATTTTCTTTGCAGTGTCAGCCATGAGATCAGGCTCCTTGTTTAATGCGCTATCGCTTCGCTACTTGAGCGGGACTTAACGGTGATCAGTCGCAAGGCGGCGTTCGAGCCACTGCGAATATTGTGAGATGCCGTAGCAGACGACAAAGAACACGGTGCAGGCAAAGAGGAACAATTCCCAATACAGGCCGTTCCAGTCCTGCGATGCGAGGATAGGACCACGGATCATACCGATGATGTCGAACATCGAAATCACAGAGACCAGCGTCGTATCCTTGAACAGACCAACCGCGATGTTCACGATTCCCGGAATGGAAATCTTGAGCGCCTGAGGCAAGATGATCAGGCGCATCGCTTGCGGATAATCCAACCCCAAGCTGTCGGCTGCTTCATATTGCCCTTTCGGCAAAGCGGCCAAACCACCCCGGATCACTTCGGCGATATAGGCAGAAGAGAACATCGTGATCATGATCACAACCCGCAGGAACAAGTCGACCGTCGCTTCGGGTGGAAAGAAATACGACAACATGACGCTTGCGACAAAGAGCAACGTGATCAGCGGAACACCGCGAATGAACTCGATGAAGATCACGCAGATCCACTTGATCAATGGCATGGACGATTGACGTCCCAGAGCCAGTGCAATGCCCAAAGGCAACGACAATGACACGCAAGTGAGGCCCAGCATCAGGTTGAGCATGTAACCACCCAGATCACGGCTTGGCACGGCGGACAGGAACGTCTCTTCTGGTGTCAGGGCCGGTACGATGTAGCCAGAGATGTTCCAGACAACCGCCGCGGCCGCGATGCCGCCAAAAAATCCCGCAGCAAAGCTTTTGGTAACAAACCGGGCGTATACGAAGTAGCCAACGACAAAGCCCACAAGCGCAAAGATAGGTATCCAGATAGAACCGCCCCAGATCAGCCAGTAGGCGACAAAGGGAAACAAGGCCGTAATGATCAGCAACTTGCGCGGAAGATCAAAGAACAGCACCGGTGCGATGGCCGCGAACATCAGAACGAATGCCAACACAGGACGCCAATATTCAGTTGCTGGGTAAGTGAAACCAAATAGCAATTGTGGCCAACGTTCGGTCAGCACGGCAAAGCATGCGCCCGAAGTCCCCTGCAAAATCTCGCGGCATTCCGCAAGGCTGCTCGCGTTCCAGACACCGTTCAATATCCAAGGCAGCGACGCCGCCAGGATCAGATAGATCACGTAGATCGCTGCAACCGTCAGAAATGCATTGGCAGGCGTGGCAAACAGATTATCCCGCGCCCATTTGACCGGGCCAGAAGCATTTGCCGGGGCTGCAGCCTGCGGTATGGTTTCGGTGCGCACGAAAGCAACGGAATGTGCATGTGTATCTGACATATCAGCGCTCCTTCAGCTTCATTGAATTGTTGTAAACGTTCATGAACGCCGAAATCAGCAGCGAGATCGTCAGATAAAACAGCATCAAGAGCAGCACGCATTCAATAGCACGGCCCGTCTGGTTCAACGTTATCCCACCCAGCGTCGCCGTGATGTCGGCATATCCCACCGCAATCGCTAGTGAAGAGTTTTTGGTGATGTTCAGATATTGCGAAATAAGCGGCGGGATGATCACCCGCAACGCCTGTGGAAGCACAACAAGGCTCATCGTGCGATTGGGACGCAGGCCAAGCGCAGAAGCCGCCTCGGTCTGGCCTTTGGACACCGCTTGAATACCCGCGCGGACGTTTTCGGCAATGAAAGCGCCTGTGTAGACAGACAAGGCCAACCACAATGCGATCAACGGTGCACCAATCTGCAATCCACCGCGCAGGTTAAACCGGTTCGCCAACGGATCCGGCAAGTCCCATGATAGGCCAAGGATGAACAGCACCACCACCAGCGGCACCAGCCAAATTGTAAGGTTCAGGTACAGGGTATTGGGACGAATTCCCGTTTCTGCCTGCGTCTTGTTGGCGCGTGCTGTCAAAAACCGTGTTGCAAAGAACGAAGCGAGTAGCACGCCGATGACCAGAAGCCAGTTCAGACTGCTGCCTTCTGCACCGCCGAACCCGGTGGTAAAGAACGGGGCCGGCACATAAACACCGCGGTTGGTGAAGGCAAACAAGCCCGCCAGCATGTCACGCTCGGGGTCTTCGCCAAGGTACGATCTGGCTCCGGGCAAGACCGCAGTGACGATGGTAAAGATAATGATGATCCAGATCAGCACCGGAATATTGCGGAAAATTTCGACATAAAAGGACATCAACTTGGAAACGAGCCAGTTGTTCGACAAGCGCAGAACACCAGCAAATACGCCCAATACGGTTGCTGTAATACAGGCCAGAAACGCAACAAGCAGTGTGTTCAGGATCCCGACAAATGCCGCCCGCGTGTTCGATGATTGGCTGCTATAGTCGATCAACGTCTGGTTAATATCATAGCCCGCTGTCGCACTCAGAAAATCAAACGAGATATTAAGATCCTGCGCGGCAAGGTTCGCAAGCAGGTTCGAAATAATATAGCCAATCGCAACTGCCAGCAGGACCGCCGCAATAGCTTGCAACGTAAGTGAGCGATAACGCGAGTCGTTCAACAGCATAGATAGCCGGAACGAGCCCCCTTGAGGGTCGGTGGTTGTCGACATCAAAATGTTCCCCGTGTGCCCAGCCGTTGATTTTTATCAGCACCTTTTGGTGCCCGTGCCGGATATTTGTGTTGGTAGCTCAAATGCAGAGGGCGCGGAATAATCCGCGCCCTCTGGCTAAGGTGTTTAGCGGAATGGTGGGCTGTAGAGCAAGCCGCCATCTGTCCACTGAGCGTTCAAACCACGGGCCAGACCAACAGGTGTGTCTTCGCCGATGTTACGGGCAAAGATTTCGCCGTAGTTGCCCTGTGTCGCGATTGCGCGCATGGCCCAATCTGCGTCCAGACCCAGCATCTCGCCCAGTGTACCTTCGGTACCGAGCAAACGTGCAATTTCTGGGTTCTCTGCGCCAGAAGCCATTTCGGCAACGTTTGCAGATGTTACACCCAGCTCTTCAGCTGTGATCAGAGCGTTCAATGTCCAGCGGACAATATCGCCCCATTCGTTGTCACCATGACGTACCAGCGGGCCAAGTGGCTCTTTGGAAATGATCTCTGGCAGCAACGTGTGATCGCCCGGGTTCTCGAATGTGGCACGTGTGGATGCCAGACCGGATGCGTCAGTTGTGTAGGTGTCACATGCACCGGCAAGGTACTGCTGAGCGCCTTCGGCGTTTGTCTCAATTGGCACCGGCTGGTAGGAGATGTTGTTGGAGCGGAAGAAATCCGCCAGGTTCAGTTCGGTTGTTGTACCGGTCTGAACGCAGACAGTCGCGCCGTCCAGATCTCTGGTTGAGGAAACACCCAAAGATTTTGGAACCATAAAGCCCTGACCATCATAGTAGTTCACGCCAAGGAAATCGAACTTGAGGTCGACGTCGCGTGAAAGTGTCCATGTGGTGTTACGTGCCAGCAAATCGATTTCGCCAGAAGCCAGCGCGGTAAAGCGTGTCTTGCCAGTTGTTGGGATGAATTCGACGGCTGTCGCATCACCGAGAACGGCAGCGGCAACGGCGCGGCAGAATGCAGCGTCAATGCCTTTCCATTCACCAGTCGCATCGGGTGCCGCAAAGCCGTAACACCACAGTTCAGTTTGCCGCGTGCTTTTACGTCGTCAAGTGTGCCGGCAGCTGCCGCGCCGGCTGCAACGCCAGCAATCGCCAGTGCACCGAAAAGTACAGATTTGTTCATTTTTACCTCTTCCTGATAGTCCGCCGCATTTTTGGGCGGTTAACCCCACGATTTACCGAAGGGAGTGATACATCCCGGACAGTTACCCGCCCGTTCAATGGACAACAGTCTGCTCGGATTCCGGGCACAAGGTCAAGGGTCGCTTTCCCGTTTAAGGGGCACAACGGCTTTGAATGCGGTTGAAATTAGACGAATTGCACGATTGCTGTGCTATCAAGGCGCGCAACAAAGCGTGAACATACGCGAGGCATGCAAAAAGCTGTCTCTTTTTTGTGCAGACAGGGCTTCGGCATCATCGTCCTTGCCCCATTGTTCTGCCTGCCAAATCTCATCCAGCCGGGACATGTTCCACAGCGCGTTGGTATCATGCGCCTGCATTGCTGCAGCAAACCCAATGACAAGAGACCCCGACAGGCTGACAAGATCGTGAAACGCCGCCAATTCGAATGCAGTCATGGCATGTGTACGGTCAGACAGCGCCGCCAAAGCTTGGGCATCCTGAGGGATGTGCATAATTCCTGTGCGTGTTTGAAGCCGCGCGTTAAAGACCTTTTCGGCCCAATCCAGCATCGGATCCCACTGCGCCGCTTGGCGCGCGACCAACTCTTCTGGGGTATCCGCGCGGTAGCACAAGAGATCGGCATCGCCGTAGGCCGCCAACATATCCGCAACCTCGGCATGCTGAACGGCAACCTTGTCAATCGCGGCATTTGCGGTTTTCGTCACAGGCATTGTATGTGGTTTGATCTCGCCTTCTTGCGCCTGCCATTCTGCTGCAATCGCGAGGGCCATTTCGCGGGTAGGCACGCTTAGTGCCCGTTTCGCAGGCGTTTTGACTGTCCGCCCATCAAGCAAAACTGAAAAACCGTCAGCGACCTCTACAACCGCTGCCTCTTTCCAAAATCTCTTCGCTTTCCAGGCACTCATGCGGGAACACTCCAAATATCGTTCAACGCAGCCGGTAAATCATCAAATTGCTCGATGACCCTGCGCGCCGCTGTCAAATCCGCAACCGGATGATAGCCCCACGATACGCCAATGCCGTGCACGCCGGCAGATGTTGCCATATCCATATCAAAACTCGTATCGCCCACCATCACCGTGTCCGCCGCTGCAACGCCAGTATCTGACAAGGCCTGCAGGACCATCGCGGGATGCGGTTTTGAGGGGTGAAAATCCGCGACTTGCTGGGTCACGAACAGACCTTCCAGCCCGTGCCCTTCAATCAGCTTATCAAGCCCACGCTTCGATTTCCCAGTCGCCACACCCAGCAGGATGTCAGGCACAGCATGCAATTTCCGCAGGGTCTCAAGCGCGCCGGGATACAGCGGCGACGATTGGCGAACCCCGGCCTGCGCGCGCAGGTCCATGTAAGCCGATTTATAGGCTTCGGCCATGAGCAGGTGTTGATCCACGGTTCCTTGCGGGACCAAACGCGGAAAAATCACGTCCAGCGACAGCCCGACCGTCGCCAGCACCGCCTTACGCGCAGGCATTTCAATGCCGACAGATGCAAACGCCTGCGTCATGGCCGCGATGATATCGCCCTGACTGTCGACCAATGTGCCGTCGACGTCGAATATCACCAATCGCAAAGGCCCGTTCACTGCAAGCTCTCGAACGGGTCGTCTGAAGCCAAATCCTCCGTCCAGCCGAAGGTGTCCCACGTCAGCGCCATATGTTCAGGCAATTCCGCTGTGACCGTGATGGGTTTGCGGGTTTCAGGATGCTCAAACGTCATGCTGCGCGCGTGTAAATGCAGCTTCTTGGAAATCAGACCACCAATTTGCGCGCCCCAACCGTCGCCCTGATTCTCTTGTCCTGATCCACCATATTTACCGTCCCCGGCAATCGGATGCCCGATCTCGGCCATATGCGCGCGCAACTGATGCGTGCGCCCGGTCACCGGTTCCATCGCGACCCAGGATGCGCGCGATGCCACACGGTACAGCGTCGCATAGAGCGTATGCGCCCGCTTGGCGCCCGGCGTGTCGTCAATGTCGCGTGGGTGCACAGCGATCATCTTTTCGCCTTCACCGCTTTTGCCATGCCCGCCTGCCTTGACCAGACCATACTTGATCTCGCCCAGATACGGCGTCGGCACGCCTGCAACCACAGCCCAGTAAATCTTGCGCGTTTCGCGGTGACGCATCGCCGCCGTCAGCGCCTTGGCCGCCATGCGCGTCCGCGCCAGCAGCAGCACACCAGATGTATCGCGGTCCAACCGGTGCACAAGACGCGGCTTTTCATCCATATCAAACATCAAGGCCTCGGACAGCGCATCGACATGGCGATCCGCCTGGCCGGACCCACCCTGCACCGCCAAACCGGGCGGTTTGTTCAACGCAATCACATGATCATCGCGGTAGATCACACATTGGCGGATCATCTTGGCATCCGCATCGGTCACGCGTGTGCGCTTGGGCGGCGGCGGCGCCTTTTCATCCGGCAACGGCGGAATGCGAATCTCTTGCCCCACCTCGATGCGGGTCGAGCCTTTAACGCGGCCCCCATCCACACGGATGTCACCCTTGCGGCACATCTTTTCAATGCGCCCCTGTGAAATCAGCGGAAACTCGTGCTTGAACCACCGGTCCAACCGCTGATCCCCGTCACCTTCCTGCACAATCAACTTTTGTACGCGGCTCATATCAATACCTCTCTGGCAAGCCATAGCCCGCCCATCAATCCTGCGACCGAAAGGCCCACAGACAAGGCCACGTAAAGCCCCGCCGCGCCATATTCGCCGCGTTCCATCATCGTCACCGTCTCAAGCGAAAACGCCGAGAAGGTCGTAAAACCACCCAATACACCTGTCATCACGAACGGGCTGAGATGTGTCAGCCCCCGATGCGCTGCCAGCACCACAAACACGCCCATCAAGAACGAGCCAATGACATTCACCGTAATGATCGCAAGCGGGAAATCCGCAGGCCCCATAAGCCGCATCATACCCACGCCAGTCAGAAACCGGACAGCAGCACCAATCGCGCCGCCAAGCGCCACAAGAAGCAGGGTTGAAAACATCTCGCGTCATTCGGTCTTTGCCGCGGGATTGTCAAGTTTTGTGGGCGCGCGCACCGTATTGCGCAGCGATTACCCCTCGCCCTGATCCCGCTTTCCCCGCAACTTGGCAAAATAGGCAACCCGCTTGCCCAACTCCCGCTCAAAACCGCGCTCAACCGGCGTATAAAGCACAGGCCGCTTCATCGTTTCGGGAAAATAGTTTTGCCCCGAAAACCCGTCTTCGGCATCATGATCATAGGCGTATCCGGCCCCATACCCCTGATCTTTCATCAGCCCCGTTGCGGCATTCAAGATGTGCTTTGGCGGCGGCTCTGACCCTGTCGCCTTGGCCGCCTTGCGCGCGCCTTTGTAAGCCACATAGGTCGCGTTCGATTTTGGCGCGAGCGCGAGATAGGTGACTGCCTGCGCCAGCGCCAATTCGCCTTCTGGCGATCCTAGGCGTTCGTAGGTTTCCCAAGACTGCAAGCACACAGCCTGCGCCTGTGGATCGGCCAAACCGATATCCTCAACAGCCATCCGCGTGATCCGCCGCGCCAGAAACCGAGGGTCCTCGCCCCCTTCCAGCATCCGCGCAAACCAGTAAAGCGCTGCATCCGGGTCCGACCCACGCACCGATTTGTGCAAAGCCGATATCAGGTTGTAATGCCCGTCCCCGCTTTTGTCATAATTCGCGGCCCGCCGCATCAATCGCGAGCCCAAAGCAGTCGTGTCCAGATTGCCCTCGACTGTCCATGCCGCCACCTGTTCAATCAGATTGAGCAGCGCGCGCCCATCCCCATCCGCCATCTCCAGCAACGCTTCCCGCGCAGGCCCATCAAGCGGCAAGTTCCGGTCCAGTTCTTTCTCAGCCCGCTGCGCAAGCAACTCCAAATCACCCAGCGGCATCCGTTCTAGCACCAAAACCTGCGCCCGGCTCATCACAGCGGCGTTCAATTCAAAACTGGGGTTCTCGGTCGTCGCCCCAACCAGAAGGATCGTCCCATCCTCCATATGTGGCAAAAACCCGTCCTGCTGCGCCTTATTGAACCGGTGGATCTCATCAACAAACAAGAGCGTCCCCTGCCCCTGCTTGCGCCGCAGCTTTGCCGCATCAAACACGCGCCGCAATTCAGGCACACCAGAGAAAATCGCACTGATCTGAACGAAATGCAGATCAGTTTCATCCGCCAACAAACGTGCAATCGTGGTCTTGCCCACACCGGGCGGTCCCCAGAAAACTAGTGATGTCAAACTGCCCGACGCCAACATCACCGTCAGCGGCGCGTGAGGCCCCAAAACTTGACGCTGCCCGATAACCTCGGCCAGCGACTGCGGTCTCAGACGATCCGCCAACGGACGCCGCATGGCAGCACTGGCATCAGAGCCATCATCAAACAGATCAGCCATGTCCTAGATCCTGAAACGCAGAACACTGCGCCTGTTGCCACGTTGCAGTGTGACCTGAAACCGGCGCACTTGGCCGCCAAACACCGCTTCGACCTCATCCGTCCGGGTAATTTCTATTCCGTTTGCGTCCAAGATCACATCCCCTGCCCGCAGCCCTACGCGCGCGGCAAACGGCCCGGCCTCCAACACCACAACACCCGATGTTTCTAGCGGCAGGTTCATCTCGGACAGCACCGCGGGATTGATCCGTGCAACGGTCAACCCCGGTAAAACGCTCCGTTCACCAAGCGTGATTACCTCGCGCGGCGGAACATCGGGGGCGGCAATCAAGCCGACGGTAATGACATCGGAGATGCCACCCCGGACCCGCGTCACGTCAACCTCACGGCCCAATCCGGCAACCGACATGCGGTAGATGATCTCGTTGGGAGTGTTCACCTCAGCACCACCAACGGCAACAATTACGTCACCGACATCCAGACCTGCCGCGCGAAACGGACTGGCCGGGTGCACACCGGACACGATTATCCCCCCCGGACGGTCCAACCCCAAGGGTCCGGCCATATCCGCATCCACGGGCTGACCGCTGACGCCTGCCCACGGCCT
>Ga0209198_1003178_pt1 | contig 10881 bp, 8 predicted proteins | sample COGITO_mtgs_1105_2_FD_184804 | JGI IMG/M metagenome (GOLD analysis project Ga0209198, IMG submission 184804) | Pelagic marine microbial communities from North Sea - COGITO_mtgs_110519 (SPAdes) (version 2) | ecosystem: Environmental > Aquatic > Marine > Epipelagic ...
TTAAAAGGTACACCTAAAAAGATATCTGCACTTCGTTGATATAACTGACAAGATAGTTTACCATCTGCAACATAAAACTGAAAAAAAGCGTGACAAGGAGGCAAAGCAGCCTTACCATTTGCAACGTTCTCTGAAAAGCTTACCGTAGTATCTGGCATTACAGAAGGATTCCATGCAGCAACCATCATTCTTCTAGAATTAGGATTCGTTTTTAACGTAGTTATAACTTCTTTTAATTGATCTATATCATCACTATTCCAATTACGCCATTGGTGGCCGTAAACAGGTCCCAAATCTCCTTTTTCATCTGCCCAAGAATTCCAGATTTTCACACCGTTGTCTTGTAAATATTTAATATTTGTATCTCCTTTTATAAACCAAAGTAGCTCATAAATAATAGACTTTAAATGCAACTTCTTAGTGGTAACCATTGGAAAACCAGCACTTAAATCAAATCGCATTTGATACCCAAAAACACTTTTTGTTCCTGTACCTGTCCTATCTCCTTTTTCGTTTCCGCTTTCTAAAACGTGTTTTACTAAGTCGTGATATTGCTTCATTCTAATATGTAATCGGTTAATTATTTCTTCGGTTATACTTTTTGTAGTAAACCATTGTAAAAATAAAAAAGCTTCTACCATTTTTGGCGAAGCTTTTCAAATAATATTTTAAAGTTATTAACGATTTGAAGATAACCTTTTTTAGAAGTTCCTTGTAGTAATTTACTATTACCCTATAATCATTCCTGCAATTGTTGCAGACATTAAAGAAGCAATTGTACCACCAATTAAGGCTTTCATTCCAAATTCTGATAATGTTTTACGTTGTCCTGGCGCTAAAGAACCAATACCACCAATTTGAATTCCTATAGACGCAAAATTCGCAAAACCACACAACATATAGGTTGCCATAATAATTGACTTGTTATACGTTAAATGCGTTGCACTTGCCACATTTTTTAATTCTGCCAATTGTATATATCCCACAAATTCACTTGCAGCTAATTTAATACCCAATAATTGTCCCATTAGAGTCATATCTACTGTTGGAACACCAATTAACCACATTAGTGGTGCAAAAGCATACCCTAAAATAAATTCTATAGAAAGTTTATCATAAGAAGTATTCGCTGCAATTAAATCATTTAAAGAAGTTATATTACCTATTAAATCTAAACCACCATTTAACATCGCTATAACTGCCACAAAAACCAATAACATAGCTCCTACATTTACCGCTAAACGCAAACCCTCTGTAGTACCGTTTGCAATAGCATCTAAAATATTAGAACCAATTTTTTCTTGAGAAACTGTAACATCTGTGTTTACTTCTTCCGTTTGTGGATATAATATTTTAGAAACTACAATGGCACCAGGAGCTGCCATCACAGAAGCAGCTAACAAATGTTTTGCAAAAACCAACTCCAACTCTTTATCTCCACCACCTAAAAACCCTATATAAGCAGCTAGAACAGCACCTGCAACGGTAGCCATTCCACCAATCATAACCAAAAGCATTTCAGACTTATTCATTTTCTCTAAATATGCTTTAATTAACAAAGGTGCCTCAGTCTGTCCTAGGAAAATATTTCCTGCAACAGACAAACTTTCCATACCAGAAATCCCTAAAAACTTAGACAAACCAATTGCTAGCATTTTAACCATCCATTGAATAATACCTAAATAGAACAAAAGTGATGTTAATGCTGAAAAGAAAATAATTGTTGGAAGTACTTGAAAAGCAAAAATATACCCAAAAGAATCCATGTCTGAAATTAAACCTGCAAACAGAAAGGAACTACCCGCTTTGGTATATTCTAAAATTTCAATAAAAAGTTTCCCTACTAATTCAAATGCTTTTTGAATAAACGATACTTTTAAAACTCCTATTGCAATAACGAGCTGAAGCGATAAACCAATGGCTACTCTTTTCCAGCTAATTGCTTTTCTGTTAGCACTAAATAAAAAGGCGATAAGTATTAAAGAAAACATTCCTAAAACACCTCTCCAAAGGCTTGTTAAAGTAAAATTTCCACTTGCAATGATCTTATCTTCTTTTATGTTTTTTTCTGATGTATCTTCTAAATATTCTTCTACTTTAAAATCTGTTGTTGATGAAATTATTTTTGCATCTTGTTTAGGTGAAGAAGAAATTCCTGCTTCTATAGCAATGTTTTCTTTAGATTCTTGCACTATATCTTGTCCTAAAAATGAAAATGAAACAAAACAAAAAGCAATTAAAAATAAATTTTTCATGTGTAAGTTAATTTTAAGATTTTTTACTGATTTCATCTCTAATCTTTGCAGCTAATTCATAATTTTCATCAGCAATTGCTTTATCTAGCTGATCATTTAATTCAGAAACGGATAACTTTGAGTCTAAAGATGTAGTATCAACTTTCAATAGGTCTTCTCCCTCTGAAGAAATTTCTTCTGTTTCAGAAAGATCATTTAACCCTAATTCATCTTCTATTTTCAAAAACACACCCGCCTTATCTAATATATTTTCATAAGTGAAAATTGGAGCTTGAAAACGAACTGCAATTGCAATTGCATCCGAAGTTCTTGCATCTATAACTTCTTCTATCCCATCTTTTTGACAAATTAAACTAGAAAAGAAAACACCATCTACCAATTTATGTATTATAACTTCTTTAATTTCTATAGAGAAACGATCTGAAAAAGTCTTAAACAAATCATGCGTTAAAGGTCTTGGTGGTCTAATTTCTTTTTCTAAAGCGATGGCTATAGATTGTGCTTCAAAAGCACCAATAATAATTGGCAAAGTTCTACTTCCTTCCATTTCACTTAACACGAGTGCGTATGCACCAGTTTGTGTCTGACTGTATGAAATTCCTTTTATAGTTAGTTTTATTAAACCCATATATCTTTCTGCATTAAAAACCCCTAATTAAACAAGTATTTGTGACTACTTTTAAGCCGACAATTTACTAAAAATTATATGGCAAAAACAGATATTCTTTCTTGAATTTGGTTTTTTTTTAGAAGAAAAGGCTCTTTGAACAATAAAACGATTGTTTGCCCTCTAATGTTTTAATTAATAAAAAATAAAAACCTATCAAAATATAATATTTTGATAGGTTTTTAAAATTTTTACTAGTTGAACTCGAGCAGTAACGCTGCAAAAAACTATTAAGCTGCTTTAAAAGCTTTTAATTTTTCTATTAATTTAGGAATTACGTCAAAAGCATCACCCACAACACCATAATCTGCAGCTTTAAAAAACGGCGCTTCTGGATCTGTATTTATAACAACTTTTACTTTGGACGCGTTAATTCCTGCCAAATGCTGAATAGCACCCGAGATACCAATTGCAATATATAAGTTAGAAGCTACTGGTTTTCCTGTTTGTCCAACATGCTCTCCATGAGGCCTCCATCCTAAATCTGAAACAGGTTTAGAACATGCAGTTGCAGCACCTAAAACAGCTGCTAATTCCTCTATCATTCCCCAATTTTCTGGCCCTTTTAAACCTCTACCAGCAGAAACTACAGTATCTGCATCTGCAATAGTAACTTTACCTGTAACTCTTTCTACACTCTCTGATTTCACTCCAGAAACTGCAACTGTTGGATTAAAACTTTCTAGAGCTCCAGAAACCATATTTTCATGTATTCCAAAAGAATTTTTAGCCAAACCAATTACTTTTTTCTCTGCAGATATAACTGTATTTGAAAATGCCTTATTAGAAAATGCTTTTCTTTTTACTGTAAAAGGATTTATACTAGAAGGGGCTGAAACTGTGTTCGAGGCATAATCAGCTACTAAAGCCACAGCTACTAGTGGTGACAAATACAAACCATTAATACTAGAGTCTACTACTACAATAGTTGCATTTTCTTTCATTGCAGCTTGTTCTATAACAGAAGCATATTCTTTTGCATTAAAAGTTGATAAACTATCGTTAGATACCGTTAACACTTTTTCTGCACCGTATGTATATAATGCTGTTGCATCTCCTGCGTTAATAGTAACAACCACTAAATTACTAGATAATTGTTCTGCAACTTTCTTTCCGTAAGAAACTACTTCAAAAGCAGTTTTCTTAAATTTTCCGTCTGTTGAATCGGCAAAAACTAAAACTGACATATTTTTTGTTTTTTTTTATTTAATCGTTTGTTTGTATTCTTCAGTAATTGCCTCGAGTAACGTTAATAATTACTCGTTTTAAAAATACAGCAACCACTGCTTATTATATTACTTTAGCTTCATTATGCAATAAGCTAATTAACTCATCTAAATTATCTGCATCCACAAGCTTTACAGCCCCCTTTGGTGCTGGTTTCTCGAAAGACGCTATAGATGTTGATGCCTCAGAACCAGTTGCCTCTAATACTTGTAAGGGTTTTTTACGCGCCATCATAATTCCTCTCATATTTGGTATGCGCAAATCTTTTTCTTCTACAATACCTTTTTGACCACCAATTACTAAAGGTAAAGATGTAGATAATGTTTCAGTACCTCCATCAATTTCTCTTTTAGCAGTTACATTTGTACCTTCTACCTCTATTTGTACACAACCGTTTACAAAATTGAAATCTACTAAGGAAGCCAGCATTCCCGGAACCATTTGTCCATTATAATCTGCAGATTCTTTACCCGCTAAAACTAAATCGTAACCTCCGTCTTTTACTACTGCAGCTAATTCTTTTGCCACTAAAAGACCATCTGTTGGAATTATATCTATTCTAATGGCATCGTCTGCACCAATAGCCAATGCTTTTCTTAGCGTTGTCTCTGTTTCCACACCACCCACATTTACGACAGTTACCTTAGCTCCTTGTTTTTCTTTAAACCACATAGCTCTTGTCAAGCAAAACTCATCATAAGGGTTAATTACAAACTGCACTCCGCTTTTATCAAACTCAGTATCATTATTTGTGAAATTGATTTTCGAAGTTGTGTCAGGCACATGACTAATACAAACTAATATTTTCATAACTTATAATTTATTTTCTTTCTTATGGCCAAAGCTACACCTTTTTTTTAAATTTACTATGCATGCATAGTAAATATTTTAATTATTTAACATATAAAATAAAAATTTGTCAACCTAAATTCTGACCATTTACAAGCTCTTAAATAAATGGTGCAAGTATTCTATCGAATTTATTTGTTTTTGTTATACCCGCTTTCTAATAATGAGTTCATTCCTTCTGTTATAGTAACATTTTTTCCTAGATTGTATGCATATAAAATATTTATTTTTCTAACAAACATAAAAATAGTTTTTTTATTTTATATAACACTGAAGCCATACCAATCTTCAGTTTTGTAAGCAGAATTATATCAAAAATTGAAAAAAATTATTTTATGAAAAATAGATAGTAAAAAACTTCTGCTAATTCCTTACTTTTGCGAAAGAAAAAACAAACTATAATTTAGATTCAATGAAAACAGTTCAATTTAGACAGGCAATTTGTGAGGCCATGAGTGAAGAAATGCGCAGAGATGAAAGCATTTATTTAATGGGTGAAGAAGTTGCAGAATATAATGGAGCTTATAAAGCTAGTAAAGGAATGTTAGACGAGTTTGGTGCAAAAAGAGTTATAGATACTCCTATTGCCGAACTTGGGTTTGCAGGTATTGCAATCGGTTCTGCTATGAATGGTAATAGACCTATTGTAGAATACATGACGTTTAATTTCTCTTTGGTTGGAATTGATCAAATTATTAACAATGCTGCAAAAATCAGACAGATGTCAGGTGGTCAGTTTAACTGTCCTATTGTTTTTAGAGGTCCAACAGCTTCTGCAGGACAATTAGGTGCTACACACTCGCAAGCATTTGAAAACTGGTTTGCAAACACACCAGGTTTAAAGGTTATTGTTCCTTCTAACCCATATGACGCAAAAGGGTTATTAAAAGCAGCGATTAGAGATGATGATCCGGTAATTTTTATGGAATCTGAACAAATGTATGGTGATAAGATGGAGATTCCTGAAGGGGAGTATATCATTCCTATTGGAGTTGCAGATATTAAAAGAGAAGGTACAGATGTAACCGTTGTTTCTTTTGGGAAAATAATAAAAGAAGCTTACAAAGCGGCAGATGAATTGGCTAAAGAAAACATCTCTATTGAAATTATAGATTTAAGAACAGTGCGTCCTATGGATCATGCTGCTATTTTGACATCAGTTAAAAAAACAAATAGATTGGTAGTTTTAGAAGAAGCTTGGCCTTTTGCAAGTGTTGCCTCTGAAATTACATATAGAATTCAGGAAGAAGCATTTGACTTCTTAGATGCACCAATTAAAAGAATTACAACAGCAGACACGCCTGCTCCTTATTCTCCAGTTTTATTTGAAAAATGGATTCCGAATGCAAACGATGTTATAAAAGCTGTTAAAGAAGTATTATACCTGTAAGAAGATTTTAAACTAATTAAAAAATCCTTTTTTCTCTTTTGAAAAAAGGATTTTTAATTGATATCTACTTTATATTTTATGCGAAAAGCATTGCGTAAATTCGCAGTCAATTGTATTGAAAAACTTAATGAATTCACTATTTTTGCACCACGTTAAAAAAAATTACAAATTTATGAGTCTAAAAGAAAAAACAACTTTCGATGTTTTAATTGAAATACCAAAAGGAAGTAGAAATAAATATGAATATGACTTTGATTTGAATAAAATTCGTTTCGACAGAATGTTGTTCTCTTCAATGATGTATCCTGCAGATTATGGTTTTGTTCCAGAGACTTTAGCGTTAGATGATGATCCTTTAGATGTTTTAGTTTTAGGACATGAACCAACTTTTCCTATGTGTGTAATTGAAGTAAAACCAATTGGTGTTTTTCATATGACAGATGAAAAAGGACCGGATGAAAAAATTATTTGTGTACCTATTTCAGATCCAATTTGGAATGATAAAAGTGATATCTCAGATTTAAACCCACATAGATTAAAAGAAATAGAACATTTTTTTAAAGTATATAAAGATTTAGAAAAGAAAAAAGTAGATGTTGGTGGTTGGGGAGATGCTAAAGAAGCTACTGAAATTTTTCATGCATGTGTTGAGAGATACAAACAAAGCGACTACAAGAAGACTGATAAATTTAAGATTTAACAAAAAAAATATCTATATTTTATTAACCTCTTAAAATTAACTTTTTAAGAGGTTTTTTATTTCTATTTGATTTTATTACATTTACGACCGTTTTAAACTAATAAAAATAAAATAATATATGGAATCAATGATGATTTGGATGCCAATTGCAATGGCTGTTTTAGGACTAGTATACATGCTAGTTAAAAAATCTTGGGTAATGAAACAAGATGCAGGTGATGGAAAAATGAAAGAAATTTCTGACCACATCTATGAAGGAGCACTTGCTTTTTTAAACGCTGAATATCGACTTTTAGCAATTTTTGTAGTTGGAGCAAGTATTGTTTTAGCTGGAATTGCTTTTTATATGGACAGTAATTATTTAATAGTTGTAGCCTTTATTATTGGTGCTATATTTTCTGCATTTGCAGGAAATATGGGAATGAAAATTGCGACCAAAACAAATGTTAGAACCACACAAGCTGCAAAAACGAGTTTACCAAATGCATTAAAAGTTTCTTTTGGTGGTGGTACGGTAATGGGTCTTGGTGTTGCTGGTTTGGCTGTTTTAGGCTTAACTATGTTCTTTATATTTTTCTTTCATTATTTCATGGATGGAGTATGGACTTCGACATCAGATATGACTGTTGTTTTAGAAGCATTAGCAGGTTTCTCTTTAGGAGCTGAATCTATTGCTTTATTTGCAAGAGTTGGTGGTGGTATTTATACCAAAGCTGCTGATGTTGGTGCAGATTTAGCGGGTAAAGTACAAGCTGATATTCCTGAAGATGACCCAAGAAATCCAGCAACTATTGCTGATAATGTGGGAGATAATGTGGGAGATGTTGCAGGTATGGGAGCAGATTTATTTGGTTCTTATGTAGCAACTGTATTAGCTGCAATGGTTTTAGGAAATTATGTAATTAAAGATATGGGAGGTGCAATTCAAGATGCTTTTGGCGGAATTGGACCAATCTTACTGCCAATGTCTATTGCTGGTGTAGGTATTATTATTTCTCTTATTGGAACTTTATTAGTTAATATCTCATCAAATGATGCAAAAGAAGCAGATGTTCAAAAAGCATTAAATATCGGAAACTGGGCATCTATCGCAATGGTTGCTGCAGCATGTTACGGTTTAGTTACTTGGATGTTACCAGAAACAATGCAAATGGATTTCTTTGGTGAAGGTCTTCAAGATATTTCATCAATGAGAGTATTTTATGCATGTTTGGTCGGTTTAGTTGTGGGCGCAGGAATCTCTGCATTTACAGAATACTATACAGGTTTAGGTTCTAAACCAATTTTAAAAATAGTACAACAGTCTTCTACAGGAGCAGGAACAAATATTATTGCTGGTTTAGCTACTGGTATGATTTCTACATTTTCTTCTGTATTATTATTTGCTGCTGCAATATGGTCTTCATATGCTTTAGCAGGCTTTTACGGAGTTGCTTTGGCTGCCTCTGCAATGATGGCAACTACAGCAATGCAATTAGCAATTGATGCTTTTGGACCAATTGCGGATAATGCAGGTGGTATTGCAGAAATGAGTGAACAAGATCCTATCGTTAGAGAACGTACAGATATTTTAGATGCTGTTGGTAATACAACTGCTGCAACAGGTAAAGGTTTTGCCATTGCTTCTGCTGCATTAACTTCTTTGGCTTTATTTGCAGCATACGTAACATTTACAGGAATAGACGGAATTAATATTTTCAAAGCACCCGTGTTAGCAATGTTATTTGTTGGTGGTATGGTACCTGTAGTATTTTCTGCACTGGCAATGAATGCTGTTGGTAAAGCAGCAATGGAAATGGTAAATGAAGTGGTAAGACAGTTCAAAGAAATTCCAGGAATTATGGAAGGAACTGGAAAACCAGAATACGATAAATGTGTTGCTATTTCTACCAAAGCATCTTTGAAAGAAATGATGTTACCTGGTCTTTTAACCATTGGTTTTCCAATTGTTATTGTATTACTTGGTTTAGGTATTTACGGAACAGAAATCGAAGCTAAAAAACTAGTTGCAGAAATGTTAGGTGGTTATATGGCCGGTGTTACTGTTTCTGGTGTACTTTGGGCAATCTTCCAAAACAATGCTGGTGGAGCATGGGACAATGCTAAGAAATCTTTTGAAGCTGGAGTAGAGATTAATGGAGTTATGACATACAAAGGGTCTGAAGCGCATAAAGCTGCAGTAACTGGAGATACAGTTGGAGATCCTTTTAAAGATACTTCTGGCCCATCTATGAATATCTTAATTAAACTTACCTGTTTGATAGGTTTGGTAATTGCTCCTATTTTAGGTGGACATTCAAATACCAATTCACATAGTGAAGAGATTAGGAAAGAAGTACGCGTAGAAATTAAAGGAGATACTTCTGAAATGGCTGTAGCAACAATTACTACTGCTACTACTGTAAACGGAAAAACAACAACTAGCACTCAAGAAATTGAGGGTACAGTTGAAGAAATAGAGAAAAAAGCGAATGAAGCAGGAACAATTATTTCTGTAAATATTCAAAAAGATACTAAGAAAGAGTAATTTTAGATATCTACTCTATAAACATCCTTCTGAAAATTTAGAAGGATGTTTTTTGCTTTTATAAATCTTCTAAAACAAATTGAAATTGGCTACTTGTAGCCTTTTGAGCAATACAATTAATAGCCTCTTCAGGTAATTGTAAAACTCTAGGATATCCTCCAGTAACTGGGCAATCTCTCATTAAAATAATTAATTTTCCTGAAGGTGTTAATTGCACCGTTCCGGGCAAAACAGCACTTGTTAAAATACTGGTTAGCGTGTTTGGTATTGTTTCATTCAAACGATAGCCCATTCTATTTATATCTTTAGAAATAGAAAAAAATTTCTCAAATAATTCTTTTTGTTGAGCTGCGTGCAATTGTTCAAACTCAGGGCCTTTGTAACATTTTATAGTTTGTGAACTAAAATGCAATGCATTCACTTTTATGGATGCATTTGAAACAAGTTGACTTTTTGTAACCTCTGAAATAGCGATCTCCATACCTCTTTGCAAAAAGATATCTTGTGTAATACCTTTGTAAAAACTCCTGCTATTTAATTTTACTTCAGACTGAATTCCGCCAGCGACTGCCAAATAACACCTTGCACCATAATTTGCTTTTCCAAATGATAAAATATCATTTTTAGAAACACTTATTTTTTTATTTAATCCGATTGCTTGTTTGTTTAATTTTAAAGAAAAATCGCCTCCAGAAACACAAATAAAAGTGGCACATAAAAACTGAAACTCGCAACTACCACTATAAATTTCTACAACAGCAGCTTCTAAAGAGTTGTTTAAAACACTATTTGCCATATCCGAAGCATAGCTATCCATAACCCCAGAAACAGGAACTCCTAAAGAAGCAAAACCAACCCTTCCTTTATCTTGAATGGTTGTGTAAAATCCTGATTTTAAAACTTTAATCATTAATTACCGTTTTAAAAAGTTGATATGATTTTTTTGATACTAAAATTTCGAGTTCTAAAAATTCTTTTTTAGTAATTACACTAAATTTTATTTGATCTCCTGCTTTTGCAAAGCAAGGATTGCTTACTTCCAAATCGAAAAAGATAATCGGAGTTCTTCCAAGAATATTCCAACCACCGGCAGAATTCACAGGATAGACTCCTGTTTGTTCTCCTCCTATTCCAACAGAACCTACCTCAACATTTAATCGTGGATTTGGTTTTCTGTCAAAAAATAATTTCGAGTTCAATCCTCCTAAATAAAGAAAACCAGGTAAAAAGCCAATAAAAAAGACTGTATAAATGCTTTCTGTATGT
>Ga0209198_1003240_pt1 | contig 10737 bp, 12 predicted proteins | sample COGITO_mtgs_1105_2_FD_184804 | JGI IMG/M metagenome (GOLD analysis project Ga0209198, IMG submission 184804) | Pelagic marine microbial communities from North Sea - COGITO_mtgs_110519 (SPAdes) (version 2) | ecosystem: Environmental > Aquatic > Marine > Epipelagic ...
CGGCGTCACATGGTCCCAAAATGCTGCCAACTCACCGCTGGTCGCAAATCCCAGACGGTCCAAGGCACCCGAACAGCACCAATCAATCGTGTCATGGGGATCATGACGGCTGTTGAGATGCTCTGCAGGAATAACCCGTTCTGTCAGATCATAGACTTTCGTAAACCCATCACGACGCACAACAGAAAGCTGCCCGGACCGCCACAAATATTCCAACGCGGTTTTTGACGGATGCCAATCCCACCAGCCGCCCGAACCGCGGCTTTCATCTGTCCCGACCTGGCCAGAGGTGCAACATCCATCATCCGAAATCTGGCGCAAGACGTCGTCAATCTTGGCCACGAAATCACCGCGCCGCCATTCTTTCCAACGTTGTTCCATGCGCACAGCATCCCGCGCAAAGCGCAATCGCCAATGGGCAAAACTCTCTATCGGGATGGTGGCCGCGTCATGGGTCCAGTGTTCAAAAACCTGCCGGTCACGGTGTAGCAAATGTTGCAAAGCCTTGGGCCGAAATTGCTGACGGCGCGACCACAGGATCAGATCATGCGCGCGGGCAAAAGTGTTGACGCTGTCCAACTGCACAAAGCCCAGTTCGTCAATAACACCTTTAAGGTCTGCCCCTTTGCCAGCGCCAGAAGGGCGCTCTGCGAGCCCATGTCTGGCCAAGAAAATATGGCGCGCTGCCTTGTTGGGAAGAACAGGAACGCTCAACTGTCTGCGTCCGGCATCTGAAGCTGCCGCAATCGGACCTGACGCAAAGCTTCGACAAGCAGCGCTGTCACAAGACCGATGTTCAGCAACCCATTGGCCGCCGCCATCCCGCCGAGCAGGCGCCATTCAACTGGCAGCAGCACATCCCCAAAGCCCAGAGTGGTGAAAGCAACCAACGAGAAATAAACGGATAATTCTAGCGTATCAAACACCCCAAGTGCCATCATTGTCAGCGCCCACGCCCAGACACCCGCAGTCATCTGCGCCATGATCCAGACCGCCGCAATACACAACACAAGGATCAGCTTGGGCCGGTGCGGTGCACGCGTCAGCCATGGGCGGTACTTAACCAACCAGTATTCCATCAGCCAAAAACTGATCCCCGCGATCAGAATTGAAAGCAGCATCAACACGGTGCCAAGAGCGATTTGAACAAACATCTGTCTCTTCCCAATATGGATGGCCATGACTGCGCATCTTGTGCGCAAGTCCTGCATCCCCTATCTGATCCCAACTATGGCCAAGAAACCTGAAAACAAAAACTACAAAGTGATCGCCGAAAACCGGCGTGCCCGGTATGACTATGCCATTGAGGACGATATCGAAGTTGGCATCATCCTCACCGGGTCCGAGGTCAAATCACTTCGTACCGGTCAATCCAATATTGCCGATAGCTATGCAAGTGTTGATGACGGTGAACTCTGGCTGACCAACGCCTATATCGCCCCCTATGACCGCGCCATGTTCGGCCATGAAGAACGCCGCAAGCGCAAGCTTTTGGTAAGTAGACGCGAGTTGGCCCGTCTGTGGAACGCCACCAAACGCGAAGGGATGACCCTTGTGCCGCTGGTAATGTATTTCAACGATCGCGGACTTGTGAAGCTCAAGATCGCGACGGCCAAGGGTAAAAAGAACCATGACAAGCGCCAGACCGAGGCCAAGCGCGATTGGGGCCGTCAGAAGCAACGCCTGTTGCGTCACGGCGATTGACCCTAAGGTCTTGGGTTGGGCGGGATGGATGCCTCCGGCGGGGATATTTTAGGGCCAATAATAACAGGGGTTTTGCCCCATGGGTGGCTTGTCTTGCGCGGCGCTGCGCTGTAGGCCTGATTTGACTTGTTAATAAGGGGCGCTTGATGACCACGGCCATACCCGATGATCCAAAAACACTTGTCAGCACAGACTGGCTGGGCGCACATCTTAAAGACCCTGATCTAAGGATTTTTGATGCGTCTTGGTATCTGCCCGACGCCGGACGCGATGCGCAGGCAGAATACGCGGCAGGCCATATCCCCGGCGCGCGGTTCTTTGATATTGACGAAATCAGCGATGCTCGGTCAGAGCTGCCGCATATGGCGCCACCGGTTGAGAAATTCATGTCGCGTATGCGCGCGATGGGCGTCGGCGACGGTCATCAGGTCGTTGTTTATGACGGCACCGGCCTGTTTTCCGCGGCGCGTGTTTGGTGGCTGTTTCGTCTGATGGGGCAAAAGAACATTGCCGTGCTGGACGGCGGGTTGCCTAAGTGGGTTGCCGACGGGCACAAACTGACAACAACCCCCCCAACGATCCGCGATCGCCATATGACCGTGAAAATGGAAAGCCACCGTGTGCGCGATGTCACCGATGTGGCGCGTGCAGCAAAGCTTGGCGACTACAGCATTATTGACGCCCGCGCGCCCGGCCGGTTCAAAGGCGAACAGCCGGAGCCACGAGCAGGCATGCGGTCTGGCCATATCCCCGGATCGCAAAACGTCTTTTACAAGAACCTGCTTAAAGCTGACAACACGATGAAGGGGCCTTCTGATCTTGAAGCGATCTTCAAAGCCGCCGGCGTCGACCTGTCCAAACCGGCCATTACCACCTGCGGGTCGGGTGTGACTGCCGCCATCCTATCACTTGCCCTTGAACGGATCGGGAAAACGGATCATGCGCTCTATGACGGGTCATGGTCCGAATGGGGCATGTACGCCGACCTTCCAATCGCCACCGGAGCTTGAATAATGCTGGAAAACCTCACTGCCCAACCCGCCGATAAAATCCTGGCTCTCGTTGCCAAGTTCAAAGCTGACCCACGCACCGACAAAGTTGATCTGGGCGTTGGGGTCTACAAGGATGCGTCAGGCAACACCCCGGTGATGAGGGCCGTGAAAGAAGCGGAACGTCGCATTCTGGCCGACCAGACCTCCAAGGCCTACACTGGGCTGGCGGGTGATCCTGCATTTGGCGCAGTGATGAAAGACCTTGTACTGGGCGATAGCGTGCTCAGCGAACGTGTCGCGGCGGTTGCCACACCCGGCGGCACTGGCGCCATTCGTCAAGCACTTGAACTGATCCGCATTGCGGCGCCTAAGGCAACTGTCTGGTTGTCTAACCCTACATGGCCCAACCATCCGTCTATCATCAAATACCTCGGCATGCAGATGGCCGAGTATCGCTATTTTGACAATGAAACCCGCGGTGTGGATTTTGACGGCATGATTGCCGACTTGCAGAACGTTGCCCCCGGCGATGTCGTCTTGCTTCATGGCTGCTGCCATAATCCGACAGGTGCAAACCTGACCTATGAGCAAATGGCACAGGTCATCAGCTTGATGCAAAACAAAGGTGCCGTGCCTTTTGTTGATATTGCCTACCAAGGATTTGGCGACGGATTGGCTGATGATGCAAAAGCCACGCGCCAGATTGCCAGCAGTTTTGAAAACTGTCTCATCGCGGCCAGCTGCTCCAAGAACTTTGGCATCTACCGCGAGCGGACTGGCATCTTGATGGCAGTTTGCAAAGATGCAGACCAGCAAGCGCTGACGCAGCAGAACCTCGCCTTCCTGAATCGCCAGAATTATTCCTTCCCGCCTGATCACGGGGCACGCGTTGTGACCACTATTCTGCAGGATCCGGAACTGCGGGCAGACTGGGAAGCCGAGTTGGAAGAGACCCGCAATGGCATGCTGGCCTTGCGACAGCAATTGGCGGATGAGCTGAAGCGCCTGACCAACAGCGACCGGTTTGACTTCCTAGCCGATCACCGTGGCATGTTCAGCCGTCTGGGGACAACGCCGGAACTGGTCGAGAAGCTGCGCGCCGATCACGGCATTTACATGGTGGGTGACAGCCGGATGAACATCGCCGGTTTAAATGCCCAAACCGTGCCAGTTCTGGCCAAGGCCATCGTCGACGCCGGAGTCTGACATCACCGATCATTTTGCGCCGCAGCATTTTTGTGCTGCGGCTGCATATTCACCTTGTGAGCCATAGCGCAATAATATACCGATCCACACAACAACTACGTAATTAAAATACGCCGAGGATCGCCAATGTCATTCCGCCTGCAGCCAACACCCCCTGCCCGTCCAAACCGTTGTCAGCTTTTTGGCCCCGGCTCGAACACCAAACTGTTTGAGAAAATGGCAGCAAGTGCGGCAGACGTGATCAACCTCGATCTGGAAGACAGCGTCTCGCCTTCGGACAAGGACACTGCGCGCGCCAATGTTATTCAGGCCATCAACGAGGTCGATTGGAATACAAAATACCTCAGCGTGCGGATCAACGGTCTCGATACCCCCTACTGGTACAAAGACGTGGTTGATGTGCTGGAGCAGGCAGGCGACCGCATTGACCAGATCATGATCCCCAAGGTTGGCTGCGCCGCTGACGTTTATGCCGTCGATGCGCTGGTCACCGCGATCGAGACCGCAAAAGGGCGGACGAAACCAATCAGCTTTGAGGTCATTATCGAATCCGCCGCTGGCATCGCCCATGTCGAGGAAATCGCAGCCAGTTCACCGCGCATGGCCGCGATGAGCCTTGGTGCAGCTGATTTTGCCGCATCAATGGGGATGCAAACGACAGGCATCGGCGGCACGCAGGAAAACTACTACATGCTGCACGGCGACACGCGCCACTATTCCGACCCTTGGCACTGGGCGCAGACAGCAATTGTTGCGGCTTGCCGCACACATGGCGTACTGCCCGTTGATGGACCATTCGGTGATTTCAGCGACGACGAAGGCTATCGCGCCCAAGCGAAGCGGTCGGCAACATTGGGCATGGTCGGCAAATGGGCGATCCACCCAAAGCAAATCGCTCTGGCCAACGAGGTATTCACACCATCAGAAGAGGCCGTTGCTGAAGCCCGCGAAATCCTTGCAGCCATGGAAGACGCTAAGGCACGCGGCGAAGGCGCGACCGTTTACAAAGGCCGCCTCGTCGATATCGCGTCGATCAAGCAGGCCGAGGTGATTGTGCGCCAGTCCGAGATGATCGCGGGCTGACGCTATTGGCATTACTGCCCGGCGAGTGTCAGCATACCCGCTGCATAAGCGTTTCTGCAGTCAGTCGCATCTCGCATGATGTCGTCTTGAAGCAGCGGTGTGGTGGTCATACCCGGTCCGGCAAAGCGCATGTCGTCACACTCGCCATCATTTGACCATTCACCAGCATCATTGCCAAAGTCGATTGTGCCATCAGACGAAACACCCGCAAGCCTTAGTTGCCCTGCTTTGTAGGCATTGCGACAGTCTGTTGCATCGGCGAGCACATCGACCTCCAACAGCGGTGTAGAGGTCAGACCCGGGCCACTGAAACGCCCGTCGTCACATTCCCCGTCATTGGCCCATTGGCTGCTGTCGTCGCCAAAATTGATCGATTGGGCGAAGGCTGGGTTGGCAAGACCAAGCGCCGCTACCGCCGTGATCGTTAGAATACGCATAAAATTTTCCTTCCTTTGAAATCTCGCACGTAGGGTCGCCAATTTATAAAGCCATTGCAAATGGCAATAATGTGGCAACGCGCTGGCGTTGCACTTGGGTCAACCATACGCCATATATCTGTGAACGCATGCAAAAGGCCCGCTCGCCATGACACAATACCTCGACTTTGAAAAACCGCTTGCAGAGATTGAAGGCAAAGCCGAAGAGCTGCGCGCGATGGCACGTGACACGCCTGAAATGGACGTCGCAAAAGAAGCGGCAGCATTGGATAAAAAAGCCGCTGACCTGCTGAAATCGCTTTACGCTGATTTGACACCTTGGCGGAAATGCCAAGTCGCGCGTCACCCCGAACGCCCACATTGCAAAGACTACATTGAGGCGCTGTTCACCGAATACACACCACTTGCAGGCGACCGCAATTTTGCTGATGACCTGTCCGTTATGGGTGGTCTGGCCCGCCTTGAAGGCACACCAGTCATGGTAATTGGCCATGAAAAGGGCAACGACACAAAATCGCGGATTGAGCGCAATTTCGGCATGGCCCGTCCCGAAGGATATCGCAAAGCGATCCGCCTGATGGAACTGGCCAACCGCTTTGGTCTGCCAGTGATTACACTGGTTGATACCCCCGGCGCCTACCCTGGCAAAGGCGCGGAAGAACGTGGGCAGTCCGAGGCAATCGCCCGATCCACCGAAAAGTGTCTGGAACTCAAAGTGCCACTCATCAGCGTTGTGATTGGCGAAGGCGGATCTGGCGGTGCGGTAGCATTTGCATCTGCCAACCGTGTCGCGATGCTTGAGCATTCTATTTATTCGGTCATCAGTCCCGAAGGCTGTGCATCGATCCTCTGGAAAGATGCCGAGAAAATGCGCGAATCTGCCGAGGCGCTGCGTTTGACGTCCAAGGACCTGACAGAACTTGGCGTGTGCGACCGGATCATTGATGAACCGCAAGGCGGTGCACATCGCAATCGCGACAAAGCAATCAAATCAGTCGGCGAAGCGCTTGTGATCATGCTAAATGAATTGCGCGATCTGTCGGGTGACAAACTTCGTGCAGACCGACGCAACAAATATCTTGCGCTGGGGTCCAAAGGGCTCGCGGCCTAGACTTGCGCATCCTTAAGGGGCATTGGCAGCTTCTGCTGCTTACGATGGCCGTGTTTGTCTTTTGGCAAACCACGACCCTTGTTCCCCTGAAAATCCTGATCGTCTTCTTCCATGAGGCATCGCATGCCATAGCCTCGGTTCTCACGGGCGGTGAAGTGCTCAGCCTGTCGATATCCTCTGACCAAGGTGGCGCCGTCATGAGCCGGGGTGGCAGCCGCTTCTGGACATTGACCGCTGGCTATCTTGGATCACTTCTCATCGGCGTCACCCTCTTGCTGGCCGCCACACGTACTCGGTTTGATCGGCAAACGATGGGAATTTGCGGTGTGATTATCCTGATTATCGCAGGGTTCTACGTGCGCGAGGTGTTTGCGCTTGGATTCACGATCGGCACCGGTATTGCGATGATCGCAGCAGCGGTGAGGCTCAGCCATAACATCAATGACATGATTTTGCGTGTCATCGGCCTGACCAGTTTGATCTACGTACCCTATGACATTTACAGCGACACCATCGTACGATCCAGCCTGCGGTCAGATGCGCGGATGCTTGCGGAAGAGTTCGGTGGAACCACCGTGATGTGGGGCGGGTTGTGGATGATCCTCAGCTTTGGCTTAATTGGCTGGTGTCTGCGTTACGGTTTGGGGCGCAGCAGTAACCTGCGCCTGCGCTAACTACCACATAGTGTCTGCTGCACGCGCAGCCCAGTTCGCGTCGTATTCTTCACCATCAAACGCTGCTTCTTGCTCGGCCAATAGCGCGCCAATCGTCGGCAAATCGCCACTTTCATCATCCGATGACCAAATACGCGCACGCATCAAAGCTCGCGCGCATTGGCTATAAATCTCAGCGATAGTGATCACGACAACGCTGCGAGGCTGGCGGCCCTTCTGGTCAAATCGACCCAATAGGCCCGCATCGAGAGAGACAACAGCGGTTCCATTCACACGGATCACATTGTGCGAACCCGGCACGACAAACATCAAACTGATCCGCCCATCCGCCACGATATTGCGCAGCGTGTCGATCCGATTGTTCCCCCGCCAATCGGGCAAAAGGAGGGTCTTTTCATCTAGTTCCTGCACCACTGGGCCATCGTCACCGCGCGGGCTGCCATCGGTACCTTCGGGGCCAATGGTCGACACGATGCACAGCCGCGATGCCATGATCCACTGACGGTAGAGCGGCGTGATTTGGGGCGCAACTTTGATCAAAGAGGCCTTGCCAGGTGCCCCGTAAAGCGCTTCGAGTTCTGCGACATCTCTTACCACATGATCAGCCTTCAAATCCGGCCTCCTTGTTCAGGCGATCAGAGGTCGTTTCAACATCGTGCTCTAGCCGTTTCATAAACTCATCGACAGGCAGACCCGGCTCGATGCGTGGCAGAAACTCAAACACGGCAGTGCCCGGCTTGCGCAACACCCCGCGTTTTGGCCAAAACACGCCAACATTGGTTGCGACAGGCACAACGGGCTGACCCAACTCGCGGTAAAGCGCACCCGTCCCAATCTTATAGGGTGCTTTTACACCCGGCGCGATGCGTGTGCCTTGGGGATAGATAATCAGCTGTCCGGGGCTCGCACGACCTGCCTGCACATCCGCAACCATCTTCTTGATCGCCTGTCCGCGCTTGCCACGATCGACAGGGATACAGCCAATACGCAGGCCAAATTGACCGATGATCGGCGCATACTTCAAGATGGCTTTGAAGATGAATTTCCCACGCGGCATTGCGCCATAAATGATTAATACGTCAAGAAAGGACTGGTGTTTGGGGGCGACCATCACCTCGTCCGTGGGTGGCTCACCCCGAATTTCGCATTTCAGGCCAATCATCCAGCTGGCAGACCACCGGATATAGCGGCAATACGCATGACATCCGGCTACCGCACCATTTGCAGAAATGATAGCGGCAGGCGTGTAGAGAATACCCACAACGAGCATGGCCACATACATCTGGGCGTTAAAGATCAGTGATCGCAGCCATTGGATTGCGTGGCTCATGTTTGCTCCTTCAAGCGGCGAAACGCTGCAGCGCGGGTCGCGAAGAATGCCACGATTGCAGCCAACAGCGGGATCAGCAAGGGCCAGAGCCATTCAGCCCCCTCAAACCCTACACCCATCAACAGACTGCCGGACGCATCACCCTTTGGCATCAAAGACACGACGATCACGCCAAACAGCGTGCCAACGATGGCACCGCCACCGGCTCTCAATGTAAAGCGGCGTACGAAAGCCCGCGCGATATAGGCGTCCTTTGCCCCGACTAAACGCAAGACGCTGATCACCCGCACATTGGCCGCCAAGGACGCTTGGGCCGCCAGCGTAATCATCGCTGCAACGGTGGCACCAATCAGGATGATGACAGTCCAGCCAATCAACCGCACACGGGACGCAGCCTCTAACAGCGGTTCACGCCACGCGGTATGATCGTCCAATATCGCTCCGGGGACCTGCGCAGACAGGCGGGCACGTAGGCCTTCGGCGTCATAGCCGTCACCACCTGCCACAACCTCGATTAACTGAGGCATCGGCAAGGCATCCAGCGGCAGGTCGGGACCGAACCAAGGTTCAAGCAACGCTTTTTGTTCATCTTGCGAAAGGGCGCGCACACGGCTGACACCGGGTGTTGTTTCCAGCACGTCCAATGCCGCCAACAGCAGTGCATCTGCATTGGCTGGATCAGCAGGCAAGCGTAGCGTCGCAGATTGCGCCAACTCCTCGGCCCATAGGCTTGCAACACGGTTTGTGGTCAAAGACACGGCCAAAGCAATCACCGCTAAAAACGCCATCACGGCAGCCACAAAGACGGTTAACCGCGCCGTCGTTCCCGTTTGCGGGACAGAGCGGTCAGCCTGTGGATCTCCGAAAAGCAGATCAAGCAATGCCTTCATAGCTCTGCTCCCGCCTGCAACAGTTGCCCATCTTTCAGGCGCAAAACACGCGCACTGACGTCAGATTTTGCCGCCCTAATCATGGTCAGATCATGCGTCGCGATCAAAATGGTCTTGCCCATCTTATTGAGCTCAATCAAAAGGCTCAGCAGGCGTTGGGACATCTCCCAGTCAACATTGCCTGTGGGTTCATCCGCGATAATGACATCAGGCGAGACAATCACGGCCCGCGCCAAAGCGGCGCGTTGTCTTTCACCCCCCGAGAGCTCGGGAGGCAACTGGTCGGCCTGTTCGCCCAATCCAACCCAGTTGAGTAATTCTTGCAGGTTGCCCGCTGCTTCATTCGCGCGACCCGAAACCGTCAAAGGCAGCGCGATATTCTCGGCAATACTGAGGTGATCGAGGAACTGACAGTCTTGATGCACAACCCCAATCCGTCGGCGGGACATCGCCACAGCATCGCGGTCCAACGCAGCAGCATCTTCGCCAAATAGGCGGACTTTGCCTTTCATCGCGCGCAAGTCGGCGTAACATAGCCGCAGCAGCGTGGTTTTGCCTGCGCCAGAAGGCCCTGTCAAAAAATGAAACGAACCCGGCGCAAGTGTCAGCGATAGCTGGGAAAAAAGCGCGTTGTCGCCATATCCGTATGCCACGTTCTCAAGTTCAATCACTAAATTTTCCCCTGCCTTACAGCGCTGTTCTGCCCAAATCTGCAACAGGTTTCAATGTCTGCACACCACAGTGCACGCAAAACCTTTGCGTTTGGTCGATCCGTTGATAACTTGGCAGTAGTGATTACAAGACGTTAGCACGAGTGCCGGGCAGAAGGATAACTATCATGCGGCTGATTTGCCCCAATTGTGAGGCCCAATACGAGGTCCCCGATGATGCGATCCCTCCGGGCGGTCGCGATGTCCAGTGCTCTAACTGTCAGCAATCTTGGTTTCAAACCCAGAAACCCGTCACCCCAGCACGCAACGCCCTCATGCTGGAGCCTTCCGATCCGCACGCGGCACCAGAAGAGGACGCAGCGGACAAGCAACCAGTGGCATCAGAACTCTACGATGATCTCGAAGAAGACGTCATAGCCGACAATGCGGTCACCGAGGCAATGCCCGACGTGACAGAAGCCGCTGAGGTCAACGCAGAGGAAATACCGTCGTCTGCGCCAGAGCAGGCCGCTCTGGAAGAGACAGCCCCGCAGCAAGAGGCGCCCCCTCCTCAGCAAGCAACTACGCCTCCTGCGCAAGCGGCGGCATCCAGCGATACCCAGAATGAGCCGCTTAAGCGCAAACCACTTGATGACGCCG
>Ga0209198_1003259_pt1 | contig 10694 bp, 10 predicted proteins | sample COGITO_mtgs_1105_2_FD_184804 | JGI IMG/M metagenome (GOLD analysis project Ga0209198, IMG submission 184804) | Pelagic marine microbial communities from North Sea - COGITO_mtgs_110519 (SPAdes) (version 2) | ecosystem: Environmental > Aquatic > Marine > Epipelagic ...
TCCATTGCATTCAAAATTAACTTGGGAAAAATTCTTAGGTAAATATGGTATTAATGTACGCCATTCTATGTTGGAAATGAATTGGCATTTACCTGTAAACGATAAGGACGCTTTGAGCCTAAAAAAATATTTGGTCACTAATTTTGACCAGAATGATATTAGTACCTACGGATTAACCTTTGGTATTACCAATCATAATAGCGATACTTACAATTTCACATCCATTGTCATAGAAAAGAATAAAATTCCAGAAGCACTTGGTAACTTTAAAATAAGAGATACTTATAATTTGCTTTATGCTAAAAACTTCGATCCAAATACACGTCAATATATTATGCATGTACAAGATGTAGATATGGTTGAATTGCCCGGTCTATTAATGGAATTAAGCCAATTATATTTTGAAGAATTAGGTACGGAGCGAGAAGACGAAAAAGTTGAAATCACTACAAAAAAATTGACAACAGAAGAAGTGTATCAATGTTCAGATTGCTTAACTATCTACAATGAAATATATGGTGATATCACCCAAAACATAGAATCAAATACATCTTTTGAAAGCCTTTCTGAGACTTACGAATGTTCGCTTTGTGAGGCACCTAAAAGTAGTTTTGAAAAGAAAGTTTTATTAAAATTATGATTTTTCATATTTATTTCAAAATAGTTAATTGTTTTAACTTTAAGATGTAAAATTTGACAACAGAAAATAAAAATATAGATACTGAAATAGAGAGCAAGTTTACTGCTAATCCAACTTCTTGTGGCATATGCGAGAATAAAAACTGTCTGATTAATAGAAACTTAAGTAATTTTAAAGATTCACAGTTCATTAATAATAAAAATAATATTAAATGTAAAAAAGGGCAGCAATTTATAATTGAAGGAGCACCCGTTAATGGCCTGTTTTTTATTTTGAAAGGAACAGTTAAAGTCTTTAGAACAGGTATTAATGGACGTGAACAAATTGTTCGATTTGCAAAGGAAGGTGAAATTATTGGGCATCGTGGTTTTGGTACTGAGGAGTATTACTCTATTGGAGCAATTGCGTTACAAGATTCTGTTTTATGCTATTTTTCCAAAGAGAACTTGCAGGAAACGCTATTCGAGAATCCAAAGTTTACATATGATATGATGTTGTTTTATGCCAATGAGTTAAATGGAAGTGAGAATAAAGTTAAATCGATTTCTCAAATGACTGTTCGAGAGCGTGTGGTAGACTCCTTATTATATATTCACAGAAAGTTTGGTGTTTTAAATAGTTACATTAATTTGCCTTTAAGTAGAAAAGAGTATGCTGATTATGCAGGTACTACAGAAGAGCAAGTTATTAGGATCTTTTCAAGTTTAAAGAAAGAAGGATTAATTTCTGTAAGAGGAAAAAAAATATGTATTACTGATGTTCAATTACTCAAAAATGAAATCAGTGAACATAATTACTTTTTAGACGCCTAATTACATTCCATAATATTTTTTCAAACCATTTTCAGATTACATATACTTAATTTTAATCTAAGTATATATGTAAAGCTCTGTATATAAATACTATACTTATGAAACCTGTGTTTTTGCAGGTTTTATTATGTTTAAAAAGAGGTTTGTATATGGTGATAATCATGAAATAGATTGTATTCTACTTATATATTTGCCATGAATAAGTATTAATACTTAGTTTAATTTAAAATCATTAAAAAAATGAAATCTCTACTAAAAAGAACAACTTGGATTTTACCAGTAGCAGTGTTACTATTCGCTTGCGGAGGTAAAGAGAAAAAAAATACGTTAGCTGAAAACGTAACTACAGAAACATCAAAAACAAAAACTTTAGATATTGAAAAACCACAATTAACTTTTGGTTTTATCAAATTAACAGATATGGCACCTTTGGCCATTGCAAAGGAAAAAGGATTCTTTGAAGATGAAGGATTATTTGTTTCCGTTGAAGCACAATCAAATTGGAAAAACGTATTGGATCGTGTTATTGATGGTCAGTTAGATGGCTCGCACATGTTAGCTGGTCAACCAATTGCTGCGGGAGCTGGTTTTGGTCGTCAAGCGGAATTAGTAACACCATTTTCTATGGATTTAAATGGTAATGGTATTACAGTATCTAATGATGTTTGGTCTAAAATGAAACCAAATGTGCCTAAAGATGCAGACGGAAAGCCTGTTCATCCTATTAAAGCAGAAGCTTTAAAGCCAGTGATTACAGAATATAAAAACTCTGGAAAGGCTTTTAAAATGGGAATGGTATTCCCAGTTTCTACACATAATTATGAAATTAGATATTGGTTAGCAGCAGCTGGAATTCACCCAGGAATGTATACTGCAGATAATGTTCAAGGGCAAATTGATGCTGAAGTTTTACTATCAGTAACACCTCCGCCACAAATGCCAGCAACTCTTGAAGCAGGAACAATTTTCGGATACTGTGTTGGAGAACCTTGGAATCAGCAAGCTGTTTTTAAAGGTATTGGTGTCCCAGTGGTAACAAATTATGATATCTGGAAAAACAACCCGGAAAAAGTGTTTGTAATGACAAAGAAATTTGTTGAAGAATATCCAAATACGGCCGTGGCCATTACTAAAGCTTTAATTAGAGCTGGTAAATGGTTAGACGAGCCAGGGAATAGACCTGAAGCTGTAAAAATATTATCAATGTCTCAATATGTTGGAGCACCAGAGGCGGTATTAGCAAACTCTATGACTGGTACTTTTGAATTTGAAAAAGGAGATAAGCGTGATATGCCTGATTTTAACGTATTCTACAAGTACAATGCAACATATCCTTTTTTCTCTGATGGTATTTGGTTCTTAACTCAAATGAGAAGATGGGGACAAATTCCTGATGCTAAGCCAGCAGATTGGTATGCCAACACCATTAAAGATATTTACAGACCTGATATCTGGACTAAAGCAGCTAAACTTTTAGTAGAAGAAGGAAATATTCCAGAAGGTGATATTCCGACAACCGATGGTTTCAAACCAGCAACTGCTGATTTTATAGATGGTACATCTTACGATGCTAAAGATCCAATTTCATACATAAATAGTTTTAAAATTGGTAACAAGGATAAAGCTATACAATAATTAGTAAAGTAAATTAATAAAGGAGCGATGAAGCAAAGTATAACATTAGGAAAAGTAACCAAATTTATTGGGTTAGGTGTTTTAAGCGCATTAAAAGACTTATTTACTGGGAAGCTAGAAAAGAAAGATTTTAAAACCTTTCTGCGTAAAGGAGTTGTACCGCTTGCTTCCATATTATTATTTATTGGACTGTGGCATATGGGTTCAACGTCTTTGTACAACATAGAAGCAGAATTTAAAATAGAAAAAGCGCTTAACGATCAAGGGCCAGAAGCTGCCGATGCACTGCGTACATGTATGGCATCGGGAGATTCTAGTTGTCAACCAAATACATTGCCATCACCCAGTCAGGTTTGGGAGTCTTACAAATCTTTATTAAGAGATCATAACATTATTAGCGCAGATAAAGCGGCATTTATAGAAAAAACAGCTGATTTGAATGAAAAGCGAATTGCTGATGGTAAAGATGCTATTACGTATACAGGAAGACCATCATTTGTTGATCAAATATTTAGAAGTTTACAAACAGTATTTGCTGGTTTTTTATTGGCCTTGTTTATTGCTGTACCGTTAGGCATATTTATTGGATTGAGTCCTACTATAAAAAGTGCGTTTAACTGGTTTATTCAGATTTTTAAACCTGTATCTCCTGTGGTTTGGTATTTATTGGTTTTTATGATTGTGAAAACTTTACTTATAGATTCTAATGAAGATAGCTCTTTTACTATTTCGTTTATAAGTGTGGGTTTATGTTCTATGTGGGCGACTTTGGTAAATACGGCAATGGGTGTATCAAGTGTGGATAAGGATTTTATTAATGTAGCCAAAGTGTTAAAGCTTGGAAATTTTCAGAAAATATTTAAAGTAGTGTTACCATCATCTTTACCATTAATATTTACAGGGTTAAAAATCACTTTGTCTGTGGCGTGGATGGTGTTAATCGCTATTGAATTATTAGCACAGAGCCCAGGTTTAGGCTTGTTTGTTTGGGAAGAGTTCCAAAATGGAGCAAACGACTCGAATGCAAAGATAATTGTTGCCATGTTTGTGATTGGTATTATAGGTTTTTTATTAGACCGATTGATGCTAACGATACAAAACTGGGTGTCTTTTGATAAAACAGACGCGATTTAATAGATGTTGAATGGTTTAAATGTTTAATCGTGTAATCGAATAAACGAATCGCCAAAGCAATGATTAAACAAAGAAGAAATGGCATACTTAGAATTAAATAATATTTATAAGACTTACGGACAAGGTGAAAATACAACCGATGTACTTTCGAATATTAATTTGTCGATTGAGGAAGGTGAATTTGTTGCGATTGTTGGGTTTACGGGTAGTGGAAAAACGACTTTGGTAAACTTGATTAACGGTTTGATAGAGCCAACAAAAGGAGAAGTTTTGTTTAAAGGTTTACCAGTGCAAGGAACGAGTCATGAGCGCGGGGTGATTTTTCAGAATTACTCATTGTTACCTTGGTTAACGGTCGGACAGAATGTGTATATGGCGGTCAAGGAAGCGTTTCCTAAAAAAAGCAAAAAAGAGTTGAATACTATTGTTGCTGATTATGTTGATATGGTGAGTTTAACACCGGCAATTAACAAACGACCTAAAGAATTGTCAGGAGGTATGCGTCAACGTGTCGCCGTTGCTAGGGCATTGTCTATGAAGCCAGAGATGATTATTATGGACGAACCACTTGGTGCATTGGATGCATTGACTAGAGGGAATCTTCAAGATGAAATATTAAATATTTGGGGAAAAGATAAGCGTACCGCATTATTGATTACCAATGATGTGGATGAAGGTATTTATATGGCAGATCGTATTATTCCTTTACGTCCAGGACCAAATGCAACTTTAGGGCCTGAGTTTAAAATTGATATTGAACGCCCTCGTGATAAGACTGAGATGAATGATAATGCAAATTTTAAGGAAACTAGAAATGCCATTATTGAATATTTAATGGACATTGGAGATGAAAGAAAGTCTGAAGCTAAAGCGGAATTTGTACTTCCAGATTTGAGTCCAAAGGATTTTGTTAATCAATTTAAATAAGTAAACGAGATGAGTACCATACTTGATCATACAAAAACAAATAGTTTTATTGATAACGGACTTTTTCCTTCAAATGAGGTGATGCTGGATTTAAAAAAACTAAAGAAAGTATATCCAACTCCAAAAGGGGATTATGTGGTTTTGGAGGATTTGAATCTTCAAATTAGAAAAGAAGAATTTGTTACTATTATTGGACATTCTGGTTGTGGTAAAACGACAATGCTTTCAATGATTGCAGGATTAAACCCGATTTCTGGAGGTAATATCTCAGTTTTAGGAAAGCATATAAAAGGTCCAGGACCAGATAGAGGCGTAATTTTTCAATCCCCTAGTTTAATGCCTTGGATGACATCGCTTCAGAATGTATTGTTAGGTGTGAATAAAGTTTTCCCGCATGCGACAAGAGCACAACGAAATGATATTGCGAAATACTATTTGCAGAAAGTAGGATTGGAAGATGCTTTTAATAAAAAAGCTTCGGAACTATCTCAGGGCATGCAACAACGTGTTGGTATTGCTAGAGCTTTCGCTATAAAGCCCAAAGTATTATTGCTTGATGAACCTTTTGGGATGTTAGATTCTTTAACGCGCGGCGAACTTCAAGATATTTTAATAGAAATATGGAATAAAGAAAAAATTACAGCAGTGATGATTACCCACGATGTAGATGAAGCTATTTTTTTAGCAGATAGAGTAGTCATGATGACTAGTGGACCAAAAGCCAAAATTGGTGATATTTTAGACATTGATTTTGAAAGACCGAGAACTAGGAAATCGGTTTTAGAACATGATGATTATTACAAATACAGAAAGCATTTAATCGATTTCTTAGAGCATTAATTAGAGAAGAATAAACAACAAACCTTATAAGATGATTTAGAGGTTATGAAAGCTAAGAATTTTCATAATGATAGGAGACCTACACCCATATTTTAACAAAACATTGAATCAAGAATAATTAAGATTAAAACAAAAACTCAGAAACAATTAAAATTTAAAAACAAGGAAACATGAAAAAACAATATGTAATTTTTGGACTATTGCTAGGGTGCTTACAATTTGCACAAGCGCAATTTACATTAGATGGTGAATTTAGACCACGAACAGAATACCGTAACGGGTTTGGAAGTTTAATAGCTGATAATGCTGATGCTGGTTTTGGTATTTCTACAAGAGCACGCTTAAATGCTGGCTATAAAACTGAAGCTTATAAATTTTATTTAAGCATGCAAGATGTTATGGTTTGGGGAGAAAACAGACAAATTTTACCTTATGATCAAAATAATTCTTTTGCTATATTTCAAGCTTGGGCTGAAATTGATTTTGGTTCTGGTTGGTCAACTAAATTAGGACGTCAGGTGTTATCGTATGATGATCAACGTATTCTTGGAGGTTTAGATTGGGCACAACAAGGGCGTAATCATGATGCAGCATTAATAAAATACAAAAAAGATAAATTTATTTTGGATGTTGCGTTAGCCTTTAATCAAGATTATTCTAACCCGACTGGTTTTGTAAGTGCAGGAACAGCTTATAATACAACAGGTTTCTTTTCATATAAAACGATGCAATATGCTTATTTAAAACAATCTTGGGAGAGTTTTTCAGGTAGTTTGTTATTAATGAACAATGGTTTTCAAGAATTTGATACCAATAGCGATGCAGATGGCGTAAGTAATTTGCAAACATTAGGCACCCACTTAAATTATAAAAAAGGGAGTTTCGGAGCGGCGTTTAATGGTTTTATTCAAACAGGAAAACGTCAAGGCGAAGTTGATGTTAAAGGTGCACATTTATTAGGATTGGATTTTACGTTTAAAGCATCTCCAAAAGTAAGTTTAGGTGCAGGTATCGAAATTATAAGCGGAAATGATGGTGACGCAGGAGAAACTGGAGCGTTCTTTCCGCTTTATGGTACTAACCACAAGTTTAATGGATTTATGGATTATTTTTATGTAGGTAATCATGCAAACTCTATTGGTTTAGTTGATATTCACGTAAGTGCTAACTTTAAATTAAGTGAAGCATCTAGCCTTATGGTTAAAGCCTTAAATTTTAGTGGAGAACAAGATTTACCAAGTGGTGAAAATGCTTTAGGAACAGAGATAGACATCGTATTTAAAAGGAAGTTTAAAGGTTACGCTTTAGTAGCAGGCTATTCCCAAATGTTTGCTAGCGATGGGATGTATGAGCTTAAAGGAATTACTGAAGATGCTGCTGCAAGTGGACAAAACTGGGCATGGGCGATGTTAGTTATTAAGCCTAAATTCATCAACTAAATACATTTAAGAATTTCATAAGTGAATTGGAAATAATTTACATCATGTTTTAGTGTTAATTAGTTTGATATTTCAAGTCATATTGAATCCCGCTTTAGCGGGATTCTTTTTTATTCAGTAAGCGCGTTTAACAAAAAAGACTCTACATATTATGTAAAGCCTTCATTCTATTTCCCAGAAAAGAATCAATTTGACCTCTTCAAGTCAAAATGCAACTTTATTTGTTTTTAATATTTTCTTTGAATTTGTTTTAGTTTAGTGCTGCCTTTGCTGCATCAACAATTTTTTTAGAGTTTCCAACAAAAATTTGATTATCAACTATTACAACTGGCCTGCTTAAAAATGTGTAATGGTCTAGAATATAGTGTTTATAATCACGTTCGGTTAAGTCTTGGTTTTTTAAATCCATTTCTTTATATAGTTTTGAACGTTTACTAAAGAGGGCTTCATAACTTCCTGCTAAAGCTTGCATTTCTTCAACTTGTTTAACTGTTATGGCTTCAGATTTAATGTCTTGTAAAATAAACTCAGAAGATAAATTCAACTCTTTTAAAATTCTAATGCAGGTACTACAGGTTTTTAAATAATATACTTTTTTCATGTTATGGATTATTTCTAAAAACAAATTAAAACTATATTTATCAAAAAATTAAATAATATGGATTTTACATTTCAAGTTTTAAGAAATACTCGCGAGATTTTCAAAAAAATAATCGAACAGAACGCTTTAGAGGACTTGAATAAAATACCTAATGGTTTTAATAATAACATCATTTGGAATATTGGGCATGTTGTTGTTTCCGAGCAGTTATTGGCCTATAAATTGTCTGGGTTAGAATCCATGCTGTCAGACGATATGATTAATAAATTTAGAAAAGATACTAAGCCAGAAGGCAATGTAACTCAAGAAGCAGTAAACGAAATAAAAGAATTATTGTTTTCAACCCTTAAAAAAACAGAGTCAGATTATACAAATGGTGCTTTTAAAAATTATAATACCTATACTGTTTCTACAACAGGAAATACGTTAAACAATATTGATGAAGCTTTGCAGTTTGTAGCGATTCATGAAGGTTTACACTACGGCTATGTTTTAGCGCTTTTAAAAGCTATTAAAAACTAAATAAGGTTCAGCATCCCCAAAAGGAATAGCTAACTCTAGTATGCCACTAGAGTAGGGCGCAATTTCATAAGTATTATAAAGTAAAACAATACCTTCTTCACTATATCCAATATTTGTGGGTAACTCAAATTGTTTATAATCTATAAGTAAACTTTTGTTTTTTGTAGCGTCTATAAAAAAAGGATGGGCTACTGTTTTAAAAGCTTCAGCATCATTGAAAATTTGATTGTTTTGAATACGTTGTCCTGTTTTAGAATCAAAATTTAAAAAAGAAATATTCAAAATACCATGTGCTCCACCAGTATTGGTATATGAGGTCATTGCGATACTTATTATTTCTGGAGATTGATACATCACTTCCCCGTCTATTTGAGCTTCCCATAGTTGTGCTGTTTCTGGAAAGTCAGATTTAAACCCATTGTATTCATTATTAAAAGACGTGATACTCTCTTCTAAACTAGATGAGGTGATTTCATCTGGGTTGCCAATATGCAATGCCGAAATAATTGCTTTTTGTATTTCAGAATTTATTTGATTTGATACCGTTTTATCTCCATGTGCTTCAGGAATGTTTACGTCAACAATAGTATTGTTATCTGCTGTGATGTTGATATCTGAAAAACCAATTTTCTGTTCTTTGTTGCAATTGAAAAGAACTAAAAAACAACAAATCGATACAAGATGTTTATAAAGGCGCATATATTAAATTTAAACCCAGTTTAAAGATAATTATTGCATTTGGATTGAGAAAGAATTCCTGGATATAAATGATCGAGGTTTTGGTTGAAATTGTCATTCTCATAAAATCGGAAATCTTAGTAAAGATATTTTGTTATAAGATATCCATGACTAAAATTGTATTCAAAAAAAATGATTCTATGTATATTACACTCGCCTGCCAGCAGACAGGTGCGTCATTTTAAAAACAATAAATAAACGGTATGAAATTCAATACTAAAGTCATTCACGGAGGTCAAGAACACGACAAAGCTTATGGCGCTGTTATGCCTCCAATTTATCAAACAACAACCTACGCTCAAACCACGCCGGGAAGACACAAAGGGTATGAATATTCAAGAACACATAATCCTACTCGAAATGCTTTGGAAAATGCGTTTGCAAGTATTGAAAACGGAAAATATGGTCTGGCATTTGGTTCTGGTCTTGCAGCTATTGATGCCGTAATTAAATTATTAAAACCTGGTGATGAAGTTGTTTCTACAAATGATTTATACGGAGGCTCTTTTAGGTTATTTACCAAGATTTATCAGGATTTTGGAATAAAATTTCATTTTATTGGCATGCAAAATGCGTCCAATATTGAAGCTTATGTAAACAAGAATACAAAGCTTATTTGGGTTGAAACACCAACAAACCCAATGATGAATATTATTGATATTAAGGCTGTATCATCTATTGCAAAAAACAATAATATTTTATTAGCTGTGGATAATACGTTTGCAACCCCATATTTGCAACAACCATTAAATTTAGGAGCTGATATTGTAATGCATTCGGCTACTAAATATCTTGGCGGACATAGTGATGTGGTAATGGGCGCTCTTACAGTTAATGATAAAGATTTGGCTGATAAATTGTACTTTATTCAAAACGCAAGCGGCGCTATTTGTGGTCCTCAAGACAGTTTTTTAGTTTTAAGAGGTATAAAAACATTACATGTTAGAATGCAACGCCACTGCGAAAATGGTACAGCTGTTGCTGAATTTTTAGCGAATCATCCAAAAATTGAAAACGTGTATTGGCCTGGGTTTAAAAGTCATCCTAATCATGAGATAGCCAAAAGTCAGATGAGCGATTTTGGGGGAATGATATCTTTTACAACAAAAGGAAATAATTACGAGGACGCTATTAAGATTGTTGAAAAACTAAACGTATTTACTTTGGCGGAGTCTTTAGGCGGTGTAGAATCTCTTGCAGGACATCCAGCAAGTATGACGCACGGTAGTATACCAAAAGAGGAACGAGAAAAAACGGGTGTTGTAGATTCTTTAATTAGACTTAGTGTGGGTATTGAAGATATAGATGACTTAATTGCTGATTTAGAGCAAGCGCTAAATTAACTTGATTATGTTTTGTGTATTTTGATTTTCTAATTCAGGTAAATAATATACCCAACATTTAGC
>Ga0209198_1003278_pt1 | contig 10645 bp, 10 predicted proteins | sample COGITO_mtgs_1105_2_FD_184804 | JGI IMG/M metagenome (GOLD analysis project Ga0209198, IMG submission 184804) | Pelagic marine microbial communities from North Sea - COGITO_mtgs_110519 (SPAdes) (version 2) | ecosystem: Environmental > Aquatic > Marine > Epipelagic ...
TGACATCCACATACACTTGGTTGGAAGACGATTGTAAATAAAAAAAGGATCCAATGCTGATTAAAAGTGCAGCAATGGCTACAGGGAAGACGAGTTTATTCATAATTTTTAATAGATTTATTAGGTAGCATAAAACTATTAAAATACTGTTAAATAAAAAAATGATTGTCTTGTTTTTTAACGTTTAATTAACATTTTAACTCATTCTTATCTGATATAAAAAAACGGACATAGTTCCGACTCGTGTTAAAATTTTATATATATTTATCCCATTGTTTCTCATTAATCCCCAAAAAGATGAAAAAACTGCCTGCTTATAATCTACAAGAAATCCTCATTGTGCTGGTCATTATTGGGATTTTACTGCTGTTGGCATTGCCCAACTTGATGCCCCTCATTAGCAAAGCCAAAAGTGTGGAAGCGCAACTCCAATTAAGTCACCTCTTCAATTCACAAACCACCTACCGTTATATGAATTCGAAATATTCAATGGACTTAGAAACCATTGATTTTGAAGCCCCAAAAACCGTAAAAGAAGAGGGGACTTCCAATTACCGCTATGAAATTATAAGTGCCACCAACCACCAATTCAAAGCCCGTGCGACTGCCATTACTGATTTTGATGGCGATGGAGTGTTTAATGTGTGGGAAATTGACGAAAATGGCAAACCAAAACAAACCGTAAAAGATTAAAATGGGGATCCTAAAACTGATCTTATTGAGTGCCTTTGCGAGCGTCGCCTATCAGGATTTGAAGGACCGCTCTGTGTATTGGTTTTTGTTTCCAGCCATTGGCATTTGCGTCGGAATTCTCTTTTTTCAGGAAACCTCAGCGGCCTTGTTTTTGGAAGCCATCCTACTCAATTTGGTATTTATTGGTCTGTTGTTGGGCGTGATCTTTTTGTATGCGACCTATAAACTAAAAATGAAATTATCGGACACAATTGGTTTGGGTGATGGACTGTTGTTTGTCGCGCTGGCATTTGGTTTTGCCCAATTGACTTTTATGATTGTCTTTGTGTTTGGATTGGTAGGTTCGTTGCTTTTACATCTGGTTCTAAAAAAATCTAAATCAGAATCCGTGCCCTTAGCCGGCTATATGAGTGTGTTTTTTGCATTCGTTTATGCTGCCCATTGGATGGGTTTTTTAACCACTGCTTATACCTTATAATTTGAACGAAGATTTTCACATAGCAACCCATTTATCGCAACTTATTTCGAGTGCGCAAGCCTACCATTACCGGATCATTCCTGTGGAGACGCACAATGGCAGCTTGACGTTTAAATCCGATCAAGTGTCTGATCATTTGACACAGGAATTACAAATCATCTTAAATAAAGAGATTGAACTCCTTGAAGAATCCTCTGAAAACATACAACAGTATTTGAGTGTGAATTTTAGACCACAGTCTAAAAACCCCCAAGAAGACTTGCGTTACAGCACGGATTTTTTAGAAAAACTACTCTTGACCGCCAAGGATATTGGCAGTAGTGACATTCATTTTGAACCTTATGAATTTAGGTGTCGCGTGCGCTACCGATTGGATGGGAAATTGAAAGAACAGTTTTTTATTTCTTTGGAAGAATACCCAGTGATTATTAACAAACTCAAGATAAAAGCAAATTTAGACATCTCCGAAAAACGCCTCCCACAAGATGGGCGGATCACGGTCAAAGCCAATGGCGATGAATTTGACATTCGGGTGTCCACCCTCCCCACGCTTCATGGCGAAAAAATAGTACTTCGTATTTTAAGTAAAGATGCCACCCTTGTTAATTTAAGTGAATTGGGATTTACAGCCTCGGAACTCAAGCTCTATACGGAAACGCTGAAAAAACCCAACGGAATTATTTTAATTTCTGGCCCCACAGGCTCTGGAAAAACGACAACGCTCTATGCCACCCTGAAGCTTCTGAACAACGAAACAACTAATATTCTTACCATTGAAGATCCTATAGAATATACGCTAGAAGGCATCAACCAAGTGCAGCTTAAAGAAAGTATTGGATTGGATTTTTCGAGTACTTTAAGAACCTTTTTACGTCAGGATCCTGATGTGATAATGGTCGGAGAAATTCGAGATGTAAAAACCGCTAACATGGCCATTCGTGCCGCGTTGACAGGGCATTTGGTGTTGTCCACCATCCATACCAATTCGGCTTGGGCAACGATTTCGAGATTAATTGACATGGGCATCCCTTCCTTTTTAATCGCCAGCACCTTAAACGTCAGTGTTGCGCAGCGTTTGGTTCGGAAACTATGTCCCGTTTGCAAAAAAGAAGCTCCCATCTCAAAAGGGTTATTCCCTGCTGATTTTAAAATACCCAACAACTTAAAAACGCATTTCAAAGCGGAAGGCTGTAACGATTGTTACCACACAGGCTATCAAGGACGACGGGCGATTTATGAGATTTTGCCGATCCAAAAAGCCTTAACCGAACACATCAAACAAAACACCTTAGAAATTGAAGATTATAGCACAAAGAATAATATTAAAACCCTTAAAGACAATGCGCTAGACTTGGTCGTTGCGGGCGTGACTTCTATAGATGAAGTATATACCCTGCTCTCAAATTAGCACCTGTTGTCATTACCCTAGTTTTATCTCTAAAAAATGAAAAAAATAATCCCCATAGTTGCCTTATTAATTTGCAGTTTCACTCATGCGCAAAATCCGGATCAACGTATTTTGAACATCAAAAATCAGTTGGAATTGTTATCAACGGAAGTGAATGGATTGACCGAAAATGTCAAGACTGAAATTAACGTTGACAACATCACCCTCTCCAATTTTTTGTTAGCGGTTTCGGATGTTCATAAAGTGAATATTAATGTGTCGCCAGAACTGAATCAAATTAGTATCGCAAATAATTTTACGGACGTATCCGTCGCAGATTTACTGGTATTTTTATGTAAAGAATACAACTTGACCATTGATTTTACAGGAAACATCCTTTCAATTAAACAGTATTTTGAAGCCCCCGAAACCCCCGAAAAACGGGTCATTCCCATCACCTACGACCCAAATAATCAGACCATTTCTATCGATGCGAAAGGAGATTCGCTTTACGACGTATTCAAACGCATTATGGATGAAACTGGAAAAAACTTAGTGTTTTCCCCAGGTCTTGAAGCTAAATTGTTGACGGCCTATATTCAACAAACGCCTTTTGATACTGCGATGGACAATATGGCTTTTGCAAATAATTTATATGTAGAACAATCAAAAGATGGGTTTTATCTCTTTGAAGATAATTCGCCTAGCGGAACAACTTCTAATTCAAATACTTCCAATTCTGGAAATCAACGCCCTGCAAGATCCCGGAATTCTAACTTCTTTTTTAATGTGCTCAACTTAGAAAATCAATTGTTAGAAGTTGATTTTGTCAATACATCCATTGCTGATATTATCAATGATATTGGCAATGCCCTCAACATTGATGTGTTTACTGCAACACCTTTAGACCAAGCAGGTATGGCGACCTTTAAAGCCAAGTCTATTTCTTTTGATGCTCTATTAACCAAGATTTTTGAAGGACAAACGACTCAAACTTCCGAAACTTCAAATCCTAACAATCCTAACAATTCAAATTTTAATAACCCGAACCAACGGTCATTATCAAATGTAAAAAGTTCCAAAGGCTCCAAGCATTTTACCTACAAAAAAGAAGGCACCATTTATTTCTTTGGAACCGAAAATCAGTTGAGTGTTCGTGAAGTTGCGATCATTCATTTACAACACCGTTCCGTAGAATTGCTATCAGACCCAAGCGGAGGCGGCAGTCGCGGCAGCAGTCGAAACGCTAGAAGTCAAGTGCAAAATACCAATACAAACTCAAGAAATAACACGAATAATAATTCGAACCAAATTGATAATTACAGCAATCGAAACCGAGAGCAACTGAATACCAATTCAAATCAATCCTTTAGTAATTACAGTAGCAAAGCGGAGGCATTGGTGAATATTCTTCCAGATGAAATTAAAAAAGATTTGGACATTAAAGTGGATTATGAACTCAACAGTTTTTACGTCAATGGCCCGAGCAGTAACATTGGACGGTTCAAGGATTTTATATCTAAAATTGACAAACCTGTCCCCGTTATTTTAATTGAAGTTATGATGATTGAGGTTAACACCAACGCTATTGTAGAAACAGGAGTCAGTTGGGGCATTGGAAAAGAGCCAACAACCACTAGCGGTGGAATCTATCCAGAAACAGACCTTAGCTTAGGCGCACACACTATTAATAAGGTTATTGGTGGCTTTGACGGCTTTGGGTCTTTTAACTTAGGGAAAGTGATTCCTAATTTTTTCGCAACAATTAAAGCCATGGAATCCAATGGAAATTTAAAGGTGCGCTCCACTCCCAAACTCTCAACGCTAAATGGACACCGTGCGCGATTTTCAAATGGACAAACCTCCTATTACGCCGTTACCCAACGTAATATTTATGGTAATGACAATCCACAAACGTCTGAAATTACAAACTACCAGCCTATAGAAGCAGAATTGGGGCTCACCATCAAACCCATTGTTTCGGGAGATGGACAAGTCACCTTGGATATTTTTGTAATTCAGTCCAGTTTTAGAGGTCGAATTTCAAAAGATGCACCGCCAGATATTAGCTCTCGAGAATTCAGTTCCATTATTCGCGTGAGAGATCAAGACATTGTCGTTTTAGGAGGTCTGGAGGAGCGACGAACAAATAACTCAGGGTCGGGAGTTCCCTTTTTATCAAGAATCCCCATTATAAAATGGCTGTTTAGCAAACGGGTACGAGAAGGTCGTAAATCTAAATTAACTGTGTTAATCAAACCCACCATTATTTACTAATGCTAAATACCATTTGGACATATCTACAGTATGGAAAGCACTTTTGTGGGGTTGAACTCAGCACCCATAATCAGACTGAAATTCTAAATGCAACGGTACTGCTTCAATCTAAAAAAGAGCTCAACATCAGTGCTTCTTTTAAAGATAATACCATTGAAAATCTATCGAAACATCTACCGAAACACCAACATATTGTTTTGATCGTTAATAATGACAAAGTACTTTCTAAAACAATTGAAAATAAACAAACGGATGCTTTAAAATTAGTTTATAGCGCATTCCCAAACATCAATCTTGAAGATTTCTATTTTGAAGTCCTCTCTCAAAAGAACTCGCATTTTATAAATATCTGTCGGAAAGATTATATAAATACACTTGTAGAAACCTATGCGAAACATCAACTTTTAATACTCAATATATCTTTAGGAAATCATTCTCTGAGCAACCTCATGGAGTTTATCCAAGAGGAAACGATTTACAGTTCTAATGCTAAAATCACTCTGGAAAACGATGACATCATACAGATTGAAAAGGGAGCTGTTGTTTCAGAAAATTATGATATAAATGGCAGTAGTGTGACCAATCATCAGTTGCTCTCTTTTTCGGGAGCCCTCCAACCTATTTTAAAAAACAGCAACACAGAAACCAACTTTTCAACAGAAAAAAAACACTTAGAAGACAGTTACAAACAAACGCGGTTTTATAATCTATTTATAAAATTTGGAGGTCTCTTTATTTTAGGGTTATTATTAATTAACTTTTTCTTTTTTAATCATCATTTCGATAGCGTAAATGAATTGGAGCAAGTCTCAGAAATAAATCAAGTTACCAAAAAACAAATCATTATACTTAATGAAACCGTCTCCAAAAAACAGAAAATGGTAGATGATTTACTAAAAAGCAATGGATCTAAAAGCTCGTTTTACAGTCATACTATTATCGAAAGCTTACCGGAAACCATTCTGCTCTCAGACTACCATTACCAGCCTTTGTTAAGGCGCATTAAAGAAGATGCTCCTATTGAAATAAGTGAAAATCACATTCTCGTTTCAGGCAGCTGTATTAAGAGCTCTGATTTTTCAGAATGGATTAATCATTTAGAAAAAATGGGGTGGATTGCTAAAGTTGCTATTGTAGAGTATCGCAATACGAGTTCCAAAAAATCAGAATTTAAAGTTTCTATCCTTATAAGAAATGACTAAACAGCAAAAAAATATAGCCCTCACAGTATCTTTTATTTTGGCATTGATCCTTTGTTACCAACTCGCCATCAAAAACACCCTTCAACTAAAAGAACAACATACCCATTTAGCAAATGAGGCTGTATCTCTCAAAAGTGCACCCCAGCAATTAGCCTTGTTAAAACAAAAAAATGTTTATTATGATTCGCTCTTAACAAGGTTCCAATTGGGTGGGTCTTCGATTCAAAACAATCTTCTTAAAGTCATCAATACCTACGCCAGTAATAACGCATTAAAGGTGGTTGATTTTCTAGAACCCCACGTCTCTACAAATGATAACTTAGTGATCAAAACCTATGATTTCACGCTTGAAGGCACTTATAACAACATCAATCAACTTGTCTATTTATTAGAACAAAAAACTAAATTTGGGGAGGTCATCAGTCTTCATTTTGAAAAAAAGAAAAACTATAGAACGGGACGGTTTTATTTGCAAGCAAGGATTTTGTTAAAGAGTTTTGGCTGATTTTTAATCACAATCTAAAACTGAGACACAAACTCTCAACTTTAACATTCATAATGCGCACGTGGCGGAATTGGTAGACGCGCTAGCTTGAGGGGCTAGTGGGAATTATTCCCGTGGAAGTTCGAGTCTTCTCGTGCGCACTTTTGTATTATTTAAGTTCAACATTTTGTTTTTAATGTTTTTTTGATTAGTTTAGTTGACCCAAATCTTATTAAAACATGAACACAATTAAAACCTCCTTTAGCATAAAGGACTTAGAAAATCTTTCTGGAATTAAAGCCCATACCATTCGTATATGGGAGAAACGCTACAATCTTCTCGTGCCAGAACGCACAGACACCAACATTAGGACTTACAATTTAAGAAGCTTACAAAAGCTGATGAACATTAGTTTCTTAAACAGTAATGGCTATAAAGTCTCTAGAATTGCAGTACTTGATGAGTTTCAAATTGCAGCAAAAGTAAAAGAGGTTTCGTACTTAGGAAATACGGAACCACATGCCTTTAATGCCTTTAAACTGGCGATGCTAAATTTTGACCAAGCACTTTTTTACAACACCTATAACCGTTTGTTAGAGGAAAAAAGCTTTCGTGAAATTTTTTACGAACTCTTCATTCCCATCATACAAGACATCGGTTTTTTATGGCAAACACTCACTATCAAGCCTTCCCATGAGCATTTTTTATCTGTTCATATTCGACAAAAAGTGTTGATTCATATTGAGCGCATACAAAGTTCAAACCCGAAACCTGATACAAAAACGTTTGTGTTGTTTTTACCACTCAATGAAATTCATGATATTGGACTTTTGTTTATAAACTACGAACTTTTGAGTCGTGGATACCACACAATTTATCTTGGTGAAAGTGTCCCTATTGAGGACCTTACCCTTCTTAACGCTCTTTATGAAGACATTACATACGTCTCTTATTTCACCATCAAACCAAACCCTGAAGAGGTTGAAGGTTATTTGAAAAAACTCTATACGGAAGTAATTAAAAACACTACTAATTCGGTGCGGTTACTTGGAACACGTTTTATAGATTCTAAACCCAAAAAACTTCCAAAACAGATGAAACTCTATAAATCTATCAAGAATTTAGTTAAAGATTTGTAAAAAATCGTTAGACACATACTAACTGTATTGGCTTTTGCTTATTTTTATACGCTAAATGAAAAAAACAATACAAATTATTGGTTCTGGGTTTTCATCCTTGTCTGCAGCCTGCTATTTAGCACAAGCGGGACATACGGTCTCCGTCTATGAAAAAAACAGTACTGTGGGCGGTCGTGCACGCCAACTAAAAAAAGATGGATTCACTTTTGATATCGGTCCTTCCTGGTATTGGATGCCGGATGTATTTGATCGCTTTTTTGGCGATTTTGGTAAAAAAACGTCTGACTACTACCACATTGACAAACTAGACCCCGCTTATAAAATATTTTTCGACGATGAGATTATCACCATCGGAGATTCTATGGATAAAATTTGTGCAGAATTTGAACGCATCGAAAAAGGAAGTGGCCTCAAGCTTAAAAAATTCATAGACAAAGCACAAAGCAATTACGGAATTGCTGTCAATAAAATCTTGTACAATGCGCCAGGAGTCTCTCCTTTAGAATTAGTTACAAAAGATACTGTGAAGCGCTTAGATCAGTTTTTCAAAACCATCAGTCACGAAGTTCGAAAAAACTTTAGCAATCCAAAGTTAATTTCAACACTTGAATTTCCCTCCCTATTTTTAGGAGCCAAACCGACTAAAACCCCTTCGTTTTTTAGTTTTATGAATTATGCCGATTTTGGTTTAGGGACTTGGCATCCAAGAGGTGGCATGTATGAAATCATCAAGGCAATGGAAGCCTTAGCTGTAGAGTTGGGAGTGCAAATTCACACCAACCACCCTGTAGATAAAATTGTGGTGGACAAGACTACTGTGAGCGGAATTGTGACCAAAGATGTGTTTATAGAATCTGACATTGTACTCAGTGGTGCAGACTATCACCATTCCGAAACTTTGCTAGACGCAGCATACCGACAACATTCTGAAACGTATTGGGACAAAAAAGTATTTGCGCCTTCCTCCTTGCTATTTTATATTGGATTGGATAAAAAACTTAAAAACGCAGAACATCACAATTTGTTTTTTGATGCTGATTTTGAGAAGCATGCCGAAGAAATATACGACGATCCAAAATGGCCTAGCCATCCGTTGTTCTATGCCAATGTTCCATCAAAAACAGATCCTTCAATGGCACCAAAAGGTTGTGAAGCCTTGTTTATTTTGATGCCAATCGCTCCAAATATTGAGGACACTCCTGAGCTCAGAAATCACTATCTTGAAAAGATAATTGAAAGATTTGAAGAAAAAACAAAGCAATCGATTCAAAATAATATTATATTTAAAGAATCCTTTTGTGTTGACGACTTTAAATCTGAATACAATTCATACAAAGGAAATGCCTACGGAATGGCAATGACACTATTACAAACGGCCTTTTTAAGACCGAAATTAAAAAGTAACAAAGTCAAGAATTTATATTTTACAGGACAATTGACCGTCCCTGGACCAGGAGTGCCCCCTTCTCTAATCTCCGGAAAACTGACCTCAGAACTTATACAAAAGATGCTAGACAAATGTTAAGCAGCTTAGTTAAAAAATTTAAAATTTAAGTTTATGAAGTCCATATTTGATGCTGTATCACAAGACTGTAGTCGGATTATTACTCAGACCTATAGCACCTCGTTTTCGATGGCCACAAAAATGCTGTCGAACTCGATTCGTCAGGATATTTATAATATCTACGGCTTTGTACGCTTGGCGGATGAAATTGTAGATTCATTTCACGACTATGACAAACAAGCGTTATTCATTCAATTTGAAGCAGATTTAGAAGCGGCACTTATTAATAAAATCAGCCTCAACCCTATTTTGAATTCCTTCCAACACACCTATCATACCTATGCTATTGATAAAGACATGGTAGATGCTTTTATGAATTCAATGCGTCAGGATTTGCATAAGACGGTCTATCACACGGATGAAGAATATAAAAATTACATTTATGGCTCTGCCGATGTGGTTGGTCTGATGTGTTTAAAAGTCTTTGTAAAAGGGGATGATAAACGCTATGAGTCGCTCAAGAAAACAGCTATGGCGTTGGGCTCTGCATTTCAAAAAGTAAATTTCTTGAGAGATTTAAAAGCAGATCACGATGAATTGAATCGAACATACTTTCCTAACACGGATTTAAATAATTTAGATGAAATCTCTAAAAAGGCAATTATTGACGATATTGAAAATGATTTCGCTGAAGGATTGAAAGGGATTAAACAACTGCCTTTAGAAGCTAAGTTTGGTGTTTTTATGGCGTACCGTTATTACAATCAACTGCTTAAAAAACTAAAAACAACCCCTGCACTCGAAATCAAAAGTACCCGAATTCGAGTCCCTGATTATAAAAAAGTAGAACTGCTCACCCGTAGTTATGTCAAATATCAACTCAATCTATTATAGCCTTTATTATGAATACATTCTTATGGATACTCGTTTTTTTGGGAACCTTTTCGGCCATGGAGTTTATGGCGTGGTTTACACATAAATACATCATGCATGGTTTTTTGTGGAAGCTTCACAAAGACCACCATCACAAAGATCACAAAAGTTGGTTTGAGCGTAATGATGCCTTTTTTATCTTCTATGCAGTCGTTAGTATGACCTGTTTTTATTTCTGGAGTTACGAAGGCTTTTGGGCAGGACTTCCGATCGGTTTGGGAATTATGGCGTATGGCGCTACTTATTTTATAGTGCATGATATTTTTATTCATCAACGTTTCAAGTTTTTTAGAAACGCCAATAATTGGTACGCAAAAGGGCTGAGACGTGCACACAAAATACATCACAAACACCTCGGAAAAGGCGATGGCGAATGTTTTGGAATGTTGTTTGTACCCTTCAAATATTTTAAACGCTAACGGATGAACACACTCTATCTTTTATTAAACTTAGGGTCGGTTTCAGTGCCATTTTTGTATAGTTTTCATCCGAGGCTACAACTCCACAAACGGTTTTTATGGATCTTCATTTCGATCCTACTAACAATG
>Ga0209198_1003286_pt1 | contig 10637 bp, 9 predicted proteins | sample COGITO_mtgs_1105_2_FD_184804 | JGI IMG/M metagenome (GOLD analysis project Ga0209198, IMG submission 184804) | Pelagic marine microbial communities from North Sea - COGITO_mtgs_110519 (SPAdes) (version 2) | ecosystem: Environmental > Aquatic > Marine > Epipelagic ...
CTTTAGACGCTGATTCTGGGAGTAAATTCTCAGAACAACGCGATGTAAAAAACGTACTTATTGTGGCTATTACTTCCAATAGAGGGTTGTGTGGGGCCTTTAACTCCAATATTATCAAGAGAGCAACGGCAGTGGCCGAAAGCTATGATGCCAATGTGTCTGTTGTAGCGATTGGAAAAAAAGCGAATGACGCATTGTCTAAAAACTTTGAGATTATTTCTAATCAGAGCCCTGTTTATGACGATTTAACATTTGACAATGTTGCTGCAATTGCGGAGATGCTTATGGAGCAATTTGAATCCAAAGCATTTGATAAGATTGAAGTTATTTATAATAAATTCAAAAATGCAGCGACACAAGAAATCATGACGGAGCAGTTTTTACCAATTGCGCCTTTAGATAACGCTCCTAACTCAAATCAAGATTATATTTTTGAGCCGTCTAAAGAAGAGATTGTAGAAACACTGATTCCTAAGTCGCTAAAGACACAATTATACAAGTCCATACGCGATAGTTTTGCAAGCGAGCACGGCGCTCGAATGACGGCAATGCACAAAGCAACCGACAACGCCACGGAGCTCAGAGATCAGCTTAAATTGACCTACAACAAAGCACGTCAGGCATCCATTACCAATGAGATTTTAGAAATTGTTGGTGGAGCGGAAGCGTTGAATGGCTAGAAATTTAATTTATATTCATACTAAAAATCGCCTAAAAATTTATTTTTAGGCGATTTTCTTTTTTGATTACTGTTTAAATATTTTTTTAAATTGATAAAACACACGTTCAATCAATCGTAGGTCTTCTGTGATAATTTCTGCCACCCCTTGCATTTCTTGTTTAAACTCAATTTCTTTATTGTAGGAAGTGATTAGTGTTTTGGGCAGTGACACATCAATCGTGTAAACCCCTTCCTTGTTTGAAATTTCAGAAATATGTGTCACAGTTCCTTTTAAAACACCAAATTCATAGTCGGGGTAATTGTGTAATTTTATGTTTACGTTTTGTCCAATTCTAACCTTTCCTAAGTTCTGAGCAGGCGTTTTTAACTTGGCAATAAAAGAAGAATTTACCTTTGGAATAATGGTAAAAACCAAATCACCTTGATTCACCGTTTGATTTACACTCCAATAGTTGAGGAACAAAACCTGTCCGTCCATTTTTGAGCTTAATACATATTTTAGTTCCCAGTCCTTCATACTTTTTTGAAGTTGATTAAAAGACTGAATCACTTTTTTGAGCAATGTCTTTTCTTCTCTAATACTTGAAATTTCTGTTTCTTTTGAGGTGTTTTTGCTATTTGAAATGGCTTCTCGTAATTGAGAAATCGAAGAGGCCATATTTTTATAAACTCTTTCTGCCTGCAAATACTCCAATTGCTTGGTTTCATAATCTTGTTCAGAAACCACCCCTTTCTCAAAAAGTGTTTTGCTTCTTGATAAATCTTTTTGTTTAAACTCTAATTCTTGTTTATGGAGTGCTTTCTGTCCTTGTAAATTTCTCAACTGCCGGTTCAATTCTGAAGTGGTCGTTTTATTGGCGAGGGCTTCATTGGTAAAGGGCTTTAGTTCTTTATTCAAAACATAGTGAATATAATTCGTTTCGAATGTGGATAAAGCCGCATCAATTTCACCTAAAAACAAAATAGGGAGTTCATCGATCGGAAAATAAAACGAGTGTTTTTGAATCTGTATCGTATCTAAAATAGATTTCAGAAAAAAGACATCCTTGTAATTGGCTGTATTTTCTAGAATAGCCAAGGGTTGTTGGTTGCTCACATTGTCTGAATCGCTCACAAAAATAGTATCGATTTTGCCCGTCACTTTTGCGTATTCTTTTTGTGGAGGGTTTTCGGTGGTTAAAATGACCTCTGAATGAATAATATCTGGGTATTTTATTATCCAAGTAGCCAATAACATTAAAAAAACAGCAATAAAAATAACTGATATTCCCCATTTTAAAACAAACCCAGGTTGTTTTGCTAGGATTTCTCTTATTTGCTCACTATTAGTATCTATTTCGTCAATTTTCATTCTAATTTCCTAATTCTAACTGATCTTTTACAAGTCTATAATACACACCTCTTTTATTAACTAATTCTCGATGATTTCCCCGTTCTATTATTTCTCCTCTTTCAAGGACAATAATATTATCTGCTTTTTTTACGGTACTTAAACGATGAGCGACTACAACAACAGTTCTTTTTTTAAAAAACGAATTTAACTTTTTCATGATTTCACTCTCATTTGTGGAGTCCAAAGCACTAGTTGCTTCGTCAAAAAACAAGTAATCAGGGTTCTTATATATCGCTCTTGCTATTAAGATTCTTTGTTTCTGACCTCCACTTATTCCCATCCCACTAGCTCCAATTTTAGTATTATATCCCATCGGTAAAGACTCAATAAATAGCTCAATATTTGCAATTTTAACGGCTTGTAAAAGCCTTTCTTTATCTACCAACCCTTTAGAGTCAGATTCAGTAATATTCCTAACAATTGTATCTGAAAAGACATACCCTTCTTGCATTACAGAACCGCACTTTGACCTCCAAAATGAAACACTAAAATCACTCAAAGCGGTATTGCCAACTTTAATATCACCATTGGTAGGGTCAATAATCCGTAATAAATGTTTTAATAGAGTCGTTTTTCCACTTCCGCTTGCACCTACAATAGCAGTAACTTTGCTTTCAGGAATCTCTAAATTTATGTTTTTAATTACCAAAGGAGAGTGCTTACTACCGTATCTAAAGTTTAAATCATTAAGATATATAGATTTATTATTAGGCAATTGTTTAACATTATCCTCTATTTTGTTTTCTTCATCTTCTTGCAAATGAACATCTGAAATTCTGGCCAAACTAATTTGTGTGTCTTGTGCAGATTGTATGAAACTTATTAGGCTATTTACCGGAACGTTTAATTGTCCAAGTATATATTGAACAGATAACATAGCTCCCAACGTTAATCCTCCATCAATAACACTTTTAGCAGCAAGAAATGTTATTATAATATTTTTTAATTGGTTAATAGAAGAACCTCCAATATTTTGTGTTTGCTGAAGTGCTAAACTCTTAATTGAAACTTTATATAAACGAGCTTGAATTGTTTCCCACTCCCATCTTCTTCTTCTTTCAGAACCATTTAGTTTAATTTCCTGCATCCCATTTAAAAGCTGTACAACACTACTTTGGTTTCCAGAGGCTAAATCAAATCGTTTATAATCTAATTCTTTTCGCTTTTTTAAAAATAGAATCGTCCAACCTAAATACAACAACGTCCCTAAAGAAAACACAGTAAAAATAATCATATTGTAGTATGCTAAAACTAAAGAAAACACGACGATATTTACAAAGGAAAACAAAGCTCCCAGAGTAGATGAAGAAAGAAAATTTTGAATTCTTGTATGGTCTTGTATACGCTGTAACAAATCTCCAATATTTTTTCTATCAAAAAACAAAATTGGAAGTTTCATTAATTTCATTAAAAAATCTGACAACAAACGTATGTTTATCCTACCTGTCATATGGAGCATTAGCCAGTCCCTAATTATTTCAACAGACGTAGTACTAATAAAAAACACTAATTGGGCAATAAGAATAAGATAAACAAAATTTAAATTTTGGTAATTGATACCATAGTCAACAACAGCTTGAGTTAAAAAAGGCATTGCTAATTGTAGTAATGTAACAAGAAAAAGACCTAGGAATATTTGAATTAAAACTTTTTTGTATCTTTTAAAGTAAGGATATAAAAATTTAAAACCAAGTTTTTTAGATGTAGTGTCATCTTCATTTTTGTAAAACTCTGGAGTAGGTTCTATTAATAGAACAGACCCTTCGGAATGAGACAACTTTTGTTTGTTGGGTATCCACCCATCTAAAAATTCATCTTTTGTGTATTTAATTAAACCATGTGCAGGATCAGAAATATAAACTTGATCTTCAACAATTTTATATACAACAACAAAATGCCTTTGTCTCCAGTGTGCAATACAAGGAAGAGGAGCTTCATTACGTAAACTTTCAAAAGTTAAATTCGCCCCAAGAGAGTGCATTCCAATAATTTCGGCAGCTTCGGCAATGCCACCATATGATGAACCTTGTTGAGTAATGTGGGCCTTTTCTCTTAAAAAATCAATGCTGTAAACCTTACCATAAAATTTGGCAATAATCCGTAAACAAGTAGGGCCACAATCCTTCAGGTCTAATTGCTTATAAAAGGGAAATTTTTTAGCCATTAATTGGTGCAATTTTCTAAAATAACTTCATCTATTTGCTGCTTGTATATTTCATGGAATAATTCCACATAAGTATCTGATGATTTATAACCTTGACTTATTAATTCATTTGCTTTTTTAAGGTTTTGGCATGCAGAATCTTTAAAATTCAATGCTAATTTACAAAGCCCTATATAGTAGAAAGCTTCAGAGCATTTATCGTAATTTTTTAATGTCCTTTCAAATTCAAGAATAGCCTCTTGATGTTTTCCTAAATAATACAAGCTTATCCCTTTATTTAGAAAAACTTGATAATCTATCCATTTTTCTCCATGATTCTTTAAGTCATTATTAATAGATTCGTCAAATTCCCTTATAGCTTCCTCATAATTTTTTAGTTGCTTATAAGCAAGACCTTTTAAATAATGAATACATTCTCCCACAGGATAATCTGAAAAATTGGGAGTTGATTCATCAAATGTGTTTAGAATTTTTAATGATTTTTCATAATCATGATAGTAATATAGTAAGACCCACCCGTAATAAGCTCCAACTTCTTCTGGGTTGATTTTATAAGCCTTTTCTAAAGCAGGTATAGCTATATTGTAATTTCCGTTTTTTGTGTTCTGTACAGAAATAGCATGATAAGTATTTATGCCAGGTCTTTTTATTTTAGATAATGCGTAACTCATTAGCTTATTTCCTCTTTCATCATTTCCATGATTTATATCTATAGATCCAACGCCTATTAAAAGCGCATATACTAATTGATTAAAAAGAATTGATAGGATTATAATTATTCCTAAAAAAGAAGAAATAATTATAAGTAGTCTTTTTTTCCATTTACTTTTTTTTTTCATTTAGGTAAAATATCGGTTAGTACTCCTTTTACTATTTTAAATGCGAAAAATTTATGACTATTAATGCTATTTCCGTCCTCATTATATGCAGGAATCCAATCATTCAAGTCCTTAGTTAGGTTGAGTAATTGTTTAGTAATATTTTCACTCATAAGAATACTTTTATAATCCATATTATATGTTTCTAAAAAATAATTCCCAGATTCTCCTTTACAGTTTATGTTAAACCGAATTTTTACTATCCCATTATTATTCAGAGACTCAATTGTTTTGTAGTTACTATAATAGTGTTTTTTTATCTCATAAAAATCTCCTTTATATTTTAATGATGGATAGTAGTATGGACGTTTCTCTCCAGAACACAATTCAAATTTTTCAGTATTCTTGCTACAACTTAAAAAGCAGATACAAATTAGAAAATTAATTATTATTCTCATCTAATGGATTTAATTCAACAAATTTAGAATAAGTGAAATTATAGGGTTGGTTTGACATATTCAAAGAGCTGAGAATATTCCCCCACTTTTCTCTTATAAAATTAAATTTGTTTTTTATTTCAAAATAAATATCTAGCCCATTTTCGGTAAACAGATCTTTAATATCCACAGGAGTGTTGTTAATGTTTGCTGTTTCAACTAGCATTAAATCTTTATAACATTTTCCAATATAAAAATAAAGTCTACCTAATGCTTCATGTGTTCTTTTTGTATCAAAAACTTCTGCATCTAAACAAGCATTTAAGCAAGTAAAAGTCGTATGGTAAGTATATAACGCATGAAAAACAATTCGAATACTTCTAGTTTCTGTGGAATTATCCCCCAATTCTAAATTTTCCAAAATAGTAGTTGGGTCAATTTTTATAAAGTTTGGTAAATCATAGATTAAGGCATTAAAAATAACATGACCAGTTTGATGAGCGATATCGTCAATAAAAAACACTTCATTATATTCTTTTTGGTATGCATTTGAAAAACTAATTCCGTGAGCACTTAATGTTGCAAAAGAATTTCTCAAATAAGTATCAACATTAAAAACAGCAATTTTTTTAGTTATTAGATTAATTAAATCAAAATGTTTTGGAGTAAATTGTTTAATTAAGCTTAAAGCCTTTGTTACATTTTGCAAGTGTTTCCTAGCAATTTTTTCAATCTCTACATTAATTAAATTATTATCTACATCATAATAACATTGTTTAAGGAGTGGAATAGAATATTTTAAATATTCAATATTAGTATTCTTTATTTTTATAATTGGCTCTAACTGATACTCACTTTCTACAGCATTATAAAATAATCTAATTTTATTGTGTTCATTTTTAAATAACTTAAATTTTTGAATGATTTTTCCTGTTATCAACCAACCTAAATTAGGTAAATAAATCCTTCCGTTTTCATCAGATTCTATAATTACGCCCTTTCTCTGAGCTTCAAAATTCATATATCCATAAAGAATAGTATGTAAAATAGAAATATCTCGTTTTTCACTATTAAAGTACGCAAACAACAAAGGTTCTTGATATATATTATCATCCTCAAACTCTATTAGATCAAATATATTAGAATCCTCTTTGTATAATAATATTTTAATGTTTTCTACTAATTTTTCCTTCCCAATAAGTGTATTTTTTTTTTTAATCATTTAAAAAATAATTTTAATAAAAAATTAGGCAAGAAGCATCACTGATGTCGCCCACCTAATTTCCTGCTTCTTAAGGCTTACCATCTATTAGTGTCCTCTATTGCTTTTAAAATCATTCCCCAAAAACCATGACAGTCTGACTCAGCCGTTCCTCCTTGAATTTTATCAAGAATATCACTAGCTTCGGTTTGATTTGCTTTAGCTTTAAAAGCATCAAGACTTAATCTTTTGTTACTCATAACATAATAAATTTTATTTAGTGCCTACTCTTTAGTTTTTCGGCTATCACTGGTCAATAAGTCTAGTTTCGCCTACCAACCAATCACAAAATAAAAACATCCCAATCTCATTTTATGACATTGTCTATTTTTTTATAATTAAATCTCAAAATTATAGTCCGCCTCTGTATATTTATAACACTGAGAATGTTTGCAATATAGGATGGGTGCGCCTCGATCTCTTAATTCAGCGATCAGTCTGTTAGCGGTTGATTTGGATACATTCAATCTTTCAGCTAATTGTAAAGGCGTGCCCGTCGCTTTCCTTTTAATCAATGAATTAAGGCGTTTTAGCCTTTCTATTTGTGTGTGTATTTTCATGACAAATAATTATGAAACAACTAGTTAAACAAATACATAAAAATTCCGAATCCAATTTCAGGACCCATCAAATGCGACTTCAAAACACAGCTTAACTGTGATATGAGGTGTTACTATTTAAAAGACAAACCATACTATTTTTCACGGTGTAGAATAGACTTGGGATCAATTCATACAACAATGTATGTAAATAATTTAAATTGACCTATAACAAAGCACGTCAAGCCTCTATTACCAATGAGATTTTAGAAATTGTTGGTGGCGCAGAAGCGTTGAATGGCTAATGGATATCATTTAATTATATCAAAAAGCTTTGCATCTGCAAGGCTTTTTTTAATAGCATAAAAGTTGTTAGATTTTACCATCGCACTTGATAAGGATACGGTTCATAAATTGCGTTGGCTTCATTTATAGTATTCCCCAGTTGAGCATCCAACATTGCTTCCTCAAGGAATTTTTTAGATTCTTCAGTTCTCTTTAGATGCTTTAAACAAATTGCTTTATAATATTTCACATCTGAAAAATTAGGATACTGTTCAAGGGATTTATCAAACTGAAATATAGCGTCCTCCCACACCCCTTGTTCGAATAGACTTATTCCATAATAGAATATGTCTAAAAAATGAGCCTCACCCCATTGTTTTTCTTGCGCTATAATGTCCGTTTTAAAAATAGCTGCTGCCTTTTTGTATTCATTTAATTGCAAATAGCACAGTGCAATATGAAATTGATAGGTGTGATCCTGCACATAACTATACCCCTCCATTTCAACACATAACTCAAAGTCTTTAAGAGCCTCTTTGTACTGTTTAGAAAAAATACACTTAATAAATGCTCTATAACTCAACCAGCGTTCTGGCTTATAAAAAACGGCTTTATCTAAATATGCCATGCCTACTTCATATTTTCTCGCTTTAAAATAGGGCATTGCTTTTTGCTGCCAAAAATAAGCGACAGTACTATCGACTTTGATTCCTTCATCTAAGCAATTTTGCCACTCCTGCATCTGATGATTATAGTTGAATTTATTAGCACAATTGTGTACATATTTTTCAATGAGTGCATCTTGTCGTAATTCTTTTTCTTTTGCAGTTTCAGTATGAGAATCCTTTTGTCCTTGACATTGCATAAAAATAAAGGACAAGATAATTAGTGTTAATTTGTTCATGAGTTTTTGATTTGGTTTAACATACTTACCATCTTAGAAAGGGATAGTTATTTTAAGATTAATTTCTTAATTTGGAAGTATAGATTCAGATAATTTATTTAAGGCATCTTTACTTAAATAATTTTCATTAAAAAATACGCCTTCAATAGTTTTTAAAGTATTAATATTTTCTAACGGATTATCATTTAAAAGGATAAAATCAGCTTCTTTTCCTGCCTCTATAGTTCCATAATCCTCTTTGAATAAATCAGAAAAGTTGACTGTAGCCATTTTTAGTATCTCAAAATTACTTAACTCCGCATTTTTGAGTAGTTCCATTTCACCAACAACTCCAAAACCAGCAACCATATACTTAGACGAGCTATCGGGGCTTAATAACATCTTTACTCCTAATTCGTTTAGTTTTTTTATGATGAGATATTTTTCATCTAATTTTCCAAGTTCAATGTTCACTTCTTCCCTGTAAGCCTTAGCTCCAAGTTTATCTCTATATTGTTTTGTTTTTTCTATCCAACTATTTACCATCTCTTTAGAAACATATTGCATTCCAGGCTGGGTTCGTAATTCTTCATAAGAATATCTTCCAGAACCTACACTATACCAACTTAGTGTTGGGCAAATGAAAATAGTTTTCTTTTTTATTTCTTGTAACCTATTTTCTAATAATTCAGATTGCCCTGTTAAACCTCCTAGATGTTCAAAAGACGCATAACTTGATTTAAATATTTGAGCGTCGGTTAGATTACTTGGGAAATGTCCGCCAATCTTAATCTCGTTAACCTCACATAAGCTGTCTAACATTTTAAATAAGGTTTCATTTTTTATGCTTAAAATTTTCACAAAATCAAAATCTCTAGCATTTTCAATAAATTCTTGTAATTCTTCACTACTAAAATCATCTCTTCTTGAAATAGCAGGTGCAGACAGATACAATTTGGGGTAAACTGAAGTCTCAGTATTATATTTCTCGCGCCACTCTAAGTGTTTCCAGTCGCCACGCATCGAACGGACTTTGGTAACCCCATTGATTAAATTTAATATAAAGAATCTTTCTAAATCACTTTCATTTTTAGGCAGATGCACGTGGGCATCGGTAAGTGATGGCATCATATATTTACCACTGCCATCTATAACAACCATATTTTTATAATCTTGCTCTTGAGCATTAGCAATCGAAATAATCTTCCCTGCTTTGACAACAACATCTTGGTTTTTTATCGCTTTATTGGTAACCATATTAATAACAGCAACATTTTTAATAACAAGATTTGAAGCTAAATATTCAGATTTTGTAATATCTTTTTTATTGGTATTCTGAGTACAAGAGATTAAGGATTGAAATATCATAATAATTAAAAAGTACTTTTTCATAATTGAGTTTTTTAAAATTGATAATTGTTATTCTCGTCTTTTTTAAGAATCTTTTATAGGGTTTAATTTGATGAATTTTTTGTAAGTAAAATTCTAGGGTTGATTTCGGCATAAAAATTCTTCAAACAGATAGCCATGTTTCTTGCGTTAGTTATCGCTTCCTAGTGACAAACAACTAGTTAAACAAATACATAAAAATTCCGAATCCAATTTCAGGACCCATCAAATGCGACTTCAAAACACAGCTTAACTGTGATATGAGGTGTTACTATTTAAAAGACAAACCATACTATTTTTCACGGTGTAGAATAGACTTGGGATCAATTCATACAACAATGTATGTAAATAATTTAAATTGACCTACAACAAAGCACGTCAAGCCTCTATAACCAATGAAATTTTAGAAATTGTTGGTGGAGCGGAAGCGTTGAATGGCTAGGGTAGATCATTTAATTATATCAAAAAGGTTTGCATCTGCAAGGCTTTTTTTTGTGGCATACACTTTGTTTCCTTACTTTTAATCAAATACTAATAATACAGTTCCGATGAATAATACAAGCCGCTTGTTATTTTATTTTCTTATTTTGATGAGTTTCATCAACTGCTCCACTGTTAAAACAAACACCTTTGTAGAGGCAGCTCCTTTTGTAATTACGGCCCCTTATTACAACTCTTGGATTGCGGGTATTGAAGGGGGGGGCTCAGGGATCAATGTGTTTTTGCCGGTTTCAGACATTCGAAATATAGTGGTAGACAGCATGCACTTTAGAGGTGAAAAATCTG
>Ga0209198_1003319_pt1 | contig 10535 bp, 15 predicted proteins | sample COGITO_mtgs_1105_2_FD_184804 | JGI IMG/M metagenome (GOLD analysis project Ga0209198, IMG submission 184804) | Pelagic marine microbial communities from North Sea - COGITO_mtgs_110519 (SPAdes) (version 2) | ecosystem: Environmental > Aquatic > Marine > Epipelagic ...
TACCTTAATATTCTTAATGAAGGAGAAACGGATATCGTCCAAGGCGAGTGGATCGTCAATAGAAGAAGTTATGCTGCAACTTTGAATAATAGGGGGAGCAAAAGTGTTAAATTTTTTGCACAAAATTTGCACACAAAGCATAGAGATAGGGGGTTTTTAACTCCCTTTTTTTATGTCCAAAATTACCACTAAAGCTTTCCAAATAACAAGCCCTGGTAAAAGCTGAAAAAATTCAACTATTTTAATTTATTTGTAAGATCTAAGTCCAAATAATATCGGTTTTCTTTTGACGGGAGATGTTTGTATAAGTATGTATAATAGTGAGGTTCAGGGTGTCTTAAAAGAAGAAGATATGCCTATGGTTTAGCTTTATCTAAAATCTTTCGTAGAGTTTCAATGAGTTTTATGTTTCTTCCATTAACTTTTTTAGATTCTTTTGAAATTGTAATAGATAGATTTTTTATTATCTCTTTTCTTTTTGGTGTCATCACCTTTTTTTCTTTTTTCATAATTGTAATTTTTAAATCTTAGTGATAAAAAAAAACCTATTCTAAATAATAATCTACGGCATTCTTTATTAATTCACCTACTTGCGGAGTATAGCCTGCAAATGTGAACATTACATTTGAATTTTTATCTAAAACTATATGAGTAGGAAATGCAGGTACTTGCAACTTTTTCATTATATAATCTTTAGAGTCAGGTATAATATTGTAATCAAAAACGTTAGTCTCTAAAAACTTGTTCAACATTGAGCCTTTTTCATCAAGTGTTAATGCTAAAAACAAAACATCGTTATTATTTTCATATTCCTTTACCAATTTATTTAATTCTGGCATTTCTTCAACACAAGGCGCACAGCCCATAAACCAAAAGTTAATGACAACCACTTTGCCTTTAATATCTTCAGGTGTATATGTGTTGCCTAAAATATCTTTAAACACAAAATCAGGCAATGGTTTACCTTTTAAAGCTGTATCAAAACTTGCTGATTGGTTCTGATACGTCTCCATCATTTCTTGTAATTCTTCTTGCGTAAATTTTGTGAGGTAAGCCAATTTAAAAACATTATTATCATTAACAAAAGCCTCAACCTTGTACAGTCCACTTTTAAATTTTTCTTCAGCCTCTTTAGGGGTTAAGTTTTTATTACTACTATCGTAAAAAGCATAGTTTTCATTGTCAAAACGAAGTTTTCTTGACATAAAGTCTTCACTACTGATTTCAATTAGTCCTTCTGAATGAATTTTAGTTTCAATTGCTACTTTTTTTGGAAAAACAATAAGTTGAATCACCTTCTTGTCGTCTGCATAGAGTTTTGTTTCAGGGTCCATTATTACGTTTTGAAGTTCAGACTGGAATTCATCTAAACTTAAAAATTTATCGTTTTCAAAACCTTTGATTTCTTGACTTATTTTTACCATTCCTCCAAGTTCCATAATAGTCACTTCATTTAGGGATGTTTTTAGACTGTCCAGCTTTTCTTGAACATTTAAAGGGCTTTTGTTTTGTGCATTTAAAGTTGAGAAAGAAATACTTTGGAGGACAATAAGGAGTATAGATAATTTTTTTAAACTTTTTAATTCAATCATTTTATTTTTTTAAAGACGGCCAAACTTAACTCCTTTAAATAAGTTATTATGTTAATTTTTTGTTATAATAAAAATTATCTAAACCTTATTAACCTACTTACGTGGATTAGAAGTTGCTGAATTAAAAGAAGAAGATATGCCTATTTTAGAGTCGAGAAAAATTATTGATTTTTATTCAAACAAATTGGATTAAATCTCAAATAATAGTTTTTTTACCAATTTTGACTTTCAATATTTAGTGCAGCATTAATAATATCAATTCTGCTAATAATTCCTATAATTTTTCCCGAATCAAGAACAGGAAATCTTTTCCTTTTTAACTTTAGAAAATTTGATGCAGTTTCAAAAATTGAATCGTTTGGTGAAACAAAGTCTGTAAATTTTGACATATATTTTGAAACTTTAATTTTTTCTACAGGCATATTATAATATTGACTATCTATTATATTTTTCATAATATCACTTTCAGATATTATTCCAACAAGTTTACCTCTTTTGCTAATTACAGGCGCACCTGATATTTTTTTTTCAGACATTACTCTCATAACATCAAAAATATAATGATGTTTAAGAAAAGTGATAACATCTTTAGACATATAGTCCTTAACTAATATCTTTTGATAATTTTTTTCATCATCATTTACTACTTGACCTTTAAAACTTATGACTGACATATACCTTAAATTACAAAAAATTTTATAAGTGATAGTTTTGAAGGGCTTAACCAACTTACGTGGATTAGAAGTTGCTGAATTAAAAGAAGAAGATATGCCTTTAATTTAAAAAGCCCTCCAGGGAGGGCAGTATTTTAATTATTTAAGTGTGAGCCATCACAATATCCATTTGGGTCTTGTGTATTTCCACATCCACACTTTGGACGGTCTTGTTTTTTGTAAAGCATATTTTTTATATTTTATTTAATATTATTTCTAAATTGATTTCATCATAAATCAAATTATCTCCTAAATTTTCAAAGAAACTTCCTGATGCAAATTGAACATCATATTTTGACCTATCAAAAGTTAAATTACTTTCAATCTTATCATCAAGAACAGTCAATGTAAAATCTACAGGTCTAGTAATTCCTTTAATTGTTAGATTACCTGTCAAGTCGTATAAGTTATTTTTAATAGAATTCACTTTTGTGATGATTAAGCTAGCTTCAGGGTATTTTTCAACAGAAAAAAAATCATCGGATTTCAAATGTCCTTCCAATTTTTGTTTCCATTCCCCACTCAAATCGGTATTTGTAAGACTATGCATATCAACTTCAAATTGACCTGAAATATTAGAGTCATTTTCAATTTTTAGATTTACTTTTTTAAATTTTAATGTTCCTGAATGTGATTGATTTGTAATTTTTTTACCCACCCATTTAATTGTACTTGAATCTAAATTAAAATTAGATTGAGCAAATGCCAAAGATGTAACCATAATTAGCAGTAATGATAATAAAGCGTTTGTTTTCATATTTATTTTTTTATTAAAGCAATATTACTAAATTTGGTTATATAAAGTAACTTGTTACCTTTAAGTAACTATTAAATTCTAGAAACTTTAAGGTTACTAAAACAGTATTATGAAAGTAACTAAAGAGCTATGTCCTGTTGAATCTTTTACAGAAATGTTAGGTGGAAAATGGAAGCTGTTAATTATTAACACTATAAGAAAAAAAGGGGTTGTTAGATTTGGACAATTAGCAACTTCAATACCAAATATTTCCAGAAAGGTTTTAACAGACCAACTAAAAAGTTTACATCGAGATAATTTAATATCAAGAAAACAGTATCACCAAATACCACCAAAAGTCGAGTATTCTTTAACTAAAAAAGCAGATGGTTTATGTTCAGTTTTTAAAACGATTGAAGACTGGGTAAATAAATCTTAATATAACAATTGCTGAATTAAAAAAAGAAGATATGAGTATGGTTTAAATTTTTTCTTTTGTTGAATTTATTTTAAGTAATGATTTTCCTGCCTTATCTTTCATAACAGTTCTGGTTCTAATCATACCATCCGAATTAAAATTCTCAATTATTTTCCCGTTTATTCCATAATTTGAAAAATCTATATAATTCCAAGTCATTGATTTATCAGCTTTATTCCATTTCCCTGACCAGAAAGTATTACTACCATCGCTTTTAAATTCCCAACGATTGAATTGACTTGATGTTTTATCATAACAAATTATATGCTTGCTTATGTTATCATCATTGTAAACCATTATTTCAAGGTAATTATTTGATAGAATTAAATTTGTTTCAGTTATTCCTCTCGTCTGTGTCCTTTCTTTTGTCCAAACTGATTTTTCAAAAACCGCACTATTTTTCCATTTACCTTCCCATTTTGTCAATATATCAAAAGCATCATTTTTAGATAATTTTTGAGCGTTTAAATAACCTGTTCCTAAAACAGGTAGTATCATAATAATTAATAGTAATTTTTTCATATCCAAATATAACAATTATCTAAACCTTATTAATCTACACCCTTTATAGAGGACTATGTTGTTTTATTGTTAGTTTAACCTACTTACGAGGGTTAGAACTTGCTGAATTAAAAGTAAAAACCAAAAAAATCTCAATAGTAATTTTTAATTGCTAAGATCCTACCCCAAATAATATCGGTTTTCTATTGAAGGCAGGTGTTTGTATAAGTATGTATAATAGTCAGGTTCTGGGTGTCTTGAAATAAGAAGATATGCCTATGGTTTAGAATTGTAAAGCTTTGGAACTTACTTTTAAATCATAAGTATAAGTATGACATTCTAAACAAAACATCTAAGTCGCTGTCAAGAATGAATTTGATGCTAAAAGAGCATACAATACAGAAAACATACTGGGCAATAACTCAAAATAAACCAGAGAAGGAAGGTGATAAACTAATTCATTGGTTGAGAAAAAATGAAAAGAATAATAAATCTACACATTTTTCAAAAGAGACTAAAAATGCTAAAAAAGCGATACTTAATTATAAGATTATAAAAGAACTTGATAATTATTTTTTATTAGAAATTACAATGGAATCAGGAAGACATCATCAAATAAGATGTCAATTACAAGCAATTGGTTGCCCAATCAAAGGAGACATAAAGTATGGCTCCAAAAGAACGAATAAAGACGGAGGTATAGACCTACATGCCAGAAATATAAAATTCATGCATCCAGTCAGTAAAAAAGAAATTGATATTACTGCTCCAGTAAGGGATGAAAAAATATGGCAAAGCTGTATTTAAATAGCTTTAAGCGGAAACATTTTTTTTAAAATTATTTGGGTGTATACCCAAAAATATATATATTAGCATAAAGTTTGGGTATTTACCCAATTAAATATGTTAATTATTGGGAAATCTTCTAAAAAAAATACGAGAAAATATGAGGTCTAATAATTTATCAAAATATACATTGAATTATTTTTCAGATAAAACACATAGTAAGATATTAAAACATAGTCTAATACTGTTTAATAATAAAGGGTTTAACTCAGTCACTACTGCTGGTATTTCAAAGGAATGTAATATTCTTGAGGGAACACTTTGGTATCATTATAACTCTAAAAAAAATATTTTAGTTGCTCATATAGACTTATTTCAAAAGATGTTTATGGAGCAAATTAAAACTATTAATTATGATAAGATTGAAAATGTATTTCAAATCTCAACAAAAATCTACACATTAATATGGGATTTTCAATACATTTTTAGAGAACATTTTGACTCTATATCAATCGATAATGATATTCTTAAGAAAATAGATGAAATAAATAATTATGTAGAAAATTTCACTGAAGAATTAATTACTAAATCACACAATCATTTTCTAAAGTTAAAAAAAGATGCTTTAAATAGATTGATTGACACCATATTATTAATTGGCAGATATTGGCTGCACTATTCAAAAAAAAGGTATCCAAAATCCAGTAATGAAAATCTCAGAAAAAAGGGAACAAAACTTATTTTCAAATCATTATATCCTTTTTTAAATAAAGAGGGGAAAGAAAAAATGGATTTGATGTTATCTAAATTTGGTGTAAAAACAACTCATTAAAACACATTATAAATCTAAAAACAAATGTTAAAATACCTTAAACACTTTCTTCCTGCTTTTACAGCTATTTTTTATATACTAGCAATTTCAATGGGTGAATACTACCCAACTATTTGGTTTATTGGATTTTCATTGTTTCTTACAATTGGCGACTACCTACTTCCTAAGGATGAACATATTCAACAGTTTTCTTATCCAAGTATATTAAATTCTTCTATGTATATCAACCTGCCCATTTTATTTATTGTAGTAATATTAACTATATCTATCCTAAGTAATGATTTACCTCAATGGCATATTAATATCCTAGACTCATATTATTCTATTGATTTTATTAGTTTAAAAAATTCTTTTAATATAATTGACAAAATTGCTTTAATAATTCAAACTACCTTATTTATTGGCGTTCTCGGCATCGTTCCCGGACATGAATTAACTCATAGAATAAAAAACAAACTTGATATGTTTATAGGAAATTGGCTTCTTGCTTTTTCTTGGGATTGTACTTTTGCTATTGAACATGTTTACGGTCATCATAAAAACGCATGCTTTGCTGACGATCCAGCTTCAGCGAAAAGAGGTGAAAATATTTATTCATTTATAGGAAAAGCTATTTACACTGAACATGTTGATGGCTGGAAAATTGAAAATAACAGATTAAAAATCAATGGCGTTAATCCTTTCAGCTTTAACAACAGAATGTTTGTTGGATACTGCAGAAGTCTATTGATTACTATTCTGGCTTTTCTTATTGGCGGATGGATTGGAATACTATATTTTTTAATATGTGCACTTTTAGCAAAATCATTTTTAGAAACTATAAATTATGTTGAGCATTATGGATTAGTTAGAGAAAAAGGCAAACGAATGCAATTGAAGCATTCATGGAACTCAAATCATCTATTGAGCAGCGTATTTTTATGTAATGTAACAAGACATTCTGATCACCACAGACGGGCTAGCTTGAAATTTTGGGAACTTCACCCATGTCCTGAAAATGCGCCAATGACTCCCTATGGTTATTTAGCAATGTTATACATTGTATTGCTAGCTCCATTTTTATATCAAAGAATAATGGAAAAAAAATTAATTGATTGGGATTTAAATTACGCAAGCACAGAAGAGAAAAAGCTAATTAATATTAAATTAAAGTAAATGGAGTATACAAGTTATATAGAAAATCAAGAAAAATATTTCAAAAATGGTAAAACATTACCTATAAGTAAAAGAAAAAAGTTATTAAAAAATCTTAAAAAGGAGATATTATCTAATGAGGATAAGATTTTTAGAGCATTAAATAATGATCTTAGAAAATCAAATTATGAAACTTATTTATCTGAAATAGGAATTTTAATTACTGAAATAGATTTATTCCTTAAAAATATAGAGAAATGGGCTAAACCAAAAAAAGTAAAATCATCTCTGCTTAGCTTTCCATCATCAGATTATATTTATAGTGAACCTTATGGAAAAGTTCTTGTAATATCACCATGGAATTATCCATTTCAATTAGCAATTTTACCTGTTATGTCAGCTGTAGCTGCTGGAAACACAGTTGTTCTAAAACCTAGTGAGCATGCGCCACACACCTCTAAACTGGTTAAAGAGATTGTTGAAAGTGTTTTTGAAAAATCACATGTATTAGTTATTGAAGGAGCTGCTGAAACTGCTTCAAAATTATTAGAATATCGTTGGGATTACATATTTTTTACTGGGAGCGTTAGAATAGGAAAAATTGTTGCTGCTGCTGCTGCAAAACATCTTACACCTACAACACTAGAGCTTGGTGGTAAAAATCCTTGTATTATTGATGATACTATAGATTTAAGACTAGCCTCTAGAAGAATTGTTTGGGGTAAGTTTGTAAATGCTGGACAAACATGTATTGCTCCAGACTTCCTGATTGTTAAAAGAAACATAAAAGATAAATTAATTACACACTTATCGGAAGAAATTGAAAAAGCATATGGAGAAAACCCTAAAAACTCAGAAGATTATCCAAGAATCGTAAATAAAACTAATTTGTCAAGACTTTCTAATTTAATTAAGGATACTAAAATTATATTTGGAGGAGAATATGATTTAGAAACATGTTATTTTTCACCAACTATTATTGATGAACCAGATATTAAAAGCGCTTTAATGGCTGAAGAAATTTTTGGACCGATTTTACCTATTATTTCATATGATGATGAAAATCAAATTGAAGAATTAATGTCTAAATATGAAAAACCTCTAGCATTATATGTCTTTAGCTCTAATAAGAATTTTTCTGAAAAAATCATTTGCAAATATAGTTTTGGAGGAGGAGCTATAAATGATACAATCATCCAGGTAGGAAATCCTAACCTGCCTTTTGGAGGAGTTGGTCATAGTGGTATTGGCAAATACCATGGCAAGACAAGCTTTGACCAATTGTCACATAAAAAGGCAATTGTCAAGAAGGGAAATTGGCTTGATATTAAAATTAGATATGCGCCATATAAAGGGAAATTGAAGTATGTAAAAAAATTCTTTAAGCTTTTTAGCTAATTTACTTAATATTAAATTTAATTTCTGAATTTGTCATCTTTTGAGAAAGAATGTTAATAGCACTATTTGTTAACTGCAAGATTCTTGGATATCCACCTGTTGTCTGACAGTCTCTCATAAGGATAATTATTTTTCCTCCAGGTGTTAACTGTACAGTTCCTGGCATTACATGTGAAATCGTCATCCAAAGTTTCAATACGCTTTCGTTTAAAAAAAACAGGTTTTGTTTTTCTAAATAATGAGCTGTAAATAGTATTAATATGTCTATACTTAAATAGAAAAGGAGGCTTATAATCATTTGATAGTATTGGCATTGATTACATTAATCTAAAAGTAATTGGAATACTTAATTGGTTTCTGGAATTATACTTGGCATACCAATCTTGATACTCATGATAAAATTGTTTTTGATGATCTAAAAAACAATGTTATTTTGACTGCAATACTTGCTTACAAAGCGAGTGAGGATCCGGATACAGCATCTAGAGAAAAAAGAGTAATTCCAGAAAGAGTAAAAAATCCTAGAACTGGAAAAATGATGAGATCAAGAGGATGGCCGTCTATTAGAAAGCCAAATCGAGACGGAACTTCTTCTAAGTAAAAGAGTTTATTCTTTTATTTATTTGTTTTAGGTGATGATTAAAGTGTAATTCAAAGAAAAATAAAGTTAGCGATAAGTTTATCCGACCCATTAAGGCATGCCTAAAAATGGCTTTTTCCGAAAGATTCTTTTGATTAAGCTCCTTGATTAATTTAGAAAAAGAAGATCTTGAATTTTTCCAATTATTTTGAAGTTCTTTCAAAGACATTTTATCAGGAAATTTAGCAGTCACTTTTGGAGCGTTTATGGTAAATCCTAGTAAAAGAAAATATTTTGTTAGATAAGCTTTAATGTATGAAGAAGCAGGAGTTTTTATAATAGTTTTAGGATATTGAATTTTTGTTCTAATATATTTTTCTGAAGAAATTTCCGCTAGCCATACATGATAAAGTATTTGTAAAATAGACCACTTTTTATCCGAAAAAGAAAGTGTGTCATAAGGCAAGCTCTCAAGCTTTTCAAACAAGCTAGAAGTTTTATAATCTAGATTAAATAACCTTTTTGTATAAGTCATGTCTAAAATTTATCTGAAATACCTTTCAATACATCAGGAAATATTCTATGGTCACCATCGTATTTAACAAGTTTGTAATCTAATTTGTAGTCAGAAATAACTTTTTGAAACTTAAGACTCAATTCTTTAGTTATTAATTGGTCTTTTTCTCCCATTACTAAATAAGTATTGAACGAATCCCATTGTAATTTATTTTGTTCAATCAAAGTGTCTTTTGGAATATCTCCTGCCCAAATTAGAAGATTTTTTACTTTTAAACTTGATGAGAAAACCCATCGACATGCAGTTGGACTGCCTTGAGAAAACCCTAAAACGTTCAAGTCGAAGTTAGAATGTCCAATTTGACTAACTATATTTTGGTAAAGAGATTCAATATATCTATTGTTTTCAATGATATCATTTTCCCTGTCTTCTTTTGTCATCCAACTTGCACCAACACGACTAAAATTTTCTGTAATATAAAACCGGTTAAGAGCCTCAGGTGCAATTACAAGAGTTTCTCCGTCATTTAGAACTTCAAATTTTTTAATAAAAAATTCACTCAACATTGCATAACCATGAAAAACCATCCACACTTTTTTAATTGATGAGTTCGCTTCACCGATCTGATAATATTTTGCCCTTTTGGTTACATCCAAGTAGTTTCTATACATTCAAATAATTTTTAATTGTAAATCTATGATATTAATTAAAAAGCAAATAATTAAATTTGATTGATATTTAAATTTAAAATATGATAACGTTAGATAATATTGAAAATATTCAAAAAGAGTGGGGAGACAGTTTAGTCAAACTAGGTAGTTTAAAAAATAATAGAGATGCTTGCGAAAAAGAGGCGGAGAGTTTATTAAATAAACTTTATGGATATCAAAACGGTACAGTTCTTTTTAAACCTACAAAAGCAAAAGACAATCAATTTAGGTTAACTTTTGAAGGTGCAAAATCATATTTTATTGGTGAAAATAGTGATTTTTCAGAGGATAAAGGATTTGCTTTACAACCTTGGACAAATGTTAGATTTGAAAATGCTTCAGTGATTTTAAACGAAAAGACAGCTATTGCAATGGGCAACTATTTTTTTACTGAGACTAATGGAAGTGTAGTTAAAGTAGAGTATACATTTGGGTATTTTCTAAACGAAAAAAATGATTTGAAAATCAACGTTCATCACTCCTCTCTTCCTTATATTTCTTAAGAAAAAACATTAAATTTTCTTGATAATATTGTTAATAAGACTTTTAAAGCAATAA